>Ga0181574_10003871_pt1 | contig 13103 bp, 11 predicted proteins | sample 101ome_24_FD_145600 | JGI IMG/M metagenome (GOLD analysis project Ga0181574, IMG submission 145600) | Coastal salt marsh microbial communities from the Groves Creek Marsh, Skidaway Island, Georgia - 101410AT metaG (spades assembly) | ecosystem: Environmental > Aquatic > Marine > Intertidal zone... | reverse complement strand
CGAAGAGATTAAGACGCTTTTGCAGGAGCTACAGACCGAGGCGGGCAAATGGTCTGACCAATTCGCTGACACCCTTGTATCTGGTCTTGCGGATGGCAAGCTGGCCTTTAAGGACTTTGCTGATTATGTCTTGCAGCAATTAGCCCGCATTGCGATAAGCAAAGCCCTAGAGCCGCTGTTTCAGGGCTTTGGCAACTTCATTGGTGGCCTTACTGGGGCGTCAGCGCCCGTACCAGCCGGTTTAATCGCCACCCCTGTCAATGACCTACCTTTGTCTAGAGAGGCCGCCAGCGCCCAGCAGATGATTGTGGGCGTCCCCCGAATGTCTGCCCCGTCCCCCAGTTCAAGCCCTGTCACGGTGAACGTAATGAATTACGGCTCTGACGATGTTGAGGTGAATGAGCGCAAGACTAGCCGAGGTATCGAAGTGGATGTGCTGATTAAGAACGCGGTTAAGTCAGGCATTGCGGCGGGTGACTTTGACAAGGTAATGGCGACCAGTTTCGGCACTAGAAGGATGGCTTACTAATGGCGTATACAGGTGACATAGCAACGCGCCCTGGGACGCTGGGGTGTTTCTCTAGCTGGGATGAGCAGCAGACTGATAACGTAATCAAGTCAACCGCTGAGGATGGGACGGTTAAGTTCCGTAGGCGATTCACGGGCAAGAACAGAAGGGCGTCAGCCAGTGTCCGCATATCGGCTGAGCATTACGATGACTTTGTGTTCTGGTATGACGTGTCACAACAGCAGGGCGCTATCCCCACTAGGATTATCACGCCCTACGGTGAGGAGGAGGTGTGGCAGTTTATCGCCCCGCCTGTTTATAAGTGGATTGATGCCAACGTCTTAGAAGTCTCCTGCAATCTATATCAGGGGTCTAACTGGTGAGCATTGACGTTCATGTAAACACCACCCACACCGATGTGGCGTTTCTGTTCCTGATGACCATTGTGGACGCAGAAAGCAACCAGACGTTTAGGGTGGTCAATAACTTAGAGGATGTAGTCTCTAACGGTTATACCTATACGGCTTTTCCCTTTGAAATAACGTTGCCGCCTGATGACGGTGGCACGCCCCAATCAATGAAGGTCAGCACGTTCAATGCGTCACGGGACTTGATTGAGATACTCAGGGGTACGCTTGAGCCGCCAGAGGTGACGGTGGATTTGATTACGTCCAACAACCCCAACGACGTTCACAAGCGCATTGATTTCTTGCGGGTGGCTGGGCTTGAGTACAACGCCCTTAACGTCAGTTTTGACCTAGTGGCCACGTCAGCTTTTGCCCGACAGACGCAGAGGCATACCTACAATCAGGCTGAGTTCCCTGGGCTGTTCTATGCGTTGCAGTGACTACATTGGCATACCTTATAAAGAGCGTGGGCGCGGGCGTGACGGTCTTGATTGCTGGGGTCTTGTTTGCCTTATGTATGCTGATATGGACATTGATGTTCCTTCTTATTTGCATGACTACATTACTAGCTCAGATATTGATTCTGTTGCTAACGCCATTAACAAGAACAAGGCCCATTGGCGCAAGGTTGAGGCTCCCGATGTAGGGGATGTGTTGGTGTTCAACATTATGGGCTTCCCCTGCCATGTGGGTGTCTATGTTGGGCAAGGCGACTTTATCCATTCCTTTAGGGGTACAGCGGTCTGCGTTGAGCGGCTGAATAGCATTAGCTGGACTAGACGGCTATCCGAGGTTTATAGATGGCAAAGATAATTGACACCCACTTTGCTGATGAGGCCACCACCTTTACGGTAGAGCAGGGCATGACGATTGAGGAAATCGTCAGGGCTTGTGAAATACCCGAGGCCATTTGGTCTAACGTCGTTATTGTCTTGAACGGCACTGAGGTTGTCAGGGCCGAGTGGGATAACGTATTCCCTACGGATGCTGACGTTCTATCTGTTCACGTTGTGCCTTTGGGGTCTGACGGTAAGCAGATACTGAGATTGGTGGCGGTCATTGCTGTGGCGATTGCTGTGCCGCAGTTGGTTGCTGCGTCAGGGCTTACGGGAACCGCAGCAACAGTTGCAAAGGTTGGCTTAACGGTTGTTGGCACACTTGCGGTCAATGCTCTAATCCCACCCCCGACTATCCGGCCTAATATCCCAGGCGGTTCTGCTACGTCTAACGCCTACTTCTTAAGCGGCCAAAGCAATCGCATTAGACCCTATGAGATTGTGCCGGTCACTTATGGCGAACACCGGATGTTTGCCAACTTAGCGTCAGCGCCACATATCTTCAGTGCTGGCACCAGTTCGATATTCCAAGCGGTTTACGATTGGGGCGTTGGTTCTTATGAGTTGAGCAACGTCATTGTTGGTGAAACGCCTTGGTGGATGTTTAAGAACCGTTCGCAGCTTGCCTATTTCTTTGAGCCGCAGCCTTATTCTTCTTCTGCCACCAGTGCTTTCCGGCCTGTTGACCTTCAGATATATGACTTCCCGCTGAAGTCTACCGACCTGTCTATTGGCCTTAATGAGTTGGGCGATAACGGCACGTCGCGGACTGTGGACGAATGCCACACTGCTGTTGTTGAGCTGACGTTCCCGCAGGGTTTGGTCTACTTTGATGACGTTGGCGAGTCCCAAGGGAATCGGGTTAAGTACCGTATAGGCTACCGGCCCGCTGGTGGATTGGATTTCGGCCCGCTACCTAGCCTGACTAGGGGGTACGCTGGCGACTCGCACTTATCGTTCTATGGCGTTGATGAGGGGCCGCCTGACGGGGGTGGGCCAATACAGGATTACACCCCAGTTATCACGCCTTCTGTCACGTCAATCAACCCTGGCGACCCCCTGACGTTATACGTCCGCTTCTATCGTGGCGAGGCGTTCCCAGGTGAGTCGTTTGCTAGTGATGACGGTGACCCTGACAGGCCAAAGGAGGCGTTCCGGTTTAGGAATATCACGACGGGTGAGGTGTATAACTGCACGTCCACGTTTAACAGCTTAAACCCTGCTGACTACAACCCTAATCAGTGGGCATACAATGAAATGCCCTCGCCCCCTAATAACTATATCCGCATAGACCAAACGCAAGCCCACGCGGGGACAATGATTTACCAAGACCCGCCAGCCAATAATCAGTGGTATGCGTTTGAGTTGGTCGCGCCGAATAGCTCCGGCAGGTTCCAGATAGAAATGGACTTGGCTGAGTGGTGGACTAAGCCGTATGGGGAAGAGGGGGCAGAGCGTTGTGCCGAGACTGAAGATTACTATCCCGTGACGCTAAACGATAACATCGTCACGCTTACCGTCCGCGACCCCGTTATCACTGACCCCAACGATACTTACAAGAGAACCGGCCCAGACTATAGCTATGTGCGGCGGGATGTATACAGCCAAACGGGTTCAGGTGATTGGGAAGAGCGCGGTAGCCAAATGTATGTCATTTGGTGGCAGGGCAGCGCCTATACCTATGACGTACCAACGCAACACGATTATGTAGGCCGGTCTATTCTGGGGACGTCACGGGCTATTGAAGCCGTACAGGTTACGTTTGGCGGGTATAGCGCGTGGGAGTTCTTGGGCATTAAGGGCGACGGCGTATTACTGCTGATATCTGAGGGCGTATTGACTGAGGTTATTAGCAACCCAGGCGGTGGCGGCGACGATGGCGGCGGTGGCGGCCCAGACGGTGGTGTAGACCCAGACGACGGTGGCGACACGACGACCCCAGACCCAACGCCACCAATTACCAACCCAGACACCATAGAGCCGTTCGGCGGGCGATTGCTTGACCCGAATGATGATTGGTTTGATGGGGGGACTTGGAACCCCAGCAGTGACAGCACCGGCACATTGTTCACGGTTTACGGCAGCGAGGCCACGCCAAGCAAGATTTCTATCGTTATCCCAATGCCACAAGTCGGTGCCTATGATATCCGCATTGAGCGCATTGATGACCGGCAGAATAGCGGGGCGTTTTACCCAACGCCTGACTATGGCCCTGGGGAAGAGTTCCCGATTGTTGACCCAAAGAACACTGACGAAGATAAAGACAGCCGCTATATAGATGACAGCATGTGGACGCGGCTGGCGTCTAGGGGAATCCCAGAGGATACGGCTGTTCTTAATCTACAGCACCGGCATACGCTGACAGAGCTGGAGTTCGAGGCTAACCAAGCCATTCAAGGCAATGTGCAAGAGGTTAGCGCCATACTGCGTTCGCGATTAAGAACGTGGCGCAATGGTGCTTGGACGGGCCTAACGCTAAGGGATGCCAACGGTGAGTGGTGCTATGACAATCCTGCGTGGATTGTTGCCGATATCCTTTTGGGCTATTCAATACAGAACAAGCGCGCCCCCCGCTTTAACACTGACCACTGTGGTTGGTTGACCCCTGACCAATTAGATATGCAAAGTTTCTATGACTTTGCCCAGCACTGTAACGAGATAGTCGCTTATACAGGGCCAAATGGTTATGCCACCCGCAAGCGCTACACCACAAACATGGTGATGGCGTCTGACGCCCCGATTATTGAGACAGTGCAAAACATTTTGGGCCAGTGTCGGGCGCAGTTGATTATTAACCAATCCGGCAGGCTTTCTGTCATGCTGGATGAGGCAAGAACCACGCCCCGCCAGATGTTCACCCCGTCTAATTCTTGGGACTTTTCCGGCAGCCGTTCGTTTACGGAAATACCGCATTGCTTCAATGTGCAGTTCACGTCGCCCGAGCTGGGGTGGCAGGTTGGAACGGTCAAGGTATACCGCCCAGGCTATGACGCTACGGGCAGTTACGGTAATGAGGTGGCTAGTGTCTTTGAGGACTTAGACACCATTGGCATTACCAACGCGCACCAAGCACAGCTTTATGGCGCGTATATGCTGGCCCAAGCTGTAATCAGGAACGAAACATTTACCCTATCGACTGACGTAGAGAATCTAGTTTGTCAGAGGGGCGACCTTGTGGAAGTTGCCCATGACGCCCCATTGATGGGCGGGCGCTCTGCTGTTGTGACGGGCGAGGTTGATGGCTGGTTACATTTGTCCGAAGTTTTCGGTGGTTTAAATTCCGATACTAACAGCTATACCTTACGCACTTCTGGCGGTGACGTTCTTTACGGCAGTGTCTTAGAGATTAGTGCCGATAAGGTTCGGATAAGCAATCAGGGCGCGGCTGACGTTGGTAATCTGATTGTGATTGGCCCGTCTAATCGGGTGACTGAAAAGTATCTGATTCAGTCTATTAGGCCCAAGCCTGACTTAACTGCCGAGTTGTCTTTGGTCAAGTATGACGAACGGGTGTATCAGGTAGACGATGGCCAGTTCCCCGTATGGAATCCCAACTTTAATCAGAACATTGGTTCTGGCGGTACGCATCAAGCCTACAGCCCGTACGGGACGTCTGAGCTGATTTATATTGACCGCCAGCCCTATACCGAGGCAGTGATAAATTGGTCTGTATGGCCTGACAATGATTCTGTCGGCGGCTTTTTAATCGAGATGCAGACGCTAGGGAATGCGCGGCGGCAGTTGGATTACGTTGCGGGCGGGTCTAGAAGCTATACGCACAGATACTCAAGCCGTGACAGCAGCTTGGGTGGTTCTACAACTTACTTTATCACCCCGTATAGCGCGCTGGGATACAAGGGCGTAGCGACAAACATTACCCTGTCAAAGCGTATTGATACTGTCGCCCCCTATATGACGGGCTTTAGGGCTGAGTTCACCGCCAACAACAATACTTTGTTGACGTGGGACGACCCTGATGTGCCTGATTTGCAGGGCTATTCTATTTACTACAAGCCCGACCCCGTAAACCCTGGGGTTGGTGGCGAGAAAATCGGCCAGCCTGCATATAACCGTACTGATTGGTTGGTTGAGGGCGCTAAAGAGGGGCTGTTTTGGATAGTCGCTACAGATACGTCCGGCAATAACTCAAACCCAAGGGCGGCGGGTTCTTATGACACCGGCTCCTATCCCACCCCTGACCTTGTTCAGCCGTTTTGGATTGACGTATTTGAGGACAGGGTTGGCGGTATGCTTCATTGGGGGCTGCTAGACGACCCCACCATTGCAAGCTATACCCTTTATCAGTCTTATGAGCCTGCTGAGTTCGATATAGAGCGCGCTACGCGATTGGCTACCGTTGGCCCTAATGTTGACCAATTAGCCGTTGAGCGGCCTTTCGGGGCGTTCTGGATAGTGGCTGAGAATGTCTACGGCGTTGTTGGGCCTGCTAATAGAATCGTTGAGTATTACCGCACCCCCGCAAAGGTTCAGAATTTCCGTCTGTACGTTGAGCAGAACGTAGGCGTATTGAGATGGGATTTACTTTCTGACGTTTACTTGGATAGGTATGAGCTAAGGTATACAGAGGACGCTGATTCTACTGATGCGGAGTCTGCTGCGCCCTTTGGTTCAGCCGCACCCAATACCGACAATATGCCGAGCGAAAAGCTAGAGGGCGCATGGTTTATTCGCGGGGTCAATATATATGGTATTGCTGGGCCTTGGTCAAATACCAATAGTGTTGTTGAGGGATTGGCGGCTGTTAATGGCAAGGTCACGCAAGCGCTTAAATTTATTGGGCGTTACCCATTCTCTGATGCAACGGTTAGTTGGCAGCTTCAGGGCAGCCAATCACTTCTAGAAAAGTATCGGGTGTTCTTCTACCCCACAGACCCCATCAAGGCCCAGACGTATCAAGAGCCTGATGAGTTGGTGGTGGATAGGCCGCCGGTATTAGTTTATGAAGGGCCGGAAACACGGTTTACCACGACTGTATCGACCACAGAGGACACCGGCAGGCAGCACGGTTACTTTGCGATTCTGCCTATTTCTATTTATGGCACTGCTGGTGTTGCTGAGTATGTCGATTTTGAGGTTATTAAGGACGTAACCCCACCCCTTCCCCCAGAACGGTTCTTTGTGAATGTGGTCAGCAATACAAACGCTGACCTGTCTTGGCTGGCTTCACAGTCGGTAGACGTTGACACCTATGACCTGAGATATACGCCCGAGTATTCCTCGCCCAGATGGGAGGCGGCTGAACATATCGCCACGGTGGGCTTTAACGTCACTGGCTACCAGACCAACGCCAGGACGGGGACATATCTAATTCGGGCAACAGATACGTCTGGGAATGTCTCAGACGTTGTTATGCAGCGCACCACGGTTGCTGAGTTGCCCGACATGAATGTTGTCGAACGGGTAGAGGACGCGCCTGATTGGGAAGGCAAGAAGGTTTATTTCATTAAGGACGGTAGCCGTCTGTTAATGCAGAACGCCCCCTATACGGGTGGTGATGACTTTGGTGCAGACCCTTATCGGGAAGCCACCTATTACTACCATGAGCGCCTTGATTTAGGCCGCATTTACGAAACCCGACTGACGGCAAAGATACAGGCTTACGGTCAGTTAGCGGGGTCGGTCATGGCTGATTGGAATACGTTAGCCGAGATAGACCCGATATCAGGTGTTGAGGAATCCGCTGATTGGGATTGCTGGGTTGAGTACCGGACGGGCACGCAAGAGGAAGTAATTGCCGATTGGGTGAACATGGCGGCGCAAGACCCAATATCGGGTGGGCTGGCTTCTGATTGGACAGAGTGGCGGGCGTTCTTTGCCGCTGACGTTACCGCCCGATTCATAGACTTCCGGATTGTGGCGCGGGCTTACAACCCTAATGCGGAGGTAGGCGTTATCTCCGGTCTGATTGAAGTCGATATGCCTGATAGGTACTGGACTAAATCCGATATCCCCGTGGGTGTTTCTGGGGCTTCTGTATTGATTGACCCGCCCTTTAAGCATTTGGAGGCGGTGGCGGTCACGGTGGACGGAAATGACTACAACGTCCGCGCGATTGTTGAGGACAAAAAGCCGTGGGGCTTCACGGTCAAGCTAATTAACCAAACCAATGGGGCGGCGGTTCCTGGGCAGGTGGATGTATTTGCATCTGGCTACGGTATCGAACGTCCCGAAGTTATTTAAGGAGATAGACATGGCACAGCGACCAACCAGTGATTTTGATATCGACCCCAACATTACGTCGGGAACCGACTTAGCAAACATTCTAAACCGCTTCCAAGACGCAATGGATTCGGGCAACTCTGGAGCTTCACGGCCTGCATATCTAGCAGCGGGCGGCATGTGGGTGAAAGAGGGCAACCCCATGCGCCTGTACCTTTATGACGGTACTAAGGATATCGAGCTTTACAACACCACTGACGGTCTTGTAGGGGGTTCACAATGGATAGATAACGGCAACGACATCTATTATAACGCCGGCTATGTTGGTATTGGGACGGATAGTCTCGACTACACGCTTGTAGTTCAAGGCGATAAAAACGTAAACGCTAACATTTTTGCGGCCAAAGACGCAGATGGCACAAGAATGATGTCAGTAGAGCAAACGTCAAACGGTGATGGCAGAGCAATTGTTTATAACACATCTGGTGACACAAAGGCACTAATTCACGCAAATGGAAGCAGTTATTTTAACGGCGGCAATGTTGGTATTGGCGATGACAACCCAACAGCCGTAACTTCAAACGCAACAACACTGGAAATTAAAGGTGGAGTCAGCACAAAGGGCGGGGCGATAAAACTTAACTCATCGGATGAGTCTATAAACTCCTTCATTTATCCCGATGCAACAAACGGCCTCAGCATAAATATGCTCACTGCCCACCCAATGCGCTTCCTAACAAGCGGCACTGAACGCATGCGCATCGCCGCCGATGGTCGAGTGGGCATCGGTGGCACACCCTCGCGCTCTGCTGAAGAAATCGCCAAGGAAGCCAAGGACACCCTAGCCCGCTGGAAGTCTACCTTTGACGAGCGGCTGAAGGCTGAACCCAAGGCCGACAAGAAGGCTGTCACGCTTGAGATTACCGGCGATGAGTTTGACACGTTCCCCACAGAGGAGACTCTGGTAGAGCGCTTGCAGGAGCGCAACATTGGCGGTGGTGGCGCGCTATTGCAGGTGGCTGGTACCGGGCATTTTTCTGGGGATTTAGCCGTTAATGGAGGTCATGTATTAGCTTCTGGTAAAAGCGGAATACTTTTTCAGCAAAATGCTTTACAGCCTATCAATAACGTAAATGGTAATTCGGACGCTCAAGTTGACATCGGTCTTGCTGGAGTTAGATTCAAAGACGGGCACTTCTCTGGAACCGTATACGCCAACGGCAGCCCCCTCACAAGGGCCACAGACCTAATCGAAACCCTATCCACCCTGAGAGAAGCCACAAGGGATGAAACGACCCTTGAGGGGCTTAGGGACGCCCTCAGTGACGCTATTGGCGGGCTGATTCAGAAGTTTGAAGCACAAATATCAACCACGGAAAGTTAATGGTGGGGGCGGGGCCGTCCGGCTATGACCCCTCATAGTCGCCCGCTCCCGCCACCCTTACAGGAGACGGCACAATGAAAAAGCTATTAATTGCGGTATTTCTATTAACCGGCTGCGCTACCGAGAAAGGCAACATCCGGCAGGCGCAACACGGCGCAGACCAAATACGCATGGTCGCTATTCAGAAGGAGGCCCAGCGTGACGTGGCTACAAAACAGGCTCAGGCGGATGCGGCACTCTATGAGGCTCTGGCTCGTGTTGCGGAGTCTAATCCTGACCATGCTCCTTCTGTCGCTGTGGCTTTGGCTGTCATCGGCGTGTCTGGGGGGCAGTCCAGCGACGATAGTGACGATAGGATTGTGACCCTTCAGCAACAGCAGAACACGGCTCTGGAGTGGACTAAGGCTCTTGCTCCTACAGTGGGTGGGCTGGTAACTGGCTTAGGTGTGGCGGCTATCAATGCGGATGTGGCTAAGACCCAATCAGACAATAGCGCAAGGATTCAGATAAATGATGCCATCCAAGATAAAAACATTGTTGACGCGGTTGCGGGGCTGGGTACAGCGGCGGCTAATTCTGTTGGAGTGTCGGTTGCTGGTGACTACATTACGGCTACGGACCAAGCTGTTATTGACCAAAGCGTCAATACGACAACAACTAGCACAACCAGTAACACAACGTCGTCGGTATCGAATAGCACGGAAGTAAGCGACTCTTACAATTCGCAATCAAGTGATACCAATCTCAGCCAGGGCGATAACGGCATTCTTAATACGGGTGAGTATTCAGACCCCTATGAATACACTGAGACGAACCTGACTAACACAGTGACGACTGATACGACCGTTACCTATCAGGGTTCCACACAGTCGCTAGGAGAGCTGATTCAGTATTTGCAAGGGTTAGGGACGCCTTATTCATTAAGTATTGGTGGTGAGGTTGTAGCGGCCTCTACAAGCGGCACGGGTGAAACCACAACTATTGATTGCTCCATACCCCAGTTCAGCCCCCAACACCCTGACTGCGTTTAGGAGATGAATGGAAGTCAAAATAGGCAACGTGATTTGGCAGAACAACTACCAGAATCCGGAAGGCATTACAGGCAATCGTTCTGTGACTGATTATTTATCCCCTCAGTCTATCGAAAGCCGGAATATGCCCGCCCCAGATGCGCGGCCTGTTGACTTCAAGCAGCCAGACACCACGCCTTCAACAGAGGTAAAGGGGCAGTTTATTAATGTCCGAGTCTGAAGAGGTAGAGATAGCAAAAAGGTTAGCCGAAGCCCTTGAGCGTATCGCTGATGCGCTTGAGGTTTTTGGGGCAGAATTTGGGGCAAAGTTGGGGCAAATGGGGCAAAACGGGGGTGAGGCTGACCCGTAAGTGTTTGATTTTATTACCCCTGACTACCCCTGATTGCCTATCTAACAGGTTCAAATCCTGCCGTCCCGACCAATTTTCCCCTCTGCTTTCAATAGCTTAGGGGATTTTTGGTTTCTGGTGGGTCATATTTGGGGCAAACTGTAGCTTGTTTAGCTCTTGTTTATCCGCGTCCCCGTGTATCCATTTCGCATACGTCTTTAACAGAACCTGTAACGAATGGCCTAACTGATTGGCTACAAACATGGGATTGGCCCCCGCCATTAGGAGGGCCGTAGCGTAGCTGTGGCGGGTGTTGTATTGCGGCCTATGCCGTATGCCCAATTTCCTTAATGCCTTGGTAAAGGCGGCTCTCTGGGCCTTCTCAGTGGCGTATGGCTGGCCCTCTTCTGTCAGGAATACATTGCCCCCGATTAGGAATGTGTGGGCCTTGTGGCGCTCTAGGGCGGCTCTGGCGCGGTCATTCAATAATACGTCCCGCTGCACCCCTGTCTTGGTTTGGTGTATCAGTTCGCCCCTGCTTAATTTCTTGTCTATGTGGACGTAACCCTGCCGCCAATCAACGTCACCCCAGGTTAGGGCGAGGGCTTCAGACGTTCGCAAGCCAGACCAGAACATGAATTCAAAGTAATTACCCATTCGGTCGTCAAGGTGGTCACAGATAGCGTCTGCCTCTTCCCGCGTAAAGGGGTCAGGCGGGGGCGTCTGGTGCTTTTTGGATTGCACATAGTCAGACAGGCGGTGCTTGGTTAATTCGTCTTGGAAGGCCATATCTAAGACCTGACGCAAGGGTATGAGGTTGTTGTTGCGGGTCTTGTTTGAGGGCCATTCGATACAGGCCACCAGTTCTTTGAGGTGCGAGGGGCGCAGATAGGTAATAGGGGTGTCCCCTAGTTCCGGCAGCCAGTATCGGTTTAGGGATTTCTTGTATTCGTTACGGGTGGCGTCAGACACTTCAACGCTGTTTAGCCACCTTTGGGCAACAGCGCCGAATGTGCCTTGATTAACCGTTCTAGGGAAATAGTGGTGGTAATCGTCTTGGGTGAATAGGCCGTCTTTAATCTGGCGTCTTATTCGACCCTGTAGGCGCTCTGCTTGTTTGAGATTCTCCAAGGTGGGCGCTCCTGGGTAGACTTCCCTATACCGCCTGCCTTGCCATGTGAAAGCGATACGGATGGTCTTGCCCCTAACCTCGACGCCCATTTATCCCACCCCTCAGTGCTGTACAGATACCGTCTGCCGTGCTTTACCCAGACTTCCCCCTCTGGCAATACACCCCTTTGTCGCTTGTGGGTGATTGCCTTGGGGGTTGTCCCGACTAACTCAGCTAGTTTTTCAGCATATACCCACATAGGTCAAAAGGGTACGTCCGCGCCTTTCTTGCGGTCATCGTCCCAGCAATTAGCCCAGCCGTCCCAATCACCAACGGGGGCGCAATCTATCTTTATGCACATTGACCCATCGTCACGCTCAAACAGGCTGCCAATGGTGAGCCAGCGGGCCTTTTCCTGCCCATCCTTCTCATAAGTGCCGTTCTTAACGACCAGATTCTTAATTTTCTTCATTACTCTCTCCCTGCTTTGCAAACCAGCGGTTTTTAGCCTCGTTGTATTCGTCAGAACGCAGTGCCGCGCGTTCTTTGGTAGTCCAAGCCTCGCCACCTTTAGTCGGTGCGGGGTTCCACAACGCCAGCCTGTCCTCGTTGGATATCTGCTGCACACCGTCAACAAGGGCGTCCCAATCCTCTTTGTGAATCGCGACCTTGCAGGCGTTGACTGCCTCGCGGTTTTCTTCCAGCACCCTTAGATGGCGCTCAAGCTCTGTTTCCGGTTGGGGCGCGGCTTCTGTTGCCTGGTTGCCGTCATCATCATCAGCAGGGATGCCAGCCATTGCCTGTAAGGCGTAGCGGCGGGCGTAAGTAAAGGCGCTACCAATGCTCTGGGCGTCAAATTTAGATAGGGGAATGGTGTATTCAGATTTAATCCATTGCCCGCTGGTGTGCATTAGGAGCGTCGTGACGCCTGCTGACTGTTCTACCCGCTGACAACCCTGGGTGTAGCTCAATCCATTCCTAGCGAATGGCTCCTTTAGTGCCTTCACAACCGCGGCAAGGTCTGCGTATTTGGATTTAAAGAACGGGTTTTCCGCGTCTTTAACCGCTGACCCCATTTCCCCTTGTGCCTTGGCTAGTGCTGTAGCCAATTCGTTAATGCCGTCTGATGTTTGCATTTACCGCTCCGCTATGTGGTCTAGCTCAATCAGGGCCAGCCGCAATTCCGTCTGGGCCTTTTTAAGCGTGTTAATTGTCTTATCCATATCCCTGACCATGTGACGCAATCGGGTGTCGATATCGTCAAGAGGGTTCATTTCCTCACTTGCCCCAAATTCGGGGTCATAGCTGGGGTCATCC
>Ga0181574_10003866_pt1 | contig 13112 bp, 11 predicted proteins | sample 101ome_24_FD_145600 | JGI IMG/M metagenome (GOLD analysis project Ga0181574, IMG submission 145600) | Coastal salt marsh microbial communities from the Groves Creek Marsh, Skidaway Island, Georgia - 101410AT metaG (spades assembly) | ecosystem: Environmental > Aquatic > Marine > Intertidal zone... | reverse complement strand
GGCGTTCAACAACCTCATTTCGAATGCGGTAGACGCGGTTTCCAACACACCGCACCCTAAAATTACGCTGACCCTGTCCAACCAAGACAAGGCATTAAAAATCGTAGTCTCAGACAACGGAGTCGGAATTCCGCCCGATCGATTGGCCGAAATTTTTCAACCGCGGTTTACTTTGAAACACAGCGGAACAGGTCTGGGACTAACAATCACGCAATCAATTGTAAACCAATTGAATGGAACCATTTCCGTGTCATCTGAACACGGTAAGGGCGCCGACTTTACCCTCTCGTTTCCAGTTATTTAGCAGAGTTACTAACTTGATTCTGGTGAAAACGAATGTCAATAAATTGTAAAGTTTGCCAATTCTTGTAGCATACTTGTGCGGGTAATTGCGCCCAACCAACTTTTGAAATTTTAAATCCTGTATAAATGAAAGCAAGATTACTGTTAATCGTGGCCGTGTTGTTCACTGGAGCAGCTTGGTCCCAAGGCAAAGTGACCGGTAAGGTTACTGACCGCGCGTCCGGAGAAGGACTGCCGGGTGTTGCCGTTGTTGTCGCCGGCCAAGGCATAGGTGTATTTACTAACGCAGACGGATCGTATTCGATTACAGCGAATGCCGCCTCGGATGATCTGATCTTTAGCTTCCTAGGCTATGGCACCGAGCGTGTGGCATGCGGAGGCAATAGCGTGGTAAACGCGGCCCTCTCCGCCGGTGTTGATTTGGATGAGGTCGTTGTAACAGCCTTAGGTGTATCCCGCGACAAGAAAGCGCTGGGTTATGCCGTCCAAGAGCTGGGCAATGAGTCGTTCACACAAGCTAAAACCGATAATGTTGTGAAATCCATGACCGGTAAGATTGCTGGTGTACAGGTCACTTCAGGAACAGCAATCGGGTCTTCTTCGAAGATTATTCTTCGAGGTGCGAGTTCCATCACCGGTGATAACCAACCACTTTTTGTTGTGGATGGTGTGCCGATGGACAACTCGGATTATTCCAGTGGTAATCAGCAGCGTTCCGTTGGTGGTTACGATTATGGAAACGCAATGCAGGATTTGAATCCTGATGACATTGAGTCTGTCACGGTATTGAAAGGTCCAGCTGCAGCAGCGTTGTATGGTTCTCGTGCATCAAACGGTGCCATCGTTATCACAACGAAAACAGGAGAGGGTCACCGCGCTTCAGGCAAGAGTGGCTTGGGCGTAAGTGTAAGCAGCACAGTGGCGTTCAACGATGTCTTTATTATACCAGACTACCAGAACAGCTACGGAGGTGGCCCAAGCACGAGCTGGGCAGACACCATCGATGGCAACTTCATTCCTGACTACGCATTGGACGGAAGCTGGGGTCCTGCATTGAACGGTCAAACGAACGTTCGCCACTGGGATAGCTGGTACGACTATGAAGGTGACGAAGGATTTGGCGAGACCCGCCCTTGGGAAGCCAATCCAAACAACGTGGCTGACTTCTTCCAAACAGGGGTCATGTACTCAAACAATGTTAGCGTAACAGGCTCTACAGATGAGAGCTCGTTCCGATTGAGCTACACGAACCACGACCAGACTGGTGTATACGAGAACAGCTCGTTGAACCGCAACACATTGAGTTTTTCTGGCAACAGCCAAGTGAGCGAAAAGCTGAGCGCAAGCGTTTCAGCCAACTACGTGCAACAGAAAGGCCAGGGCCGTCCATTGACTGGATACGGTGAGTCGGTGATGTCTCAGTTTACGCAATGGTTCCACCGCCAGTTGGACATGGACCGTTTGCGCAACTACATCAACCCAGATGGTACGCAGCGAACGTGGAACCGCAACAGCCCAACGGATCCGGCACCGAACTACTTCGACAACCCGTTCTGGGAGCGTTATCAAAACGTACAAGACGACCAGCGTGATCGTGTATTCGGTAACCTGACGATGAACTACAAAATCAACGACAACCTGAGCTTTATGGGCCGTGCGTTGACTGACTTTTACATTGACCGTCGTCAAGAGCGCATTGCGGTAGGCGGTGTGCGTGAATCTTCCTACAGCGAGTACACACGTCAACTTCAGGAAACGAACTTGGACGCATACTTGAACTTCAACAAGGAGATCAACGCAGATTTGAACGTCGTAGGTTTCGTTGGTGTCAACAAGCGTATACGCGATTACAAGCGCTTCGGTGCATATACCTTAGGTGGTTTGAATACACCAGGTCTTTACAACATTGCAAATGGTGGAGACGGTTACCAAATCAGTGACTACGAGGAAAGCAAGGTCATCAACTCGTTGTTGGGATCGGCTAGCATTGGCTATCAGAACACGCTCTTTATTGACTTGACTGCACGTAATGACTGGAGTTCATCACTTCCTGAAGAGAACAACAGTTACTTCTACCCGTCGGCTACTGCGAGCTATGTGTTTAGCGAAGTTGCTGATATTGAAGGGTTGAGCTTCGGTAAGTTGCGATTGGGATGGGCTCAGGTAGGAAACGACACAGGTCCTTACCAGACAGGTCTGACTTATGGGGTGAATCCAAACTTCGGAAGCGGTGGATCTGCAACAGTTCCGAATTCTCAGAACAATCCAGACTTGCGACCTGAGAAGACTACAAGTTTCGAAATTGGAACGGAATTGAACTTCTTCATGGATCGCCTCCGTATTGATGCGACGTACTACAATAACATCACCGAGGACTTGATTTTCAATGTACCGGTTTCTGCCGCTTCAGGTTACACCAGTGCGGTATTGAATGCGGGTAAGACGCAAAACCGAGGTGTTGAATTGGCGATTTCTTCTACTTTGGTTCAGTCTGATGACTTCCGTTGGGACCTTGGTGTCAACTTCGCAAAGAACAACAACGAGTTGCTCGAGCTGGCTGACGGTGTAGAGAACATCCGTTACACCAGCCTCTTCGGTGTGACATTGGAGGCGCGCCCAGGACAGCCACTCGGTACTTTCTATGGGTATGACTTCGTTTACGACGACGACGGCAACAAGTTGGTCGGAACCAACGGTCGCTACTTGCGCACGCCAGGTGTTGTTCCAATCGGAGACATTTTGGCAGACTTCACGGGCGGTGTATGGTCTGATATGCAGTACAAGAACCTCTCGTTCAGCGCATTGGTCGACTTCCAGAAAGGCGGCTCCGTGCATAGCTACTCGAACCAGTGGGGCAAGTACTCAGGCACATTGGCTGAGACAGCTGAAGGCACCATCCGTGAGGACGGTGTAACCGTTGAGGGTGTTTACGGTTCGTACGAAGTGGATGAAGACGGCAACGTCGGCGCCATCACGTACTTGGACGCCAACGGTGAGGAATCAGCATCAGCGGTTGCCAACGAGACTACCATCTCTGCGCAAGGTCACTACTTCTACAACCAAGGGTATGTCATCCACTCGGCTGACCAATACGACGCGAGCTTCGTGAAGTTGCGTGAGATGCGATTGGATTACAACTTGCCTGAGAGCATGACGAGTGGCTTGCCATTCAGCAACATCAGCATAGGTGTTTACGGACGCAACTTGGCGATCTTGCACAAGAACGTTCCGCACATCGATCCTGAGGTTGCAACCTCTTCTTCTAACGTACAAGGATTCGAGGGTGGTCAGCTTCCTGCTGAGCGCACCATTGGCTTCAACTTGAAGTTCAACCTCTGATTCCCACCTTATAAAAGATTATGAAAATGAATAAGCAAATTTTCTTCCTGGTGGGCTTGATTGGAGCCCTCGCCTTCACGGGGTGCCGCAAGGACTTCGAGGAGATTAATACCAATCCCAACGAGCCGACTGCGGTTTCAACAGGTTTTTTGTTGACCAATGCGCAGAAGGCAACCATGGACCGAGTCTACGATTCGTTCTGGGGAAGTCGCCGCGGCATGCAAACGGCGCAATACTGGAGCTCTAACCAGTATTCCAACGAGAGCCGCTACCAGTACCGCGATGCGACAGCGAACAACGCCTGGGCTTCGTTCTATGCCGGTCCTTTGCAGGACTTGCAGACGATCATCGACCTCAACTCCGGCGATAGTGCAGGTGACTACGCGGGCTATGGCGACAATGCGAACCAGATCGCAGTGGCCAAAATCCTTCAAGCGTGGATATACCAGCACTTGACGGACGCGTTTGGCGACATTCCGATGTCGCAGGCGTTGCAGGGTGTTGACAACACCATCCCCGCTTACGATAGCCAAGCGGACGTGTACGCCGCATTGATTACGATGCTTGATGATGCCATGAACGGCATGACCGGTGGAGCTGGGCCGCAAGGTGACCAGATCTATGGCGGCAACATGGATCAGTGGACCAAGTTCGCCAACTCCCTGAAGTTGCGTGTTGCCATGCGCATGGCCGATGTCAATCCAGGTGCTGCGCAAGCAGCGGCTGAAGCGGCATTGGGCTCGGGCATGATCATCGCGGGCAATGAGGACAACGCTTTGTTCTCGTACCTCAGTGGTGCTCCTAATAACAACCCCATCAACGAAGATTACAAGACGCGAAATGATTTCGCAGCGTCCAACACCATGGTGGACTACTTGACTTCATTGAATGATCCACGCCTCGGCATTTACTATGCAGAAGCTGCTAATGGTGGGGGTTACGTTGGTGAGGTTTATGGATTGACCGAAGCAAATGCGGCAATTACCATGAACGATGACGTGTCTCAACGCGGCGCGGCTATTTTGGCTGCTGATTTCCCAGGCATCTTGTTCGATGCGGCTCAGACGCATTTCTTGGCCGCTGAGGCTGCTGAACGTGGCTGGGCGAGCATCCTGTCTGCAGAAGAGCACTACAACGCGGCTATTGGGTTGAACATGAACTTCTGGGGAATTTCGGATGAGGCTGCAATTGCAGACTACACAGGACAGGAATCCGTTGCCTATTCAACAGCTGAGGGCGATTGGAAGACTAAAATTGGTCGCCAAAAGTGGGTTGCATTGTACATGCAAGGCTACGAAGGATGGGCTGAGTACCGTCGTTTGGACTTTGGCGTGTTGCTCCCTTGCGCTGATGGCGCGTTGGCTGGCGATGGAAGCGTACCCTCACGTATGTGGTACCCGCTCGATGAGCAAACACTCAATGGGGACAACTGGTCAGCAGCGACAAATGCTGGCGCTACAGACCTGTTGGAAACAAAGCTCTGGTGGGACGTCAACTAACAGATCCTGACATCTACTCAAAAGAAAGCCCCGCACCTGCGGGGCTTTTTTGTTTCAAACAAATGGAGCGAGGTAGGGAAGGCTTAAGCTTACCAGAGGTAGCCCAAACTCATGCATAAATAACTCGGTGTATCGAGGTTGGAGGCTCCGAGGTTGGTGTATTCGCGGGTATCCCCGATAAAACCGAACCACCGCTGTTCAAGACCCAAACTGACAGCACCCAATCTCAATTGGCACCCGAGCGCAAATTGTTGTGATACCAGTAAATCCTGGATTTCGGTGATGCTTGAGGCGACATTCGGTTCCCGAATGCCTGCTTGCCAATCCTGGGCGCTTTTTTGAGCGGCGGGAATGAATGCGAAAGCTCCAAAGAATTTGACAAGCGTTGTGGCTTGATATCCGGCCCCAACTTCCATGAACAAGGGTTTCCATATTTCGGCAACCTGAGGTTGTTCAATGAAACCGTTGGTATAAACCTCCCGAAGATGGAAGTAATGATCCGTGAACGAAGTGGCGATGAGGTCCGTTTGGTTGAGGCCAATGGTGGAACCGGTGGCTTGCAATTGGGCTTTGGCAAAAAACAACCCCACGCTGCGCCCAAAACCCAACGAAACATCCACGGGCAACGTTTCCACGGGTTTATATCGAACGCGCAACAACCGAGGGCTCAAGCCGTATTGGGACCCGCTCGCGTTACGGAACGTGTTCAATACGTTGTTGTATTGCATGTCCCAAAGCGTGTTGTTCAGTTGTTGGGATGAAAGATCCGGCCGTGTGCGCTCAACGGTTTGACGGATGATGGCATCGCTCTCGTCGTAGGCGACCGCTTGCCAAGAATAACCATTCAATCCAAAAGCGAATTCGACGGCGTATCGTGCGGCCGGGTTTTCGCCGAAATCTGGACGCCAGCCCATTCGCTCGGATTCATTCCCATTCGAAAGCAAACTGGGGTCAAGTTGCTGCGCATAGCTGCTGGCCATCGGAACCGTTCCGACCGCTAGCAAAACGAACCATAACCGGCTCATTCAAACACGAATTTTCCTCCGAAACCTGCCACTTGCACCGTGGTCTTGCGAAAGAAGAAGGCGCGTTTCTCTTGTACGATGTACTTCGGGTTGATCAGCACATCCGCGTTGGTTCCTTCAAGCGCTTTGTATACAGCGGCTTTCTTTTCGCGCACTGGACCGCCGAAATTCAAGTTGAGCCCGGGATAATCTGCGAATTTGTTATCTCCCAAACGGATGATGCCTAACACGTGGGTCGTGCTGGACATGCCCAGAAGCGTCTTGGTGGTATCCACATCCACGTAAGCGTGGATGGTATCAATGGCCAATACGACAGGACCTTCCGCGAGTTTTGCGCTTTGGGTCAATTGGCTGCAGCTGTTTAACGCGGCCATGCCGCCGACGATCCCGGCGAAGATGAACAATCGTTTCATGAATAAGGGTTTCAATCAAATTTGGTTACACGGAATCACAACCGGTCGACTGGGCGTAGCATCCATGTCAAACGCTGCGGTTTGCAGGTTGAGCAAGTGCCGGCCGTCTTGAAGCGAATCTGGGACGAAAATAAGCTCAGTAATGGTCGCTTGGTATCGAGGGGTGGCTGGGTAGGTCCAAAACGCGTGGTGCGCCGCTAAAACGCCCCCATCGACCTCACGGTCGACACTCGGCAGATCGACGAGCAAATGATTCACATTCCGTTCGACCAACCAATCCATCGCATCTTCATCGAAGTATGGGGGATTGGTGTTGGACCAGTTGCGTCCGACTTTGGTTTCCGCATTTGGCAGGGTGCGCACAATTAGGGCAGGCGGCAAATCGCCTTGAACCTTCCAATGCTCCGAAATGGAAAGCGCCAACTCCCGGGCGGTGACGACTTGGTCTCCGTTACGCGCCTCAGGAAAAACACTGACGAGCAAGCACGGCATGAAAACCGGAAATGAAATGTTCCGAATGGAATGCGCCTCTGGCGAAATGTGACCCAGGCACTCGGTGTGCGTGCCGTTCCCGTGAGGATTGAAGAAGACGTCCCGGAAATTGACCGATCCACCCTCTGCAACGGATCCGAGGAACCCGTTGGCACGGACCACCTGCAACTTCATGAAATCCACGTACCACGCCCGCGAACCGTGGCCGTCCCCCATGGCAATGCTTAAATCTTCAGCAGGGGCACCGGACGCTTTGAATGCGATGCCCTGAAAGGCTCCTTCCAATTCCAATTCCATGGAAACAAGGTACAACGTCGCCCGAGTTTTGCGCACAAAAAAAGCGGCACCCGAGGGCGCCGCCTTTCTTTTACGTGTGATGTTCGAATTAGTCGAACAAGAAACCTACACGCAACGCACCTTGGAATACGTTCCCGATGGTGGTGTTGCTGATGTGGTTTGGCCAAGGGTAGTACAGGTCATCTGCACCGGCACCGTCAGGCCAGTATTCGTTGTAGATCAATCCGTCTACAGCGCTGAATGGCAATTGACCAACAAATTCTCCAGCTACTTCAGAACCAGCAGCCTCTGTAGAGAATGCGTTGTTGAAGTACATGTTGAATGCAGTCAAGTTATCCGTGGTGATGCTGTGGTTTCCGAAAGTGGTCTTTCCGAATCCGAGACCCGCTTCGAAGCCCATGTAAATGGCATCAGAGAAGTAGTAGTCCGCGCCGAAGAGGATGTTGAATCCAACACGGGTGAAGCCTTGCTCGTTGCCCAAGTTCCAAACGACGTACTGGTCGGGTTGACCTGCATCATTGATGTCTTGAGGACCCCAGAACTCCTGTGTGTCCGCACGGTTTCCAATGGTGATTGGCAATTCGAATGCCATGTAAGGAGATAAGTTGTCCATTCCATCGAAGTGTATTTCATAACCTGGAGCGAATCCGAAGGTTGAAGTCTTCGTGTTGATGTTCAACTGAGGGCTTACTGGATCCGCTTCGTTGATTTCGCTGTCTTGGTACCAAGCGTGAAGGTCGTTTGATGAAGACATTGTAACAGACAAACGGAAGGCACGGTTGTCCTCCAAAAAGTTACGGTACTTGATGGTTGAACCATCAATGGGGCTGCCGCCAAACGGGGTAAAGCTTACCTCGATGTTGTGCTCATCGCCCATTTGCTTTTGGGCTTGAACGCCCATCGTAACCAGCGCAGAAAGCGCCAAAGTAAACATGAGTTTCTTCATGGTGTTGTGTTGTGTTTCAGGAAATTTCCGAACGCAAGAAAAGCAAAAAAAGCCCAAGTACACACGACAATCCCGAACTTTCGCACATGAACGCCCGTTCAAAACCAGCAAAATCGACCAATTGGTCGGATTATTATAGCCCAGAAGCCTTTGAAAAGGCGGGTGTTTTGACTGTCAATCGACTGACCGAATATTTGCGTTTAGCGCAAGCGAAGTCGGCGTCATACGTATTGGACCCGGCGTCTCCACAGGAGCGTTTGGCGTATTGGGAATCGCGTTTGTCCAGCGGTGCTTCACGGGCCGAAGGCTTGCTTTCGTCGGATTTTGTTCCGGAAATGCTGGAGCGATCGAATCGCCTGCATGACCCGCGCTATGCCGGTCACCAGGTGGCCGTCCCGTTTCCGGAGTTGGCTTGGCTGCAAGCGGCGACGTCGCTGCTGAACAACGGCATGGCCATTGACGAAATGGGGCCAGCGAGCAGTCCTATGGAGGAGGCTGTGATGCGGGCGATTGCTCGGTTCATGGGATTGGGCGAGGCCTCGGGTGGGATTCTTTGCCATGGGGGAACCTTAGCCAATTTGACGGCGCTGCTCGCCGCCCGTCAACGTCGCCAGCCCGGGAATGCTTGGCGTGACGGGGGTGAAGGGTTGCGTTGCGCGCTTTTGGTAAGCGACCAGGCACATTATTGCGTGGATCGCGCGGCGCGGGTGATGGGCTGGGGAGAGCAGGGCGTGATCAAGATGCGAACCAATGAACAACACCAAGTTGAACCGGAAGCAATGACCGACGCATTTATGCAAGCCAAAGCCGACGGGTTGGAAGTGCTGGCCATCGTAGCGAATGCATGCACCACTTCAACGGGCACTTTCGACAATCTCGATGCGATGGCCGATTTTGCTGAAGCGAACGATTTGTGGTTCCACGTAGATGGCGCACACGGTGCGGCGCAAATTTTCTCCGAACGGAACCGTCAACCCCTGCAAGGAATGGAAAGGGCGGATTCCATTGCGATGGATTTTCATAAAATGCTGGGTATTCCTGCGCTCTGCACGGGGCTTTTTTATCGCAACGGCTCGGACGCGTACGCGGCGTTCAGCCAAGAAGCTCACTATTTGTACGAAACGGACCAAGAGGAATGGTGGAACCTGAGCAAGCGAACGTTTGAATGCACCAAACGCATGTTGAGCGCTGCCGTGTTCGGAATTTGGGAAGCGCACGGTCCGCGGTTGTGGGAGAGTTTGGTGGATCGCTTGTGCGACCGCGCTGCAGTCGCTGCGGCTGAAATTCAAAAAAGGCCTCATTGGGAGTTGTTCAATCAGCCCAAATCGAACATTGTCTGCTTCAGGCTTCGCGGTGCAGATAACGCTGCATTGCGGGCAAAAATGTTGCAGCAAGGCCCATACTACATCGTGAAGACCGTTCTCTACGGCGAAACCTGGTTGCGTTGCACCTTTCAGAATCCACTCACCTCGGATGAGGATATTATGGGATTGTTGGATACCTTAGAAAAATTAAATTGAGAAGAGCCAATCAAGATCGAACCTGGTTTTTCATTGAATGAAATTCTTCATGAATAAGATTAAGCTATGGGCAATTTGCCTTTTGATTTCACTTCCTTTCGTCCATGAGGCGACTGGTCAAGAGGAGATTCGCGCTGACCGTGCGAAGAGAATGGAGAAATTGGCCAAGGAGGCCGAAACGATGTTCGAATCGGACAATTTTTCCGGAGTTAAGATTTTTCGAATGAAAGGAGAGAGCTATTTGCTTGCGTTCGGTTCAGTGCCGGTTCGGGGCTCTATGTCCGTTTCGACATTGGACAGGGCTGCAAGTGCTCAAGCGAGAAAGGAAGTGATGAAGTATAACGATGGAATTACGGTTACCGAGGATATGGTGATTACCATAGATGAGGGAGACGATGGCTCAGAATCATCGTTCAATTTTCAGTCCAACGAAATTTTAACGGAGTCGGGAACAGGAATCGTATCGGAAATGCAAACCCTTTGCACTTTTCAAGGGACGGATATGTTTGTTCACGTTTTATATCTAGATCTGAACGGGCTGGACACGAAACGTGATAACAGGCAAAAGAGACGTGAGAATTGATGAAGTAAGTCGATAAAAAAAGGAGGTTAACAACCTCCTTTTTTGCTCTTACATCAATCCCTCCATTTTCAAAGGAATCGTCTCATTGGAGTTTCAAGTGTTGGCCCGGATGAACGTGGATTTCAGTGATTCGTTCGAGGTCCACCAAGGGCAATAAGGGTTTCATGAATAGGGCGAGTTGGAAATCACTTTCAGGTTCGACACCCCGGCTTAGATCTCCCAAATTCCAGAAGAAAGCAGACTCCTTTTCGTCCGTGCTAGAAACGCCATATTTTGATTTTGTTGGATCACAACCCAGTGTTTGACCTAATTGGCTTTGGTGTGATTCCCGTCTCATGGCCCGATCCATACTTCCTATAAAGTAATTCCATGCGTCCATGCTCGGGGTTGTTCGGTATGAATACCCCACCCCGTTGTAATATTTTTTTCCGACTAAACTGTAATCATTCAGGTTGTCAGGCCGATTGAAGTCAAGAATTTGAATAGAGAAGCTCCAGTCGTTACATGAAGTTCTGCCTCCGACACTTACATCGGCAGCGACAACCCCCAAGTAGCCACTTAAATAATTGTGCGGATTTCTAGGTCGGTGTGCCCAGTAGCCCACAGGTTTCGGTTCTAGGACGTCAACGACCATATCCCAACATTCAGGGCCTTCCAAGTCAAAAACGTCTGTATGCAAATCAAAATTGATTAAGGCCTGACCGATGACGTGGCATACATCCAACAAATGTGCTATAGATTTTGGGTTTCTAAAGTGGAGTTTTTGGTATTTGGCATCGAGGAAGTTTTTGCCATCTGCTATGGAGACTGCAACAACGTCTTGTCTACTGTTTTGAAAATCTTCGATTTCATTTTCGTCCATGGCCATGCCCTCCAAGCTTTGGATGAAGTGAGTCTTCCAGGCAGTGAAATTTGAATTCCATTTACATTTTATGGTAAGGGGCAAAATCCAATCATTGTCTGACTGTTGAGGATCGCCCGGTGCCACATCAAAGTCAACCGCTGTTGCGAGCATGAGCCGGGTCATGTCCACCAGATCTTGCATAGCGGCATCCTCGGCCAAGATGTTTAATTCTCTAAGCTTTATGGCTCTACCAAATAGTCCGCCTGAAAAAGTGGCGGAATGACCTTTCGATTGAACGAAACTCTGCATGGGTTCGAGGGCTATTGTGCAACGTGTTGTTACCATAGCTTCACCTGTCTCAAGCAATCCGGAACTTATGACCTCATAGCTTACGATATTGCCATTGGTCAGTGAGGCCATCTCATCAACAACGGAAAGTTCCAGTTCGCTCGATGTTGATTCGTTGATTTCTGTTCGTGTATCGGAAGTTAGGAAAACTCCGAAGGTTTGTTCAAGTGCTGACCGGACCGAGGCTGTAATGGCCTGATCCATATTCTCTCCATAGCCGGTAGCGCAGATGGTGATGCTATTATCTTGACTCTTTAAAATCGAACACGATCCAATTAGAATGAAGAGTATGCAGTATTTCAAGATTCTATTCATATGTGTCGGGTGCAGGATCATTGATTAAGCCGTGAATTAGAGACGTGCCCAACTATCCCCGAAGAGGTGCGAACAATGGAGTATCGCCTGTTTGATTCCAGAATGTCCACTTGGGTGCCAGAGTCAAGACGAATGATGATTTCACTTTTTGGGGAGTCACGGAGTTCAATGATACCATCGACATCGTAAAGCGTGCCTACTCCGATAGCAGCGGTTGACTGCTCTGCAGGGTTCACCACCGCTTGATTAGGGCCAGGTGTTGTTTCCTTTCCGTCCAATGATTGTTGTGCCCCATCGAATTGATCGAGACCTAGCTCCTCTTCAACAGCTGTCTGGAGTGTACTTGATCTGTCCACTGCAAGTGATTCGGGTATCGAAATATTGCTAGGAGTTTTGATGTCTAATTCAGAAAGTTCTTCTTCCTGGGGTATATGGGTTTGAATTATTCTTGCCCATTTTGATTCTAATGGGACGAGAATCGGCTCTAAAATGGCACTGGTGAAATCTTGAAATACTCCGCCGAACACACCAAGAATACCTAGTAAAATAGTTCCAATTATTCCTGATCGATTTCGACGTTGCTTATTGCTTTTTTCACGTTCCATATGCAGGAGCTTAGGCATAAATCTAAACAATTAAGTTAGTAGGTAATCAAAACATGATCCGGGAAATGTCTTCTTTCATTCTCTTACGAAAACCTTTTCATGCGGAAGGTTGGACTTATCCTTGGGTGAAGGCATTGCTTTCTGAGATTAGACAAAGGGAGGGAGCGTTGAGCAAGGAAGTGCTTGAAGCCATTGGACTCGAGATGCTGCGTCAAGACAGCACCATTCGAGAGGAAGTGGGAGATCGAAAGTTGCGAAAACTCATTGAAGCCCGTGGTCAAGAAGCGGATTCTGTGAGGGAAAAAGCCAAGGAGGCTGCGTTGGATCTTCTGCGGCGCGAAGACTTAATTGATTAAAGTGGACCATGACTTGTGCCTCTAACATTCCGAGTTCCTCGTTTTCGTGGATTTAATTTGTCCGTAAACTTCGACAGGCCCATTTTTGAATTAAACAGATAGAACGAATTGCTATGAGCGAAGAAAGAAAAGTCTATGACGGCAAAGGAAAATTGCTAGGAACGTTTCGCCCTGCTAAGGGTGATGATTCTAGTGGCGGAGGGTGCTTGGGCATCATCGTCGCTCTT
>Ga0181574_10003864_pt1 | contig 13115 bp, 5 predicted proteins | sample 101ome_24_FD_145600 | JGI IMG/M metagenome (GOLD analysis project Ga0181574, IMG submission 145600) | Coastal salt marsh microbial communities from the Groves Creek Marsh, Skidaway Island, Georgia - 101410AT metaG (spades assembly) | ecosystem: Environmental > Aquatic > Marine > Intertidal zone... | reverse complement strand
CTACATTAATACTTCCTGGTGTTGTGTTTGCGTATTCGAACCATGGATTTGTAGAATATGGAACAATTTGATCTCTACCATTTTTAACTGGATATAGTTTTTTGTATAGTTCGATGGCCTCGTCAGGACCAAGAGCTACAAATTTATCAATTTTTGTAGGGTCTACTTTCAATGTACCTGTTTCTTGACTGTTTAATGTTGGTGGAGTCTTAGATTGAATGACTTCATATGAAATACCGCCCTGCGGATTAAAGAATCTAATCTCAACATATCTTTGTACACCATCGGTTTCATTAGTAGCGACAAATGTAAACTCTTCCCATACTCTTTGTAATTTTTCGTATGGTGTAGTAGTAGTATCTCCAACGTTTTGCTTATTTCTATTTGATTCAAATTCACAGAATTCTTCAATCTCAGGTACATATGGTTCAACATATGGAGCATATGTAGCAATGGTCTGACTAATTAGATTCTTTCTCTTATGAGGGAAAGTAATCTTATTACCAATTACATATTTTGAAGATACAGCAGCAACTTCAAAATCAATATTGAGTGTTGTTCTATCGGGCTGTAATACGTATTCATAGATAGATGCATTATAATATGATAGGTCTCTATTTGAAAGACCATAGTTTTCAAAATTATCTACAAAGAAACCAAACTTAAATCTTTCTAATGTACTATCAACAGAACTTTGAATTGTTTTATTAATTGTCTTATTTTCAAGTTCTGACATATTTTGATTATATTCAAGAGCATTAATTCTTCTCTCAAGATTACCAATTTCAGACATCGTATATACACGATTCTGTGGATCAACTTTGAACAACTGATTTTGGAATTTGCTAATTCTAACAAATTGCTGATTACTATTTTCTACAAACGTAGACATAATTTCTTTCAATTCTGTCGAAGGTCTTTCCGGAATTGATGGATATGGTTTTACACTACACTTATAAAGACTGAGTTTATTGGGCTCAGTATGCTTTTGTAATTCTCTAGCACCAGTTGTAACTTCGAAACTACCATCAGACTTCACACTGATTTCATCTGTACGACCTTTATAGTATGTAATATCATAATCAAAATTACTTTGAGGTTTAGGATATCGGTATTGTGAGTAGGCAAATGACACTGCTGCAGAAGATGCACAGTTTGCTTGCGCCGGATCTGTCGTAATATTTGCAGTCGGTGCTGCCATTGGTCTAAAATCAACACACTCGCGAAGATCAAAATAGCGGCCCCTCTCACTTACCATCTCTGGAATTTCGAGAGTATGCATTACACCATTAGTTACAGTATTTGCACGCAATGTAGTAAGATCTTGCTCATCACTGATATTATAAGAGTTAATTACTTTCGCGCCATGCTCATCACCATCGTACAAGTAATCAAATTCGATAAGTATCTCGGTTGCAAGCGTAGAAGATGAGGATGGTCTTTGATAAAGATAACCATGACCCCAATATGCATCACGTTGATTATTATCGACATAGAATTCAGATGTAATATTAGTATCTGATGTAGTGGTGCCATTATATACATTTGCTAATCGAATAATACCAGACACACCAAGGTTTTTACCTTTATCCCAATCTCCAGTTGTATTACACAGTACGTAGTACTTACGCCGAACTTGCATACTGACAATAGTATCTACAAGTTTTCTATCAGTCGTTATACTAAACGCATTATTTACAGGAGTTACAGCTACACCCAAGTTAATGACAAGATCTAAATCGTTTGCACCACCAATTTCCGCGGTAGAAGTTGATCGTAAAGAAAGATCGATAGGAATATCTTTCGGGAAAATGCGAGTAATACTACTATCACCAGCGCCTACAGATGATGGTTCGAAAATATCATCTGCGTCTGGATCCGTTTGAGCTCGAACAGTTAATTTATTTTGTCCACCAATAGCTACAATTTGACCGACCTTATCATTTTCATCTTTAATCCAATCACCAACTCTCAAGTCAGTTACAAATGTCTCACCTGTATTAGTAGTAATTGTAATTTCATTATTTGAAGCGCCGCCATACGCAACATTAGAAATATTCATCGATGAATATTGAGCAGCAGAAGCAATAATATCTTGTTTTGGTATAATAACTAGATCTTTTTCTTCTTGATCATTAAGAAAACCTTGACCACCTGAATACGGCCAACTTTCACCCGTAGCAGTTAGAGAAACAGTAATTTGACCACTGCTACTTACACTATAATACGTATTTGCAGTAGTTCGATAAATGTACGAAGTATTAGTAATGCTTGTAGCTGGTAAATTAGTGCTAAAAATAAGTGCATTTCGATCTGCATCTACGATTTGAGCAACTTCGCCGTAAGCATCTAGAACATAATCAGAATTACCTAGTTCGATTTGCACTTCACCAGCAGATTTAAGTGACCGAATAATATTTTGATTTGATTGAATAGTCACTACATCTGCAATGCCATCTTCAGCCATTAAACCAGAATCAAGATCAGTATAGATCGATCGTACGTCTTTAAAGTTTTTGCCCTTATTCATCCGAATATCATAAAGATAAATTCGGTATTCCGCATTAGGTGTACCAATAATACCGCTGACATATGTCATGCTTCGAATCTTCGCTGATCCGATTTGAGTACCACCGAGAGAAGAAGAAACCGTATTTGAACCTTCTACACCATCATAATCATAACCACTAATAAAGTTAGCAGCGGCATCTTTTAACAATACATCACCGTCATCGTTAAAAGATGAAACGCCTGCAACTTCATTTACTTCCACATAAGCGGCATAATTTAAATCGATATCTTCATTAGTTTTAGTGGCAGTATCAGTACCCTTATTAACATTCTTAACAAAGTTTGTCTCTGTCTTTATTCTATATCCGCCAATGTAAGCATGACCTGGATCAACTACATACGAGAAAGTAGTATCAGAATCTTCGAAATCTAAAGGCGATCGAGTTGTTGCTCGGAATTCGTCGAGAACATAGTTACCAGACTCATCATAAGTTCTCTGAGCGATCATGTCACCCAATTTATTGTATTGTGTAGTCTTATTCTGTTGGAAAGGTTTGCCTTCTGAGAATCTAATAATTGGGAAGAAGTTAGTTGCTGTTTTCTCTTCAGTGGCGGTTCTGACTATAAGTACAGGAGAAACTTTTAATCGATCAGCACCAGGAGCAGTCTGATTAAGGAAACCAGATGCGTTGTCATATAAAGTTGCATCTGTAAATACGTTGACTACTGATTCAGTGCTATCAAAACCAACTGATAAATCGCTAGGCGTATTTGAGAACTTGCTCACCATCTTAAATTGCGGAGAAACGTTTAAGAATAAACCTTTTTGATAAATTTGGCCAGATGCTACTGAGATACCATAGCCTTCACCCGTAGGATTAGTTACACTCGCACCAGCTGTAACTGTTTGATACCAGTTTTCTGGATCTAATTGGAGGTTATTCAAAACAGTAGAATTAGATGCACCAACTGAATATAAGCTGATATGAGGAAGAATATTATATCCAAATCCACCTCGAGTGATTTCAGCTGATGTAATTTGACCACCTGCCGTTGTAGTAATTTTGCCTGTAGCGTTTTGTCCGATAAACGCAACAACTTTAAATTGATTTCCCGCTCCTGTACCTGTTGTACATTCTAGCAATTGATCGACTTCGATATCCCATCGTGAAGCATCAATATTACTACCATATTGATATGCTGTATTTGGTTTTACACGTAGAATCAAGCTATCATTTTCTGGATGAGGTATAGGATCATGTGTTACAATCATTGAGATATTGCCAGTTGCAACATCTGAAATTACATCATTGACTGCGAATGTATTCGGGAAATTTGCATCACCGTTTGAAGCAGTACTAATTTCTATTGCAGAAGTAATAACAACTACGTCGTTATTAGAAAATACTGAAGCGTCATTTGAGTTATTTGTAACTGTAATATCAAACAATCTTTCATCTTGATGGAATATTCTAATTTCTTCGCCTGGTTGGAATTCATCTTCATCATTTACTGTAGCTGTATCAACAGCTTCATCATCTTGATATGTAATATATAGTGTTTTTAGATTGACATTATCACTTTCAAAACCTTCTTCAACATGGTCAATAATAGCAATTTTTCCTGTTGATTGACCATTTGCGCTCATGCCCTCAAATCTACTTAGATTGACCGCCGCCCCTTTCTTGGTAGTGTCTAAGATTTTTACAAATGGCATTGAGTTGTGATAAGTAAAATTACAACCATCAAGAATTGTACCAGCTTTAAGGATGTGATCGCCAAATTGTTCGATCTGATCCTGCAGCATAGTCTGAAGTTGGTTTACCTCACGTACCTGTACCGCAGTAGCAGGCTTAAACAAAATTCGATAGTAATCATTATTTCTATCGAAATCGTCAAAATACGGAGAAGATGATAAGTTTGTATTAAGGGGCATTACTTAGAACTCCAATATAACGCGAATTTCTTCTGATTGATTTTCGTCTCTATCAACTGGTATATCATTTTGAATATAGAGGATAGCACCTCTGTTTGGATCTAGATCACCATATTTTATATCAAGAGCATCACTAGCAGATCCGACGAGTGATGCTTCACTTACTGAGCCTTCCAAATTCGTATATGTGTTAAAATTGCCTTCGACATTTGTAAGACTAAGAGTTGTCGATGAACCACCTGTATTAGACGTAGAGTGTAATTGACCTGAGGTCGTTCCTTGAGTAATAGTTTCGTCTTGTGTGAACGGTCCATTAGTTACTGAATTACCAATCACTTTTAACATTTGATTATAATCAGCAAATCTAAAATCAGCATCGTGACTGCCTATTCTACTATTTATATCAATTCCTGCAATCGTAGCTATTTGTTTACTTGTTTCACCATATATCATACTACCCTTTGTGAAAAAAGGTCTACAGTTATTAACTAAAATACCAGCAACGTTGCTAGGTGTTCCTACCGGCAGTGGAGCAGATTTGTTATGTACAATCGCATCTGATTGCATATGTACATAATATGCAGTCACATCTGTATCTGTTGCAGAAACCCAATCAGGTGTCGTTGCAAGATTAATAGTGTTAGAAGATGATCCAGCAGCTACTTTAGTTAAAAGATATTGCGATGTAAGACCTTCTGTTTTTAAGAAAATCCAATCGCCAGTATTAAAGTGTAAATCATAATCACCATCGTCAACACTATTTTGTATTGAAGCATTTAATGAATTGTTAGAAACAAAAGTTCCAGTTGCTCCTATTTGCAATTTAGAAAATTGTCTTACAACTTCTTCTTCAACAAAATCACCAGTTTCTTCTGTAGTATATATTGCTACATTTGCAAATTGTGGATCTCGAATAATACCGAATTGAGCAAATGAATTAGTCGCATCAACGAGACCTGCTTCATCTCTATTATATTTCATATAGAATGATAATCGCCTTGCACCAAATTCAATAACAGTATTAGCGCCATGTCCTCCTTGCGGCGGAATAATAGGTCTAATAGTCGCTGGGGTTGGTGCAATAGTAATTCCATTATTTGAAGCTGCTTCTCCTTGAAGTACAGTAGCAGATGCAAATGAATAGTTACGACCTATATCAAGCATTTCGACTCGATTAACACTATTAGATGCCGAAGGATCAATAATAGCACGTGCTTCTGCGTTTGCTGTTTGGTTGCCATCACCGATAATTTGTACTTTAGGCATTACTTCATATGTAGATGTTTCATTGGGAAGTGTAGTAAATTGTTCATCTAATTGTGCAAACACACCACCTAGATCTGAAATATATGCAGATTTTTCAATTGTTCTATATTGACCCGAACCTACGCCGCTTGTAATATACAATATAGTATTTTTATAAAAATTTGTAGTTTGTTCTGAACCTAATTTTAATCGATACGTTTGATTGGCTTTAGCTGCAGTAAAGTGTGCTTCTGCTGAATCCGGTGCCGCGGTGTCGATGATTGTTGATGTAATTCTATTGATATCTGCAACTTCAAATTTTGCATTTGTAATATAGTTATCGTATTGTTTACCAGCAAATGTAACTCTTACAACATCGATCGATCCTTCAACAGAATTATCTTGTACAGCAGTATTCGCTACAACGGGAATATATTTTTCAGTAGCAAATTTGTTGAATACTGTCGATGTAATACTATACATATATTTCCACTGATAACCATCAGCGGTTTCGTAATAATCATCACCTACTGTATATAAATCAGCATCGTATTTGGCGTTTGCAAATAATGGCTTAGAAGTACTAGGTGCTCCATTGTTATTATACAGACATTTATAAACGTGTTTAAATGCACCTTCATCAACTAATACATAAAAGTTTTTATCTTGTAGTTCTATTAGTTGATCATCATACATTTCATAAACCGTTCCGCTTTCCCAGTTTGTACGATTTACTACAAAACGAATATCTGCAGCCGTCATCTTTTTACCGAATATCATATTGCGGAACACTTCAGAGTTTAATTGACGTACTGTTTCTGTAGGAGTATTAATTTCTTCTAGCGTCGACGCAACAGTTTCATGATCACCAACAAAAGCATAATAGGCAGTATTTGCCCGCTCGGTGACAGATTCGATGATCTGATTAATCAGATGTGTCTTAAATTCTGCTGGTACTAGTTTCTTTGCCATTTTTTATTTATCTCTATGCTACGCTATTTCGTGATCGTAGAAAGTATTTTGATTGATGAACAATGATGTTGACTTCAAATCAAACTGTACTGAAGTATCGGTAGGAGTGATATCAACCATAGCCTCTGAAGTACCAACATATCCACCAAATGGTTTACTACCAGCAACGTGAAGTACATCTATGAGTGTCTTCTTATATTTGTTAAATGGTAGAGCTGACAATACTTGATAAGAATATTCTTGATAAAAATCATTATCCGCTAGGTATTTATCTGAACTCAAGAAAGACCTACGATTTGGGTGTGTACCCGGTGCAATACCTTGATTTCCGAGATAGCCTTTTACAGATATTGTTTTACCGGCAGTTTTAGTCGACTCAAGAGTTAAATTTTCTCCTGGTTCATATGTGTCAGTAGAATTTACATAATTTTTACCGAAATAACCGAAACCAGAATTGATGATTCTAACAGCTGTAGCAAATCCGTTGCCTGATAATGCTGTTGCTTTTACATCTGCATTTTGGCCAGGACCTGGTAGCATTCGAGTTTCATCAACAGTTTCAATCACTGCAGTGACACCTGAAGTCGTTCCGTTAATACGATCTCCATGACTAAATTCTGACTCAGTAGAAAAATTCATAACATTTCCAGAGTCGATAGGATCATCTACACGCACATCCCAATTTAAACGTCTAGCAAATATCTCTCTCGTTTGAATATTAAAATCATATATTCGTGCTTCTTTTGTATCATTATTTCCTTGTACTACGATTTTTTCACCTACTCTAAATGTTTTTAAAAGATTTTGATCATCACCTTCGTCTTTGTAACGAATATAATAATCATGTCGATCAATATGTGAAGTTAATGGATCATATACGATAAAGAACGGATCATCACCATAACCTTCGCCAGGGGCTGTAATTACAATAGAATCAATCGAGCCTATTTCTATACCAGCTGTTGTATAATTAAGCGCGTCAAGCAATGTTGTAGTAGAGTAATTGATCGTATTGCCTTGAGCAACTTCTTGAAATTCTGAATTTCCAGGAGATGCAGCATCAATAATATCAGTATTATTAATTGCTATTGTTAAATCTAATGTGTCTATTACAAGTGGTGCACCAGATGTTTGAGTTGTCTCGTAATAAAATTGTGTCTCTTGTTCTTCAAAAGTAGATAGTGTAAAGTTAGCTCGAGTAGTAAAAGTTGATGTTCTATTATTTGCACTACCTGGAGCATAAGTACCCAAAGATGTATTACACGCATATGTATTAGCATATAATTGAAATGGTAATTCTTCTGAAGTCGTGCCGATAAGTCCAATATTTACATTAGACATTTCTACAATTGTAAACGGCGTATCGTCTTCATCACCTAGTACATAAAACGGCCTATTCGTTCTAAATGCGCCAACCTTTGATTGAAGATTAAGAAAAGTTTGGCTAGTTGCACTATTAGAGAATGTATTTGCTACACCCGCGCGAGTATAAATTTGATTAACATCATCTTTTTGGTAAAAAACAGTATCAGAAGAAATCGCTGAATTGTAATTAGTAGTATATTCAATTGTAAATACATTGCTAACAGCGATAACATTTGCTTCTACTGATATATCAACTCCATCTAAATCTTCTAATTCATATCTTTCAGTTGAACTATCAACATTCGAATATAAAAACTGAATATGTTGGGTGCTCGAATAAAAACTATTTGCTATGTCTCTTCCATCGTCTGTTTCAATCAGACCAGTAGAGCTATTAGCATAATTCGCTTTAATATAGTTTAAAACAAGATACCCATCTGCTGTACTTTTATCAACAATAGTACCTTCCCATACAACAGTGTTACCAATACCATCGTTTTCGGTAATATATAATTCTGTGCCCAAATCGAGAGCTAGCGCTGCATCTGTCGATGTAGTATTAGAAGTATTCAAATAGAAACGATGCAGATCTTGTTTTACTGTATTGAAAATTTCAAATGGTTGTGTTTGAAAGAAAAAGTCTTCGTTTTCAAAATTCTTTATCTCGTCAAATCTGAGTGTTCGTTCAGAGCCGATAATTTGAGCATCATTCGTATAGCCCCATCCTCCATCAACAAGATTAAAGTCTACAACACCGACTGCGTTTCGAACAGCAGTAACAATAGCAACACCCTTTTTACCTTTGCCATCTTTTACTGCAACTTCTTCACCAACAATAAAACCGTCGTTAGATGCTTGGATTTCAAATGAGCTCAATGAACCTATCATTCTATTTCTATATTGAGTGCCACCCAATTCTACTTCATCGAAAGCCACAACTAATTCATCTGTTTTGAAATTACCATTTAGACCGCTTAAATACAAAACTTCGATGTATAAGCTACCTCGCTTAATTCTAATTAATTTTTCTCCGAATGCAGAAGCTGCGCTAACTGTACCAAAAACTTGTTTACCTACAAAATTGATATTAGATGGATCAGGTAACAGTTCTAGATAGCGCTCATCTGTCCATTCATTATCAGATAAGCGGAATACATCATCCGATGGAGTATAAACTCTTGCTTCTAATCCATAAACCAATTTAAAAAATAGATCGATTGCTCGTGATGAACCTTTTGCTCTATAAAATTCAAGTGCATTCTTAATGAATAACTGTTTATTTGTAGCAACGTTAAATTGAATATTTGAGAGATATTTGTTTTTAAATGATAGAATAAAATCATCGATAGTATTATCAATATCTCTATAGTCAGCTAACTTTCTAGAATCTAGAGTAGTACTAGACGGGTTTTGAACTAATGTTTCTTTTATTCCATCACCATCTAGATCAGCAGAGAACTCAGTCGTTTCTAACCACTCGTAATAAGCTTTGACGAAGGCAATAAACAACTGTCCTTCTTCTTTGTAAAAATCAGGAAATTGATTCGCAACTAGTTGCGATATAGTATTTTCTACATCAATGGCCATTAAATTCTAACCTGTTCGATTCTTACACTAATATCGGCATCAAGCACTCTGAGAATAGATCTATTCTTTGCTGTAATATCTTTTTCTCGCGGTGTGACTGTTATTTTTAACTGCGGTATTTGATCTTGAGGCAAGAAATTATTAATACGCAATACTCCAGTTTCATAATTAACGGAGCCTATTTGAGTTAATTGTGTATGAGTACCTAATGTTGACTTAATTATTACCAAATTTCCTAAGCCGTCGTCTTCTATTGAACACTGTTCACCTTGATATAAGAAAGTATCAGTGTGTACCACTGCTCTTTGATTCGAGGAATGCTCTCCAATTTTTTGACCTATGTCATTGACAAGCGGCATACCAAAATCAATGGTATAATTTGTTCTTTCCGATATATTGAGAGAAATAAATTGAGTTGCTTCTACTGTTGTATCATTACTGATAATAGCATCTTGTGCTCCATCAATCGCAGCAACAAATTTACTATATCGTAATGTCTTATTAAATCCATTTAGATTATTAAAGTTGAATGATTGAATAGCTGACACAACCAAACTCTTCATGTCATCAACACCTAATGATGTCTGTGTAATATCATATTTGACATTTGAATTGACTGTCAAATACATATAGTTTGGTACAATAAACACAGGGTCGATAGACAAGGGGCTACGAGGTTTAATAAAGTCTCTATACTTTGCTCGATATGTATCTGGTAATGAATCAGTATTTTTTAAATCAACAGCAATAATCACTTTACCAAATTGAGGTGGATCAAATTCTTCACCTCCATAAGCAGCAATATCATTAATCTCAGAGAAGTTTGCTTTTAACAACGTAGCATAGTCTTGTGCTGTTACAACTCGTTCTTGTGTTGTAAATGCTCGAGGAGCATTGAATTTAATTGATTCTACTGATTCTGGTATCGAACCACCTGATGCTTTTGATAATACTCGAATATTAGTCACAGTTGCCGTAGTAATATCGTCATCGGCAGTAAATGTACCAATTCCATTGGGCAATTCACCATTACATGCTCGGTATTCGATCAGAACAATAGAGTTATTTTTAGGTTGTCGGCCAATAACACCATCACCAAATAATATTTCGTAAGAATCATTTTCAGCAGCCTGCAAGAAAAATACTTGGCTAGTCGCACCGAGACCAAAAAGAGAATCACGTATATCATAATTTAAAACTGTTGCGCCATTATCTTCGATAACAGTCACACGTAAACTCGTTGTATCAATTGTTTTATTTGTAATAAGATAACGAACTGGATTCTGTGTATCTGCAACGTATGAGTCTTGTACGTAATCACCTTCATATAATACAACATCAGTCGCTAAAAATGTGTTTTGTGTATCAGTGCTAAACGCTTGAATATTTTGATTAGTTGTAAAAGTAAAGTTACGATTGCCCGAGGTACCTGTAAATGATGTGCCACGAGGAATCAATACCGTAGCGTTTTCTGAATTGTCTCTCAGCGTAATATTAACTCTTGCTTGTGCAGATCTAAACGAACGAGGAATATAATTTAATTCTTTGGCGTGCGAAACAATCGAGTCTCTTAATAGTGCTGAATCGAGAAACATCTCATTAGCGACCATATTTAAATAGAAACCATTTAGACTTGTATTATATGCAAGAACATCTAACAAGACATTAATGTTAGATGCTTCGAAATCATAATCTCTAAATAGATCTTGATTTTTAAGATACAGTTTTAGATTTTCTTTGATTGCTGCAAAATCTAATGTAGTGAGATCGTTGCTAGTAGCCATTTTATCTTACTCGGTATAGTGTGAGGTCTAAGTCTTCAACATCCCTCGATGTCAAGACATTAAATTGAATTCTTACGTCGACTGAATTTTGATCTTCTGAAACAACACAATAAATTTCCCTCACTTGAGCTCGTGGTTCATATGTTTCTATTAACCATTTAAGATCGTTTTTAATTTCTTCTGCTGTACCATCATCGAGCGGCTCAAACAGATAATGACTGATATTTCCACCAAAAGAAGGATTACGTAATCTTTCATATTTATTCGTCAATACCAGATTACGTATAGCAAGTTTAACAGCGTCGGCATTTACGCGCCGAGTAATTTGACCCGTGTTGGGATGAGGCAGAAAAGTATGGTTAAAATCGCTATAGATATCGCGATTGCTGGCACTCGTCTGAAACTCTTCGTTTTTCGTTGCTGTCTTAACGCCCATTGTTTTCTCTTTTAATTTCTATTTATGATCCAGTACCAGTGCTACCACTAATTGCGCCAGTGTTAATATCGGCTGCTAATGTTCCGGATGTATGAGTATGATTTAGAGTAGTAATAGCAGAACCATTAACTGTCGTACCGGCCGGCAAATCTAATGTGCCTCCGGATATAGTAACATCTCCGCCAGTAATTGTGACTGTAACTCCTCCAGACACAAATGAGATACTACTACAATTAAACGTAACAGCTGGTTTACCTCCATCACATGCATCGACTGTCATTGAATTACAATTAATAGTAAATCCGTCAGCTTTTATTTCAAACGGCTCGTCACAACTATTACCTACGCCTTCTGAAACACCGCCACCTCCTCCGCCGCCGCCGACAACAGCTGCTATTTGAGTATCATATAGTGACTGTAAATTATTAGCAAGAGCATTTGCTTTCGCTTCTAAAACTTGACAATATTCGATAAAACCAATTTCATTATTTGCATCTAAACTGCCAGCTGGAAAAACAGCCGTGTTAGAAACGGGTACTGTCAAATAAGGTCGTGTTGGTAAAACAAATCCTCGGCCTGAGACAGATGGTCCAGCATCAATAATAATATCAGTAGTCGTAGTTACTCTTTCGCCATTATTATTGATGCTAATCGTAGTTTTAGTGCCGTCTTGAGGACCGCCACTCTGTAAATTGACATTTTCTACGGTATATGTAAATGGCCCGGTTTCTGTATTTCCGCCAGGACTCACTGAACATGAACATCTGCATGAGCTCATTTTTTACGCATCTCCTGGAATTGTTACATTCGATAATGTATCAACACTATCTTGAATAGATGTGACCGAAGTTTCAATATCATCTACAGTGGCCATCAAACCATCAACTTGACCTAATACATCATTTTGTAATTCTAATAACTCATTATAACCAAGATCTTCTAGAACTTGATTCTTCAATGACTCGTATATACCAAAGGCTTGACCATATAATTTTGTCGCGTTTTCTAATAATGTATTTTTTAAAGTATTCATAGTATCGAAAACTAAGTTAGTAATACAATCTGCTAATCGAGTGACTGCCGATGCTGCAGCACCTGCGAGACCGGCAAGAGCGCCGGCAAGTTGAGCAATATCAATTGCTAATTCGATAGCTGCTGCGATTGCTGGGCCAGCGATTCCTGTTACTACCTTTTTGGCCCAAGAAATAATTTTTAAAGGATTAGATGGCACAGATAATATCGGTGCATAGTTTGACATGAGAGCAGCAATTTCTTGTGC
>Ga0181574_10003859_pt1 | contig 13129 bp, 19 predicted proteins | sample 101ome_24_FD_145600 | JGI IMG/M metagenome (GOLD analysis project Ga0181574, IMG submission 145600) | Coastal salt marsh microbial communities from the Groves Creek Marsh, Skidaway Island, Georgia - 101410AT metaG (spades assembly) | ecosystem: Environmental > Aquatic > Marine > Intertidal zone... | reverse complement strand
TTCATAGCCACCGCCAGCGCTGACCGTGCTCTCTTCCATGAGATCTGCAGCCCGGGTTTCAGCGGTTCTCAAAATGGCGGACCTGCCATGAGCGCTGATCAGCTCGCTGATTTCTCGCAACTCGTGCTAGACCGTGTCAGTAATTTTCACTACGAGAACGTCGTAAAGAGTGTAACAACCGCCGGCTTCGTCGAGGAACACGATGTCTGCTGTGATTTCGACGATGGTGCTGCACTGCGCATGCGCGTCTGCGTAGTGGCCGATGTCGTCGATGGCAGGATCACCTCAGTCAGGGAATACGCCGACAGCCGTGCGGCTCGCAAACTGCTTGAGGCCCTGGCCTGACTTTACTCACCCTCGCGAGTCAATCCCCTATCCCGCCAGCTGACACTGTTATATGACTGGAATTGTCTATGCCCTGTCTGCAGCTGCATTCTGGGCGCTGGCAACACGCCTGTTCGCGCGCATGTCAGGTTTCTGGACCCCCGCTGCGCTTGCAATGATCAAGTCCCTGGTGAGCCTGATACTGTTCGGACTCTGGTTCGTGGCTGCAGGCAAACCGGTTTTCGACCAGAGCCTCGAGACGATTGGCTTCCTGGTGCTGTCGGGTGTCATCGGCATCGCTATCGGTGACACTGCACTGTTCATGGCACTCTACCGCATGGGTGAACGCAGGACACTCTTGATCGCTGAAACCGCTGCGCCTGTGATGGTGTTCATCTCGGCACTGGTGCTGCTCGGCGAGCACATCGCGCTGCTCCAGCTCACCGGTATTGTCCTCGTCATCCTCGGTGTTGACTGGGTGATCGGATTCAGCCGCGGCGGCGGCGACTATGACGCCAGCGGCGTCACCTGGGCACTGGTGGCGGCCGTGTGCCAGTCCATCGGTGTCATCGTCTCACGCTTCTATCTGCAGGCAACCGACATTGAAGCCGAAGCCACCGCACTGTGGCGGATTCTCGGCGCTTGCCTGGCGCTGCCCTTCTGGCTCCTGCTGCGCGGCGAATCACTGAAACCTGCGGCCCGACCTGACATGGCGGCTCTGGTCCGCCTGCTGGTCGGCATTTTCCTCGGCACTTTCCTCGGCATCCTGTTCCTGCAGATCTCAATTGATCTGCTGCCAGCCAGCATTGCACAGACACTGATCGCCACCAGTATTCTGTTCGCGCTCATCTTTGCTGCGCTCAGGCGTGAACCCGTGCCAGCGAAGCAGTGGTTGGGGGTCGTTGTTGCAATAGCCGGTGTTGCCGCTATCTCAATCCAACCGCCATAAGATCAGGCGCGGCAAAGAGCAGTGTCAGCGATAACTAGGACATGCGTTTGGCGTAGTCCCAGGCAGAGATCTGCGCCGGCGCAATCTCAATAACGTATTCCTGATCGACGCGGCTGAGCAACCAGTCTGCCAGCGATGAACTTGAGCCGTCGAGATAGCGCTGCAACAGGCTGCTTAGGACTTCTTCCGCACCATCCCGGGTCAAGGTGACATCGCCTGAGCCTCTGACACCACAATAGGGCGGCGTATTCTCTGCGATCTCAAAAGCGACCTTGGTCGATTTTTTCAAGACTTTAACGAGGTAACTTGAGGCGTGAGAGACGCACTGGATGACGCCTTTCTCCTCGTTATAGCGATACCAGAGCGAGCACAGCAGCGGATACTCCTCTCTGGCAACGGCGAGACGAGCCGGCACAACGGTCGAATCAAGGTAAGCTACGACACGCGTTGCATCCCAGGCACTGTTTTTTGAAACTTTCATCGGTACACCTTGAGGACCGCACGCAACTCGCCGCTATTCTAACCCAATAAATCCGATAATTTTGATCGTGCGTATTTACTTCGAGCAATAAGTAATCCGTTATGCAAACCATCAGACTCAAAGACCTAAATGACAGTGCGACGACTTTTGATCACCTCCAGTTGACAAGTCTGGAGGGCGATGTGTACTACGCCTTCCTCACCGCGAATGGCAATCAGCAGCGCGTGGTTGACGATCAGGGGGCGAGCGTGATCTTTCGAGGAATAAGTGCAGCGATGAAGCGCTTCGAGCACCTAAACATTGGTTCAGCGAGCCTGCTGCAGCGCTCCGCCTATGACGAAATGGTCGGTCAGCCCCCATCCGCCGATAACCTGCTGGAGGTGCCGCTATCTATACGCAACTGAAACAGGAGATTGAATCGGTTCGCAGCCAGCTCGAGGATGGCAGCTACAAGGCGGGTGCCTGGCAGCGGTTTGTGCAGCATTTTCGTGATGCGGACGACGCGACGCGCTACATGCTGTGCGCCGATGTCACGGCCACCAGCAATCTGCTGCACGGTCGCCACGGCTTCATGAAATTCCCCTTCCTGCCAACTTACGCCGCCGAGGTCCTGCTGACGGTGACAGGTCTCTTTTGTCTCGCTTCCAGCCTCTTCACTGCGAAGTGTATTGGCTTCATAGCGCTTGCAGCTTCCCTGCAACCGCTGATTAAAGTCAGCACAGGCCTGTTCCTGGGCGTGCGTTACTCCTACGCCTACCTCTGGTACTTCGAACCCCGGTTCAAAATGGCCTACGGCACCTACCTGCTGCTTACCCGACACCAGCGTATGTGCCTGCACCTGGCCGGCAGCGTCGGCACCCCGCTGGCATTCGCCTGCGGCTACATCGCCTTTTATGAGTACAGCCTGTTGGCGCTGCTTTGCCTCGTGGGGACGCTGGGCACAGCCGCCATGCAGGTCGCGGCATTCGTTGCACGCCTTTACGGTGTTACCAGAGTGGGTCCTTTCTCTCTATCCCACCTGACGACGCCAGCGATGTTGGCAGAGGAAATGCTCCAGGGCAGGCGAGTAACGGGGCGCGGCATTCTAGAGTGAATTCACGTCACACAACAACTGTTGCGCCTGCGCCGTCACTTCTTTCTTCTGCGCCGCGCTCATCCGCTCCACGTGCTTATACATTAACGCCATCCTCCGATTGCCTCGCAACCTGTCCTCGTGTTGCAGCAGGAAGTTCCAGTACAGAACATTGAACGGGCAGGCATCGTCACCGGTTTTCTCTTTTACATTGTAGCGGCAGGTTTTGCAGGGTCCGCCCATTCGCTGGATGTACTGACCTGAGGAGATATAGGGTTTGGTGGCAACAATGCCACCGTCTGCATACTGGCTCATACCCCGGGTGTTGGGCAGCTGGACCCATTCAAAGGCATCGGCATAAATGCCGAGATACCAGGCGTCGACCTCATCAGGGTTGATGCCGGCGAGCAAACAGAAATTGCCGGTCACCATCAGGCGCTGGATGTGATGGGCGTAGGCATGGTCAAGCGATGCGTTGATAGCAGAGCGCATGCATGCCATCTCGGTTTCGGCGGTCCAGAAGAACGCTGGCAGCTCACGGCCAGCACCGAAAAAGTTGCCATCCCGGTAAGCCGGCATCTCGCTCCAGTAGATGCCTCGCATGTACTCGCGCCAACCTAGGATCTGCCTGATGAAGCCTTCTACTTGCGCCAGGCCGATTCGTTCAACGTTCTCAGTCCAGAAGCTCAGCACACGGTCGACGACTTCCCTGGGCGAAACCAGTTTCACATTAATGGAAAAAGATAAACGGGAGTGGAACAACAGCCAGTCGCGGTCAGACAGTGCATCCTGGTAGGTCCCAAAACACTCGAGACAGTTTTCAAGGAAATGCTCGAGCAGGGTGAGGCTCTCGGTCCGGGTCAAAGCATAGTCCAGCATCGGTTTTGCGCTGCCGATGGTCTTAACATCGTGTGCCTCGAGTCGCGCCATAATGTCACTCACATCATGGGAGAATTGCACCGGTGGTGGCAGCGGTACCTTGTCTGGCAGTTTCTTTCGGTTTTCCTGATCGTAATTCCATTTCCCGCCAAACGGCTTGCCTCCCTCCAGCAGTATGTCCTGCTCGACCCGCATGCGTCGATAAAAGGTCTCCATGATGGGCTGTTTGCCACACGTAAAGTAGTCGTCCAGCGACGCCATCGGTAGATAGAAATGTTCGCTATCGACCCAATCGACCCGGGTCAGCTGAGCATGCTGGTAGCCGGCCAGTTGAGCGTGCAGACGGTATTCATCCGGCTGTTGGTAGGTCAGCCGAGAGACCCCGGCGAGACAAATGATGTCGTCGAGCAAGCTGTCCAGCGTGAGGTAGGCAGCGCCCTCATCCAGCGTTAGGTAGAGTACCTGATGATCCTGATTATCGAGATGAAGGGCAAACTGCTCCATCGCAGCGAGGATAGCGCAGGTTTTCTGCACATGGTGTCTGACGTAGGTCTGCTCCTGCGGTAATTCCGCCAGCAGGTAAAGGACACCCGGCGTCGCCTCACGGAACCAGCTGTGGTTGGCATTCAGCTGGTCACCAAGTAAGAGCCGGAGCTCTTCGTACCCGCCAGACAACTCAGCCAGCTTAGAAATCAGCATCTTCATCCCCCAAACGGTCACAGCCGGTTTGTCGCCGACGCTCTGAACTGACAGTGGCGTCGCGCAGCGCCACGAGCAGCATAAGGCCGCTAACGCTGCCCGCACAGACCAGTAGTATGGTGGTTGCAATCATATCAATGATACGCTGAGAGCAGGCTGCTGATTCATTTGCCGGGGGGAATAATCAATGCGATTGAAGGGAAAGGTCGCCGTCATCACTGGCGGCGCAAGTGGAATGGGGCTGGCGACCGTGGAGCGCTTTCTGACTGAAGGTGCCTCAGTAGTCATTGCTGATTTCAACCAGGAGACCGGCGAAGCGGCATTGTCGATGGCGATCGACGATGGTTACGGTGACACTGCCGCCTTCATCAAAACCGATGTCGCAGCCGAGGCAGATATAGTCGCGATGTTTGAGCTGGCGACTGCCAGATTCGGACGTCTGGACATTGTCTTTAACAATGCCGGCGTTGGCGGAGCCATCGGCCCGCTCACTGAGACAACAGTCGCCGACTGGGACTACACCTTTGACGTGCTGGCAAAAGGCGTGTTCCTTGGCATCAAGCACGGCGCCAGGATCATGCAGGCTCAGGGCCAGGGCGGCAGCATTATTAACACGGCAAGTATCGCCGGGCTGAGTGGAGATGCAGGTCCGATGACCTATTCGGCGGCGAAGGCAGCGGTGATCAGTATGTCGAAATCAGCTGCGGTGGAGCTGGCCCGGGATCACATTCGGGTCAATGCGATCCTGCCCGGCTTCATTGCGACACCGCTGGCGGCCGCTGGCAACATGGAGGCGACGCAACGGTCCTTTGAAGGCGCTCAGCCCTGGCCAGCACACGGGCGTGGGGAGGATATTGCAGGCGCCGCACTGTTCCTGGCTTCCGCTGACGCCGGCTTTGTCACCGGCGAATCTCTCCTGGTCGACGGCGGCTTGACCGCCGCCGGCCCAGAGCTGAGCCGCCGCTTCCCAAAAACCTCCGGCAGGAATTCTCGCTATAGCGGTATTACTAAAGGCAGCACCGGAGAAGAACCCTCTCTCAGGAGAATCGACCAGGGAGAGGCGCCTGATCAGTGAACGATTGCGCTGAGACCCGCTTTTTTTAGTACATCGAGCGCAACGGCAGCACATTCGTTGGGCATCGGTAACGGCAACGATCCCGGAACCCGCTGTTGCATTTTGCAAAACCTCAGTGAGCCGCTGCGCAGTTATCCACAGGTCTAGTTACCGTTGGGCCGCGTATAGCTTTCATGGATTTTCAAGACATCATCAAGCGGGATGTTTCTGACCCCCTGCAGGACCTGTGCGAACTGCTGTTCGAGGAAGGCTCTTACGCCGAGCATCAGTTCTTTACAGGCGTGGTGGCAATGCTGGCAGACCCTTCTGATGAAGAAATGGTGCTCGCCGCAGTGATAGAACTGTCCAAGTGCGCCTTTCTGGGCTTCTCTTACTCTTACGAGGCGGCCGAGCACATCAATGAAATCCTCGACCGGTCAATCCTGATTGCTCATACCATGAGCGCCAGCGACGGGTGAAACTTCTAGATCCTGAGGGGCGACGATCACCTGATCCAAATCCTAATAGCAACCGTAAGACACTAAATGATAATCATTCGCAGTACGGCAGTACTATTGGTACTGCTGATGGCATATGGGTGCTCTCATCAACCGGGGACAATCATGCAACCTGTACCATTCGTGGACATAGAAAAATTCATGGGCGACTGGTATGTCCTCGCGAACATACCGACCTACCCTGAGCGCGGGGCACAGAACCCCATCGAAAAGTACGTGCTCAATCCCAACGGCACTATCGAGACACGCTTTGTTTATAACGATCGCAAAAGCGGCAAGCGCAAAACGCTAGAGGCGACTGCATTCGTGCAGCAAGGCACCGGTAATGCGATTTGGGGCATACAGTTCATCTGGCCCATCAAGGCCGACTACCGCATCGTCTATCTCGATGAGGATTATGGCGCGACGATCGTAGGCCGCAACAAACGCGACTACCTATGGATCATGGCCCGAGAGCCGTCTCTGCCCCCGGGCAGGCTCGAGGCACTCATCGAAATCGCCGTCGACCTCGGCTACGACCGTTCTAAGATCCAAATCAGCAACTGGGTGACCCGACTGAAAGAGGTGTCGTGAGGTCCCTTAAAACCGGGGTAGCAATTGCCCTTAGCCTGAGCCTATTCGCTCTCAATGCCGCCGCTACGGTTAAGCACTCCATTGGTATCGCTCGCAATGCCGATGAAACTGTTCGCTACATTGAGCACCACCAGTATCTGCAGGATGGTCGCCACGAAGTTCGCTACTACGACGCCGACAACCAGCTTCTGCTCTTCAAGGAGATCCGTTATCCCGAACTGCCGCAACACCCGATCATCTCGCAGGCTGACTTCCTTCGAGCCATGACCACCACCGTTGAGCAGGACAAAAATACCGCGATCATCACTCGGAGCAGCGCTGATGACGCCGAGTCTTTCAGCTTTGAGCTGAATGACGACATCATTATCGACGCCGGCTTCGATGCTTATGTCCGGGCAAACTTCCAGGAGCTCCAGCGACAGCGCACCACGGCCTTCAATTTCGCTGTTCCCGGTCAAACCCGTCTGCTGAGCATGAAAATGACTTATCTCGGACGTGAAGAGAACCTCATCCGGTTCAGTATTGAACCCAAAAACTGGGTCGTTAGACTGCTGGTGTCAGGCATCGACCTGTACTACGACGGTGACGCGAAACTGGTGCGCTACCAGGGCTTCTCGAACCTCAAACCACCTGCTGGAGAGAGCCGCGAAGTGCAGATTGATTTCCGTCATTTTGAATCCGAGCAGTCCCTCGACTCGCCGTTAGCCGAATGGCTGCCAGGGACAACACGCGGCTAAGCGCCAACCCTACTGCCGGTCACTGTAGCTAGGCCAGACGCAACGTAAAGTTGATCACCACCCTTATATCCGTGTCGGTCTGGACCGTACCGTAGTGCGATACGTTCTCGAAAAGAAGCAACTGGTTGGCCTTTGAGGGCACCGCTTCGTCACCAATCACCGTCATGCCGTTACAGGTATTCACATGGAAGACGGCGATACGGAACTTCTCAGATACACCGGAGTCCAGCGGGATATCGAAGTGCGTCGGATGTTGGACAGGTCTACCCTGGTTAGTATAGAGCACAGCGCGAATCCGGCTGACACCGATGAAGTCCAGCTTCTGCTGCATCGGGTGCAACATACCCCTTACGGGTTCAAAGAATTTAGGATTGATTACCTGGCCATCTTCCATGAAAGTGTGGCCAAACATGAAATGGCGCTCAGTCGAGACGACGCGATCGGTGAAATGCCAGTCGAGCACCGACGTCATGAAAAGCTTCTGGATATCCGCGAAATGAAAATCCGGCAGAAAGTCCTTGTAGATGCTGATGGGCATGGTCAAACCTCGATGGCGCTCCCTTGTTTACAAATCTGCCGAGCTACAAAGGCGCTGGATTAACGACACTGCAGTTGTCGACTCTCAGTTCAGCACCGTTAATAAATTTCGATTCGTCTGAGGCAAGGAACAATACCGCGTACCCGACATCCATGGGTTCACCGAGCCCTGGGCTGGGCGGCAGTTCTTCGGGAGGAGGCGGTCTGGTTTTACCCGCAGCTTCGGCAGCAGCAGCGGCCTCGGCGTAGAGTTTCTCGATCATCGGCGTCTGGATCACGCTGGGGAAGACGCAGTTGACACGAATCTTGTATCGGCTCTGCTGACAATGGACAGCAGCATGAGAGGTCATCGTCCGGATCGCTCCTTTACAGGCCCCGTAGGCAAAACTGGTGTGATAACCAAGCAAGGCTGTAGTAGACGCAATGTTGATGATAGAACCGGGTTTTTCATTCTGCTTGATCGTTTCAATGCCGTACTTCATGCCAAAGAATGCACCATCCATGTGAATTCTCTGGTGCAGTCGGTACTGATCCCAGCTCACCGACTCGATGGTTCCCGGTATAAACATGCCGGCATTGTTGACCAGCACATTTAGTTCACCGAACTCCTTTAGGACCTGTTGAATAACCTTTTGCCACTGACCTTCTTCAGCGACGTCATGTTCGAGGTAGATCGCGTCATGGCCAGCAGCGTGAGCGGCTTCCTCGCCGTGCTCCGGACTGATGTCGGTAATGACGACCTTTGCCCCTTCAGCAGCGAGCGCGATCGCATCCGCTCGACCGAGACCCGAGCCACCTCCGGTAACGAGACATACCTTATCCTCTACTCTTCCCATTGCTTTACTCCTTTGCCTCAACTGACCGCGATCATCCCGGGGCCAGAGAAACAGATTACAGCACGACTGATGTGCCGATCACTGATCTGAAGCATACCTCATCAAAGTTAGTGGTCACATATCGCGACAGATTGACCTCGCATCGAATTACTGGAGACTTGCCGCCGTGGACAAAACATTTGCAACTATCCAGCTGGGGGGCGCAGACCGCAACGTTGAGAAGCTTGGGCTGCTCACCGCCTGGCTTGTCTCTAACAACCTCATGGCAGCCTCGGTGGAAGACAGTCATGGCACCGCAGTGACCCGCCTTAAAATGCAGGACCTGTCAGGGCCGGAGTTTCTCACCACGGCACTCCACGGAGAAATTCGTGCCGACCAGCTCACGCCCGAGGGACAAGCTTTTCTTGAATCCTACTTCGTCAGTGGCCAGTTCGATGCGGACTATGCGAGCTGCGATTTTGAGGCGGAGGACGACTGGCTGCACTACAAGGCTGTGGCACCATTGATTTCTGCCGCCTGGCACCGCCGTCAGCAACCTGCAAAAGGGGCCGGGTTCACGGCCAAGATCCTGAGGTTTCCTTTCGGCGGCCGGAAGCCCTAGACTGGCGCCACAAAGGTCGAAGACAGAGGTGCAAGTATGAAAGATTCCATTGCAGAGGGTGGCTGCCTCTGCGGCCAGGTACGTTACGAGTTCGATCAAACCAGCGTTATAACAGCAGGTCACTGCCATTGCACTGACTGCCAGAAAGCAACCGGCAGCGGCAAGGCGACGATATTGTTTATTCCCACAGAAGCGCTCCAGCTCCATGGGGAGATTAAAACCTATACGGTAGTTGGCACCGCCGGCAGTAATGTAACGCGCGGATTCTGCCCCCAATGCGGTTCCCCGATCATCAGCTACGTCGAAGAAGACCCCACACTGCGTTTCATCAAGGCAGGCAGCCTCGACGACCCCGAATGGGTCAGACCCGAGGCCAGTTACTGGAGCAAATCCGCCTGGCCCTGGGCGCCGGTTGAAACCGGTCTTGCCAGCTTCCCGCGGAATCCCGACTGATCTCAGGCGGCCTTGAGGTCAGGCAGTAAACCATCAAGATAGTCGGCACTAGCAAGTTCTGTTGCTGACAAAGCGTCCATAGCAGCCGCATGCTGCGGATAGGCTTCCTTCAAACGTTGCCATGCACCGGCACCTTGTCGTTCAGCGTTGGCCTGGATGGTCATCTGCTCAACAGCAGTGTACCCCGCAAACGCCTCGTAGTAAGTCGCCTTAGCTGCCGGGATCAGGTCGAGTACGAGCTGCCTGTGTTCGGCACTTGGCGGGAACAGCGCCTCGACACGATCAGCAATCTCATCTTCGCGAGCAGCACATTGCAGGATACCCGCCGCATGCTCGGGCACGGCTTCTGCCCAACCGCGATAGCGGTCAGCCGCTGTTCGTTCCAGTTGGGACAGCATAAAGGGATAGGCAGCGGCAGGTAGGTCCGAAAGGTAGGGCGCAAGCAACTCGCCAAAATTGGGAATGTTTATCTCACTCATGATCATGCTCACTTGTTTTTCTCGATTGTAAAAGTCTACAGCAATGCTGGCTACAGACACGAAAAAGCCGGGACTGGCCCGGCTTTTTGTCTCTATTTGCTGCTTTGTTCAGGTACTACTGGTCATGGCAGCAAACACTGACGAGTCAGGTTTATTCCTCGTCGTCATCCTCAAAGTCGTCGTCGAAGTCCTCGTCATTGTCAGGCAGCGGCCGATCAACCAGCTCGATGTAAGCCATCGGTGCCGCATCACCTGCGCGGTAACCGCACTTCAAGATACGCGTATAGCCACCAGGGCGATCCTGGTAACGCGGGCCGAGTTCGCCGAACAGCTTACCGACGGCTGCCTTGTCACCCGTGCGGGCAAAGGCGAGTCGACGGTTAGCGACTGAGTCGCTTTTCGCCAGGGTAATCAGCGGTTCTGCAACGCGCTTGAGTTCCTTCGCCTTCGGTACAGTCGTCTTGATGACTTCATGCTCAATCAGAGACACCGCCATATTGCGGAACATTGCTTTTCGGTGTGAGCTGTTACGATTGAGTTGTCTGCCACTTTTTCGGTGTCGCATGACGGTATTCCTATATTTGGTTCAGGTTTGACCCGGGTTTAACCGAGTACGCGGTCATCACCACGCAGGCTGCTGGGCGGCCAGTTTTCAAGGCGCATTCCCAGGCTGAGACCACGTGAAGCAAGTACATCCTTGATTTCAGTCAGGGACTTTTTGCCAAGGTTCGGCGTCTTCAGCAATTCAACTTCAGTGCGACGGATAAGATCACCGATGTAGTAAATGTTCTCTGCTTTCAAACAGTTCGCAGACCGGACGGTCAGCTCCAGATCATCGACAGGGCGCAGCAGGATCGGATCAATTTCATCCGCTTCTTCGACTGTTTCCGGCTCAGCTTCGCTTTCAAGATCAACGAATACAGCAACCTGCTGCTGCAGGATCGTCGCGGCGCGGCGAATCGCTTCTTCCGGATCGATAGTGCCGTTAGTTTCAAGATCAATGATCAGCTTATCGAGGTCGGTACGCTGTTCGACACGAGCGCTGTCTACCTTGTAAGCGACCCGTCGAACGGGGCTGTAAGATGCGTCCAGCAGCAGGCTGCCGATCACGCGGGATTCTTCCTCATCAGCCATGCGCACGTCAGCAGGCTCATAGCCGCGACCGCGTCCTACCTGAGCACGCAGCTTAAGATTGCCATTGTCGTTCAGGTTGGCAATGACGTGATCCGGGTTGGCGATCTCGATATCGTGACCCAGTTGGAAGTCACCGGCGGTGACCACGGCAGGGCCCTTAACGTCGAGGGTAATCTCGGCTTCATCGACGGAGTTCAGTCGAACTGCCACACCTTTAAGGTTCAGCATGATTTCAATCACATCTTCCTGCACACCTTCGATCGCACTGTACTCGTGCAGTACGCCGTCAATCTCAATTTCCGTAATGGCGCAACCGGGCATAGATGACAGCAGAATGCGACGCAGGGCATTGCCCAGCGTGTGTCCAAAACCACGCTCGAGGGGCTCGAGGACGACGCTCGCTCGCGTATCGCTCGCCTGATTTACCTGGATGTGCTTGGGTGTCAGAAACTCTAGTGAAGAATGTGCCATATGCTCTCTTTCCTCTTGTTTTCGCCGGCTCGGCAGCGAAAGTTCTTTCAGAATGTTGTCTTAACTTTCTGTTATCCCGTTACTTCGAATACAGCTCGACGATCAGGTTCTCGTTAATTTCCTGCGGCAGCTCTTCCCGCTCTGGATGAGCCTTGAAAACGCCTTCCATCTTGTCTGCATTAACTTCCACCCAGGGTACCGGCGCGCGGTTGGCAGCCAACGCCAGGGCACCGGATATACGCAGCTGATTGCGTGACTTCTCACGAATCGCGATCGTGTCACCTGCTTCAACCTGGTAGCTTGGGATGTTGATCGGGTTGCCGTTCACCAGAATGGCTTTGTGCGATACCAGCTGACGAGCCTCAGCACGGGTTGAACCGAAACCCATACGATAGACCACATTGTCGAGACGACGTTCGAGAATACGCAGCAGGTTCATACCGGTTGCGCCTTTCTGACGGTCAGCTTTCTTATAGTAGTTGCGGAACTGCTTCTCGAGCACGCCGTAAAGTCGACGAACTTTCTGCTTTTCACGCAGCTGCACAGCATAGTCGGAGAGACGGGCGCGCTTCGCACCATGCATACCCGGTGCGGCTTCGGCGCGGCACTTCGACTCAAGCGGGCGTACGCCACTCTTGAGGTAAAGATCCGTTCCCTCTCTTCGTGATAATTTCAGCTTGGGTCCGAGATATCGGGCCATATTCTACTCTCCTCGGGTTTGCCCGTTAGACGCGACGGCGCTTGGGCGGTCGACACCCGTTGTGTGGAATCGGGGTGACATCCGTGATGTTGGTAATGCGATAACCGACAGCATTCAGCGCTCTGACAGCAGCTTCACGACCGGGCCCAGGGCCTTTCACGAATACTTCCAGGTTCTGCAGGCCGTACTCCAGCGCTGCTTGGCCGGCTCGTTCAGCGGCTACCTGGGCGGCGAACGGCGTACTCTTGCGAGCGCCACGAAAACCTGAACCACCGGCAGTAGCCCAGGCAAGTGCACCGCCCTGGCGATCGGTGATCATGATGATCGTGTTATTAAATGACGCATGAACATGGGCAAGGCCGTCTACAACCTGACGCTTTCCCTTGCGACGGATCACCGGCTGAGTCGGTTCAGTCGCTTGTTCTGTGGTTTCTACTTCAGACATAGTTTTCTACTCTGATTACCCTGTTACTGAGGGCGCTTACTTACGGATAGGACGCTTCGGCCCCTTCCTGGTTCTTGCGTTTGTTTTCGTGCGCTGGCCACGCAGTGGCAAGCCGCGACGATGGCGGATACCACGGTAGCAGCCGAGGTCCAGCAGACGCTTGATGTTGAGCTGGTTCTCTCGACGG
>Ga0181574_10003850_pt1 | contig 13143 bp, 14 predicted proteins | sample 101ome_24_FD_145600 | JGI IMG/M metagenome (GOLD analysis project Ga0181574, IMG submission 145600) | Coastal salt marsh microbial communities from the Groves Creek Marsh, Skidaway Island, Georgia - 101410AT metaG (spades assembly) | ecosystem: Environmental > Aquatic > Marine > Intertidal zone... | reverse complement strand
GGCGTCTTCACACCTCGGCGAACGGTGACTGATCAGCTTCAAGCAGGTGAGGTCGGCTTTATTGTTGCTGGTATTAAAGACATTAAGGGTGCTCCGGTAGGCGATACACTCATCGCATCAGGCGCACCTGAGACAGCGGCACTGCCAGGTTTTCAGGAAGTAAAACCACAGGTGTATGCAGGCATTTTTACTATCAATGCCGATGACTATGAAGATTTTAGAGATGCGCTTGGAAAGTTAACCCTCAATGATGCGTCGCTGTTTTACGAACCTGAGACATCTGACGCGCTTGGCTTCGGCTTCCGCTGTGGTTTCTTGGGGATGCTTCACATGGAGATCATCCAGGAACGGCTCGAGCGCGAGTACGATTTAGATCTCATCACGACGGCACCAACCGTGATCTACGAGGTGGTTAAAAAGTCAGGCGATGTCGTCAACGTTGATAACCCCTCAAAACTGCCCGATCTTGGTGATATCGAGAGCATGCGAGAGCCCATTGCGAGATGCACGATACTGACACCGCAAGATTATCTCGGGGCGGTTATCACCTTGTGTGTTGAGAAGCGTGGCTCTCAAGTGGATTTACAGTTTCTTGGTCAGCAGGTACAAGTCATCTACGACATTCCCATGGCCGAGGTCGTACTAGATTTCTTCGATCGGTTGAAGTCTGCGAGCCGAGGTTATGCGTCGCTTGATTATGGTTTTGAGCGTTTTGAAACAGCACCGCTTTCCAAGCTGGACGTTTTGATCAACGGCGATAGAGTCGATGCGCTCTCGGTTATTGTTCACCGGGACCATATCCAAAGCCGTGGCCGTGTTCTTACTGAAAAGATGAAAGAGCTGATTCCTCGCCAAATGTTCGATGTCGCTATTCAAGCCGCTGTTGGTGGGAAGATCGTGGCTCGTCAAACAGTGAAAGCGTTGCGCAAGAACGTGACGGCGAAATGTTATGGCGGAGATGTCACGCGAAAGAAAAAGCTTCTCGAGAAGCAGAAGGCAGGGAAAAAACGCATGAAGCAAGTGGGCAATGTGGAGATCCCACAGACCGCCTTCCTAGCCGTGCTTCAGGTAGACTAGCCAAAAGGCGAAGAGGATTTTCCATTGAATATTGACCTGCCCCTCATCTTGACAGTGATTGTTGGGGCTAGCGGTGCCATTTGGCTTTTCGACAGTTTATTGTTCGCTTCCGCCCGTTCAGCGCGGCTGGCGGAGCTGCAAAAACAGTACCCGCGCTGGAATGAGTCCGAGTCTGCCGATGCAAAATTGTTCATCGAGAGTGCATCGCGGGACGCGACCGACCCTGTTGTTGTCGAATATGCCAAGTCTTTTTTCCCAGTACTCGCCTTTGTGCTGGTACTTCGATCTTTTCTGTACGAACCGTTTCAGATTCCCTCATCGTCGATGGTGCCAACCCTTCAGGTGGGTGATTACATTTTGGTAAACAAATATCGATATGGTCTCCGTCTACCCGTAACCCGCACAAAGATCTGGGATGTTGGTTCCCCTAAGCGGGGTGATGTGATGGTGTTTTATCCGCCCCATGCGAACGATCAGTACTACATTAAACGTGTGATAGGTGTGCCCGGAGATCGGGTTCAGTATAGAAACAAGCAATTAACCGTGAACGGTCAAGTAGTGCCGAGAGAGTGGCTAACCGATGTCCCCGGTGCTGGGCGAATTCAGATCGGCTTGGAAGAGGCCCGCGAGGGCAGAAGCCACCTGGTGCAGATTGATCAGCTCCGGCCCATCCGGGATTTCTCTGTCGTAGTTAGACCGGGCCATTACTTCATGATGGGTGATAACCGCGATAACAGTAGTGACAGTCGAGTCTGGGGTCAGGTCCCAGAGCGCGACATTGTGGGTGAGGCTGTGGCCATTTGGATGCATTGGGAGTCACTGTTTAGTATCCCGAGTTTCGAGCGTGCGGGAGGTCTGCATTGATCCGATACCACAACTCACACGTTGCACGTGGCATGCGAGGCTCATCCAGCTTTTCCATTTTGTGTGTCATCGTTACCGCTTGGGTTGCTCTGACGGCGTTACTCCGAGTACTGCCAGTCTTTATGGAACACAGGACCGTTGTCAGTGCCATGGAGTCTGTGGCGTCTAATTACGTTCCAGGGAAAGACCAAAGTGCGGATGTCAGAGAAGCGCTTCGAAAAGCATGGTCGATTAACCGCATCTCGCAGGTTGACGCATCTGAAGTGTCGATTGATCGGCGTCGCACAGGTGTCATTTTGACGCTCGAGTACCAGACCGTCTTTCCGTTGGTCGGCCCCATACAAGGTGTTTGGGACTTCGGTACTGTTGAAGTCGACGGCCGCTAGCCCGGGAGGCGAAACTGGCTACCCTTACACTGAAACCAAAGCACGCCGCCTTGCAGCGGACCATTGGCTATGAATTTGAGGAGCCAGCGCTGCTTGTGCGTGCGCTGACTCACCGAAGCTCTGGTGCCGACAACAATGAACGTCTTGAGTTCATCGGCGACGGGCTTGTGAACGCTGTCGTCGCTGAGCTCTTGTATTCTCACTATCCCGATCTTGATGAGGGAAGCCTATCGAGACTCCGTTCGAAATTGGTGTCGAAAGAGGGTCTCGCGACGCTTGCCGAGCGCTTCGAGCTTGGTTCCTTGGTGTTATTGGGCGCCGGTGAGCGAAAGAGCGGCGGCCGCCAACGGGCGAGTATCATGGCGGATACGGTAGAGGCACTGGCAGGGGGGATGTTAGTGGAGGCTGGATTTGGCGCAGCAAGCGAAATCGTTGCGTCATGGTTTATTACTGATGTCACCTCACTCGATATCCACACGACGCGAGATGCCAAGACCCGTCTGCAGGAATGGCTGCAAGGAAAGGGTTACCCATTGCCGGTCTATGAGGTCGTAGCGATCTCCGGGGACGATCACAATCAGGTGTTTGAAGTAGCGTGTAGCTGCAAAGCCGTTAGCAACAGGCAGGTTGGCACGGCATCGAGTCGTAAAAAAGCGGAGCAAAAAGCGGCAGCTGCAATGTTGGAGATACTTGAACATGAGTGATAACCCAGATACTCGGTGTGGTTTAGCCGCGTTGGTGGGGCGACCCAATGTTGGGAAGTCAACGTTGCTCAATTTTATTCTTGAGCAAAAACTCAGCATTACCTCTCGCAAGCCTCAAACAACGCGGCAACAGGTATTGGGTGTTAAGACCGTGGACAAGGACCAAATGATTTTTGTCGATACGCCTGGGCTGCATCGCAATGAGCCTCGCGCGATTAATAAAGCCATGAATAAGTCGGCTACCTCAGCGATGGCCGATGTCGACTTGGTTCTGTTTCTCATAGATCGAGGGAAATGGACCGAAGAGGACTCCTGGGTGCTGGAGAAACTGCGCTCGGTGAAGGTGCCGGTCGCACTGGTTATTAACAAAATGGATCTGCTCGACGATCCTAATGCGCTGCTTCCCGAGATGGATGAGCTGCACGCACGTCATGATTTCGCAGGTATTTTTCCTATCTCAGCGCTGCGCCAGAAAAATTTAGATCGGCTGGAAACGTTTGTCAGAGAGCACCTCCCTGAGGGGTATCATTTATTCCCTGAGGGGCAGATCACCAATCGCACTGAGCGATTTCTGGCAGCGGAACTTATCCGAGAGAAAATCATTCGCCAGTTGGGGGATGAGTTGCCACATACGACAGCCACTGAAATTGAGGCGTTTCATACCGATGAACGGGGTGTCTTGCACATCAATGCGATCATTTTTGTGGAACGGGATGGGCAAAAGCGAATCGTGATTGGCACCGGTGGCTCGAGACTCCGCTCTATAGGCACCGAAGCACGACGCGACATGGAAAAAGCCTTTGATTGCAAGGTGATGCTTAAGCTTTGGGTGAAGGTTAAGTCAGGGTGGTCCGACGATGTTCGCGCACTGCGCAGTCTTGGGCTTGAAGGCGAGTCGTGACCTCGGCCATGCAGCCGGCTTGGGTGCTAGGACGACAGTCGTATCGTGACTCAAGTTACCTGGTGCATTTCCTAACGGCGTCGGATGGGCGGCTGTCTGCCGTTGTTAAGGGGGCTCACCGAAAGCAGCGCGGTGGTATGATGGCAGCGCTGATGCAGCCATTTCAGCCTCTTCTGGTGAAATTCGGGGGCAACAGCGAGTTGAAATACGTAGCGGCGGCGGAAAGCGCCGGTATCGGCCGCACGCTGGTTGGCGAAACATTATTCTCCGGGCTCTACCTTAATGAATTACTCACACGGCTCCTGCCCAAGTTCGATGCCGCGCCAACGTTATTCGCTGCTTACGGTGATGCCATCGAGGTGATCTCGACGTCCGCTGACCCTGAGCTCACCTTGCGTCGGTTCGAGTTATTGCTGCTGGAGGAGCTTGGCTATCAAATTCAGTGGCAACGTGATTTCGAGGAGCGTCCTATTCAGGAGGCTGCGCACTATCGTTATCAGCCCGACAGGGGATTTGTGTCCAGTCGGGAAGCAGACACGTCGCTCGTAATTTCGGGCCTTCAGTTATCAACATTGGCGGACTGGCAACGTTCTGGTTGCGCCATAGACGAAACATGCCAAGCTAAATTGAAGGGCATCATGCGGTTAGCGATAGATCAGCGCCTGGGCGGTCGTCCTCTAAAAGTGCGAGAAGCAGTCAGCGAGTGGCGCCAATTGAGAGAGTGACATTTGAGAGACTGACGGCTAAAAGAGTCAGAGCTGATCGAATTACAATCGAGAGTAGTGGGAGAATCTGCGGTGGTGCAGGGTATTGGCGTTGACATTGTTAAGCTTGAGCGGATCGAAGCGGTGCATCGGCGCTTTGGGGACCGCTTTGCGAGGAAAGTGTTGTCCGCTGAGGAGTTCTCCGCCGGACCGATAACGTCATCGCTCATTGCGAAGAGGTTTGCCGCCAAAGAGGCCATTGCAAAGGCCTTAGGAACCGGATTTAGAGGCGGCATCACGATGCCGTCTATCACCATCAACAAAAACTCGCTGAACAAGCCCCAGGTGGCTTTGACGGGCGCTGCGGCTGAACGACTTCGCGTCATAGGTGCGCAACAGGTTTTGGTGTCCATTGCGGATGAAGTAGACTCGGTTGTTGCATTTGCTATTGCGCAGTAGTCGCGTTTAGTCAGAGGGCCTCTCGGACACCATTCTTCATGAGTAAGCAACAGTACCCCACGATTGAATCCACCATTGGTCATACGCCACTGGTGCGCCTGCAACGAATGCTGGTTAATCCTAATAGCGTGGTATTAGCAAAGCTCGAGGGGAACAATCCGGCGGGATCAGTTAAGGATCGGCCGGCGATGAGCATGATTCGTGAAGCCGAAGCCCGGGGCCTCATCAAGCCCGGTGACACCATCATCGAGGCGACTAGTGGTAACACCGGCATAGCCTTGGCCATGGCTGCGGCCATTCGCGGATATCGCCTGACTCTAATCATGCCCAGTCATATGAGTAGTGAGCGAAAGCTGTCAATGGCAGCTTATGGCGCTGAACTGATAGAGGTAACCCAGTCGGAGGGTATGGAGGGTGCGCGAGATCTAGCGGATCAAATGGCGGCCGCAGGCGAGGGTATTGTGCTCGACCAATTCGCTAATCCTGATAATCCGCTCGGGCACGTTTCGTCCACGGGACCCGAAATTTGGGAGCAGACTCATGGCGAGGTCACACACTTCGTCAGTTCAATGGGCACCACGGGGACGATCATGGGAGTGTCCTCATTTCTCAAGGCCAAAAATCCCGAGATTCAAATTGTTGGACTACAGCCCATTGAAGGATCCCAGATTCCCGGAATTCGGCGCTGGCCTGAGGCTTACCGGCCAAAGATTTTCGATGCTTCCGCGGTAGATAGGGTTGTCGACGTTTCTCAATCCACGGCAGAAACAATGATGCGACGTATGGCCCGCGAGGAGGGTATTTTTGCCGGTGTGTCGTCGGGAGCATCAATCGCGACGGCGATCGACATTGCGGAATCGCGAGACAATGTGACGGTCGTTGCGATTGTGTGTGACCGGGGTGATCGTTACTTATCGACTGGCGTGTACTCGTAGGCTAACCGGATGGAAGGTGCTTACGACATAGAGGACCTTAAGCGCTTGATGGAGCGGCTTCGCGATCCTTCCTATGGTTGCCCGTGGGATTTAAAGCAGACCTATCAAAGTATCGCTCCTTTTACGCTTGAGGAATGTCTGGAGCTTATCGATGCGCTAGAGCAGTCGGACTATGAGCACATGGAGGAAGAACTTGGCGACCTGTTGTTTCAAGTGATTTTTTACGCGCAGTTGGGCAAGGAGGAGGGACGATTTGATTTCGATTCCATCGTATCAGGTATTACGGCAAAGCTCCTGCGGCGTCACCCTCACGTCTTTAAGGACGGTGAGCTTGAAGGCGTCATTGAAGATCGAACATCAATGGCCACTATCAAGGCTAATTGGGAAAAAACAAAAGCCGAGGAGCGTGCGGGCCGTTCACAAACGAGCGTCATGGATGACGTACCGGCGACGCTTGGAGCGCTCTCAAGGGCTCAAAAGCTTCAAAAACGGGCCGCGACCGTAGGTTTTGACTTTAGCAGCGCAAGCGAAGTGTCAGCCTGTCTTTTGGGTGAATATAGGGAATTAGAACAGGCAATGGCGTCTGGCGATCAAAATGAGATCGAGAACGAACTTGGAGACGTACTATTCACCGTCGTCAATATCGCCAGACACTTGAAGGTTGATTCGGAGGCTGCGTTGCGAAAAGCAAACCGTCGTTTTGAGGCTCGTATCCGATCCGCAGAACGTGATGCGGCTGCAGAGGGGACTTCCCTTGTTGAAGAATCCGGTGAGCGTCTTGACGAGCGTTGGCAAAAAGCCAAGCTGAAAGAGAAAAATAAACACGGGTTGTAAGCGAGCCGAACGGTGTGTATTTTCACGCTCTTTGGCTGAGATGTGGCCTGATACCAGCAAATAGGAACAACATGCGTATTATTCTTTTGGGTGCTCCAGGCGCCGGCAAAGGTACTCAAGCAGCATTTTTGTGCGAGCACTTTGGTATCCCACAGATCAGTACGGGCGATATGCTAAGAGCTGCAGTTAAGGCAGGCACCGAGCTGGGCAAAAAAGCGAAGGTCATCATGGACGAAGGCGGCCTAGTCTCCGACGAGATCATCATTGGTCTGGTCAAAGATCGACTGGAGGCGGCTGACTGTGCCAACGGCTGTCTGTTTGACGGTTTTCCTCGGACCATTCCACAAGCGGAGGCGATGGTCGATGCAGGCATTGATATTGATCAGGTGATCGAGATTGATGTTGACCACGAGGAGATTGTGTCACGCATGAGTGGGCGACGTGTGCACCCGGGAAGCGGGCGCGTTTATCACGTGACGCACAATCCTCCCCGTGTAGACGGTGTCGATGATGTCAGCGGCGAGCCATTAATCCAGCGTGATGACGATGCTGAAGAGACAGTGAGGCATCGACTATCTGTTTATGAAAGTCAGACTCGGCCGCTGGTCGATTTTTACAGCACCTTGGAAGGGCCTTCTTATCATCGTATTGATGGTATCGGGTCAGTTGAGGCTGTCACCCAAAGCATTCGAGACGCGCTGGGGCAGTAGTAATTCAGACCACAGAGCTCTAAGCTTCTCGCAGGTTGTTTGGGGGAAGCCACATGTCTAGTTCACCGTTTATTCTCTATCACTATCCAGCGTCGCCTTACGCGGAAAAAGTGCGGCTACTGGCCGGGTATTTAGGTGTGAGTTGGCAGTCGGTGGAAGTACCGATACAGCCACCCCGTGACCAGCTAGCGATTCTTTCGGGTGGCTATCGTCGGATCCCCGTCATGCAGTGTGGTGCGGATATATTTTGTGATACTGCCGTTATTTGTGATGAAGTGATATCACGAGCAGACCGGGATTTGGCGTCATGCAGTGAAGCCGCATCGGCGCTGGCGAAGCGGGCAGAGACCGATGTATTTTTTGCGGCGATACGGCAGGGGTCTCAGCTGAAAACAGCCATAGGGCTCACCATGATGTTGGGCTTTAAGGGAATGCTTGCCTTTGCGAAGGACCGGGCCTCATTTGCCCAGGGGCACGGCCCTGCTGCGCAGACGCCTGATGCAGCAAGGTCGGTATTTTCCTCTTTCTTACGGGATTTGGACCAGATGCTAGCCTCGCAGTCCTATTTGGGCGGCGATGCGCCTTGTTTGAGTGACTTTTGCTGCTATCACCCCATTTTTCTCGCTCAGGGCTTTAAGAGCATCAAAGCGTCGGCGTTACCAGCAGGTGTGAAGGCATGGATGGCGCGTATGGCTGGTTTTGGTTGGGGGCAGTACTCGGCAGTATCAAGTGATGAGGCCATGGCTGCGGCAAAAGCACAGGAACCAAGGCCACTGCCAGAGGCGAGTGCCCATCACCCAGACTTGGGGCAATGGGTGACGGTTACACCGTTGGATACGGGTAGGGTGCCCGTGACTGGTACGCTCGTAAGTCGAAGTGAGACCCGCATTATTGTGGCGCGTCGCTCAGAGGACGTTGGCCTGTGTCACGTGCATTTCCCCGTTTCCGGCTTCGAATGTAGCGTGATTAATTAAACCCTCTGCAGTACTACTAGGGACAGATAGAAAATGAAAGGCACTGTGCTGATTACAGGTGCTTCGGCTGGATTGGGCGCTGAGTTTGCTCGACAGCTTGATGGCAAAGCGACGCATTTTATTTTGGTGGCCAGACGGGTAGATAAACTCGAGACGGTGGCTGAGACGTTGAAGACCCCGGTGACAGTGATCGAACAGGACTTGAGTCAGCCGGGTGCGCCTGAGCGGTTATGTCAGACCATCGCAGCACATGGCCATTCAGTCGATGTGTTGATTAACAATGCCGGGATAGCCGGCCCCAATCTGCTAGAGGTCTCTGATTTCTCGACGCAACGTGACTTCGAGCAGCTGATGATGCAGACAGTGGCCGAGTTGTGCAGTCGATTGATCCCAAGTATGCGCGAGCGTGGCTACGGTAGGGTGATCAACGTGGCCTCGGTTGCTGGTCGGTTTCCCAGCTCTGATTCGGGTAATTACGGACCTGCTAAGGCGTACGTCATTGCATTGTCAGAGGAGCTCAACATGGGAACACGTGGCTCAGGGGTTAACGTGACTGCACTGTGCCCGGGTTTCACTCACACCGAGTTTCATGAGGTCGCGGGCATGATGGAGGCGAAAAACAGTTCGCCAAGTTGGATTTGGTACGACGCATCTACGGTCGTTCGGGAGGGTCTGACTGGCTGCGAGAAGGGCCGATCTATTGTGATCTCCGGGCGGCTCTATCGGTTGCTGGATCCATTGTTGCGATCAACGCTTTTCAGAGGTTTGCTGCTAAAAATCGCTGGCCGCGGTTGAGCTATTTTGGTCTGGGTGGGCACTAGCGCAATGAGTGGAAATAATTCACAATTCGCGACGCATTAACGAGTTAAGTAAGGATAGGTAATGCCAGTAATTAAGTTCATTGAGTTTGATGGCACCGAGCATGACGTCGATGCTGATGCCGGAATGAGCATCATGGAAGTAGCGATGAAGTACGACGTTCCTGGCATTGACGCCGACTGCGGTGGTGGTGCGGTCTGCGGTACTTGCCACTGCTTCATCGAAGAATCCGCTGGGCCATTACCCGCTGTTGATCCGCAAGAGGAGTCGATGTTGGGCTTGAGGCCTGACCGAGAAGGCAACTCGCGGCTAAGCTGCCAGATTCAAGTCAGCGATAGCATCGGTGACATGACCATCAAGTTGCCCGAATTCCAAATGTAATCAGGGTCGCCATTGACCGATAAGTCGTAGGTTCAGATATGAACAATCGCGCCGACCCTATGCTCGCCGATCCGCTTAAGACGCCGCTCCAGGATTTAGACGTATCAGATCCACGACGTTTCGAGCAGGATTGCTGGCAGCCATTGTTTAAGCGATTACGCGAAGAGTCGCCGGTGCACTTTCAAGCGGATAGCCCGGCTGGTCCCTTTTGGTCGATTACCCGGTTTGACGACATTGTCGAAGTCGAAAAGAACACCGAGATCTTCTCTTCAGAGCCCACAATCGCCATCATAGATCCGCCGCCTGAGCGTCGTTCACGAATGTTCATTGCTATGGATCAGCCTGAGCACGATATTCAGCGGAGAGCGGTCCAACCCGTCGTTGCGCCAAAAAACCTTCAGGAGTTCGAGGCGCTCATTCGCCAGCGAACGGCGGAGGCGCTCGATGCGCTCCCAGAGGGAGAAACATTTGATTGGGTAGAGCTTGTGTCGCGCAATCTGACGACGCAGATGTTGGCGACTTTGTTTGATTTCCCGTGGGACATACGTCACAAGCTGTCAGACTGGTCAGATGCGGTAACGTCTGATGAGCGGATGACAGCAGGTCAAGGCTTAAAGCAAGAGGATCGGCTTGAGATTGTTATGGAGATCCTCGAGGTCTTTACTCAACTCTGGCACGAGCGAGTGGGCGATGAGGTTGAGTCATTCGATTTGATTAGATTGCTGCAGCGCGACGAAAACACCGCCAATATGGTGGACGATCCCATGAATTACATCGGTAACCTCATGTTATTGATCGTGGGAGGGAATGACACCACACGCAACTCGATGTCTGGCGGTGTTCTCTTCCTCAATGAGTTTCCTGAAGAATTTGCTCGGGTTAAGGCTGATCGATCCCTCATTCCGTCGATGGTCTCGGAGATCATCCGGTTCCAGACGCCACTGTCTCACATGCGCCGCACGGTGACGCGAGATACTGAATTCCGTGGGCAGCACATGAAAGCCGGTGACAAGGTGGTTTTGTGGTATTGCTCCGCGAACCAAGATGAGTCGGTGATTCCAGAACCCGAGACTTTTCACATAGACCGGTCGGGAGTTCGTAATCACGCTGCCTTTGGCTTCGGGATCCATCGTTGCATGGGCAACCGTCTCGCTGAAATGCAGCTTCGTGTTGTGTGGGAAGAGGCCCTGAAGCGCTTTAGCGATATTCGAATAGTTGAACCACCGACTCGTCTTTGCCACAACTTTGTTCGCGGTTTTTCGCGTATGCCAGTGCAGGTGACCCGCTACTAACGTAGGCTTCAGGTTCGTTAGTCCGTAAGCGATGCAACCTACGTCACCATGTTGGCAGATCTTGGTCTTTCCGCTTCATTAAAGTTCTCGGCCGTGGGTATTGATGGCTGCCGGGCTGGCTGGGTTGCAGCATTTCAACTCGACGGTGAACCCGTGCTGGCGGTCGTCGAGACTCTATCAGAGCTGAGTCCATACCTCAGTCACGAAACGACCGTAATGATCGATATGCCCATTGGCTTGTTGAACGATGCCTCGAGTCGACATTGCGATGCTTTGGCACGAGAGCGACTGAGGCCGTATCGGTCCTCGAGCATATTTGGCGTCCCGCCGAGAGCAGTCACCCGCATGTCTGATTATCCGCAGGCCAATACTTTATCGCGTGAACTTACAGGCAAAGGGTTGAGTAAGCAGTCCTTTTATCTTTTCCCAAAAATACGCGAACTCGATGATTGGCTTGTGAACCCCGAAAGAGAAGGAGAGTGGTGGGAGTGCCATCCTGAGGTGGCCTTCGCACAGCTGAACAGTGGGATAGCACTCAAGGCCTCTAAAAAGTCAGAAGAAGGTCAAGCTGAGCGCATCTCCCTCCTAGCTGATCTTCCACGGGTGAATGCAGCACTCGAGCGAGCCAGTGAGAATTACAAACGCAAAGATCTGCTGCCAGACGACTGCATCGATGCCCTGGTCTGTTTACTCACGGCAGAGCGAGATCGGCATCAACGGATCGTAATACCAGCGACCCCTGACAAGGATGAGCGGGGACTCACAATGGGAATCATAGCGCCCGCGTGATGACTTAACTTGCCGCTTTTAGCGAGTCAGCTGCAGGTGATGACTGTGGACCGCGGATCAATATTCCCGGTGTTTCTCCAAGGTAACTGCCGTTGTCGAAGGTCTGAACGCCCGACTTGAAGGTGGCTCGGTAGCCAGTAGAGGACTGCAACAGTCGCTTACCACCGGCCGGCAAATCATTGGCAACCCAAGGCTTGCTCATGCCAATTTTGTCGAGCTCAATGATATTGATATCGGCTAGATAGCCTGGCGCAAGTACACCTCTATCATCCAAGCCATAGACCCTAGCAGTGTCAGCACACTGGCGCTTAATCGCTTGACTCAGGCTCAACTTGAAGCCGTCTCGATCCCGCACCCAATGCTGCAACATGAAGGTGGGCGATGCCGCGTCACAAATAGTCCCACAGTGCGCGCCGCCATCTGACAGTGAGTTGATACAGTCATCGGATTGAAGGACAGGTTCCAGGAAATTTAGATTACCGTCCGCGTAGTTTAGGAGTGGGAAGTAGATGAACCCTCTGCCGCCGTCACTCATCAGTAAGTCATAAGCATATTCGGCACCTGATACGCCCGCCTGCGCGGCGAGATAAGCGATTGACTGCTGCGCTGAGGGCTCATAATCAAAGCCATCGGAGAGCTCGTATTGCATGGTGAAGGCAGTCGCCATGAGCTCCGTCAGTATCTGCACATCACTGTCTGGGTAGACCGATTCCTCGGTAATCAGCTTGTGTCTAAAGTCCGGATCGGCCAGCCTCTCAAGCTGAGCGGCTTCCTCTAGATCAGCGACTTCTGCCCAGCTGGGTTTGAACGAGAACGGATTAAAGGTCGTGCGCCATCCCAGTATGAGGCCGGTCCCTCGCATCGATATTTGAGCAAGGATGTTGGCGCCCTTGGCGTTCTGCTCACGCATATTGGCCATTTGGTCATCAAAGCTCATAGCTTTGACTGGTGACTGAAGGGCAGTGAAGGTGACCGGTAGTCCGGTTTCACGACTGAGATCCCCCATCCAATCGAACTCGTTCCACTCAGGAATCAAATCGCTTGCCATTTCGAACACACCGTGACCCACGCGCGCCATACCCCGACCGATACCTATCAGCTCTTCCGGCGTAGCACTTGTTCCAGGTACCAGTTCACCGTCTATTGATTTGTGTAGCACTGTTCGCGAGGTAGAAAACCCAAGGGCTCCTGCTCGCAGCCCTTCCTCGACAATATTCGCCATTCTCGCGATATCAGATTCGGTTGGGTCTTCATTTGCCGCACCACGATCACCCATTACGTAGGCTCGAACAGCGCCGTGTGGCACATGCGTCG
>Ga0181574_10003837_pt1 | contig 13180 bp, 7 predicted proteins | sample 101ome_24_FD_145600 | JGI IMG/M metagenome (GOLD analysis project Ga0181574, IMG submission 145600) | Coastal salt marsh microbial communities from the Groves Creek Marsh, Skidaway Island, Georgia - 101410AT metaG (spades assembly) | ecosystem: Environmental > Aquatic > Marine > Intertidal zone... | reverse complement strand
CGTCGGTGAGGACGGCGGTAAACGCTTGCTTCTCATCATCTGCGTTTTTAAAGAATCCGGCGGCGATGCAGAGGTCATCTGTTGCGCACGCAACGTCCATGATGGCCGAATCAGGAGTGGTAGTTGTCTGCGATCCTGATGGGAAAATCAGCGTTTCGACCGGTCCCCACTGCGACGTTGTCGTCCCCTCTGGCGTGACATCGCCCAACACTGGGTTCGCGGTGAATATCGTCATGCCGAGTAGCACTGACATGCTCGAAATGAGCGCATAATTGGAACGTATTCGCGAGTGCATAACCCCCCTTTTTTTTGCAAATTTGGCTGAGACGCGCAACTTTCGATGTGTCGCAAACTTACGTCAGCTGCAAAATGATGTCTAGAGCCAAGTCGTGATTCTCAAATGCTGAGCGTTGCTTAGCCCAATTTCGCAGGGTTGGGATATCCAACCGGACGCGGCGTCCTACAGTACGGCTATGTCGTCATTGACCGCAGACACTCTCGAGCTCTTGCAGACGATGATCCGCAATGCCTGCGTAAACGATGGCACCCCGACATCGGGGGAGGAGACCCGCAACGCCGACACCTTGCAGCACTTCTTGGAAGGCGCCGGCCTCGACGTGCAGCGCTACACATCGATTCCTGGCCGGGACTCAGTTGTCGCGCGTATTGAGGGCAGCGATCCTGACGCGCCCTCGCTGTGCCTCATGGGCCACACAGATGTGGTGCCGGTCAGCCCCGACGGCTGGAGCCGTGATCCCTTCGGCGGGGAACTTGTGCGCTCTGACGACGGGGTGGAGGAGGTGTGGGGACGCGGAGCACTCGACATGTTGAACCTGACCTCGTCAATGGCCGTGGCGTTCCGTCATCTCGCCCGCAGTGGCTTTCGTCCTCGTGGTGATCTGATCTACTTCGGTGTCGCCGACGAGGAAGCCGGCGGCGTGTGGGGCGCACAGTGGATGTTCGACCACTACCCCGACGTCATCGACGCCACCTACTGCCTCACCGAACTCGGCGGGTGGTCCAGCGTCGATGACCACGGCCATCGTCATGTCACCGTCAATATCGGTGAGAAAGGTCTGAATTGGCGTCGTCTACGCGTGCGGGGCACCCCCGGGCACGGGTCGATGCCCTTCGGCGCCGACAACGCGCTGGTCAAGACTGCCGAAATCGTGCGCCGGCTCGTGGAGTACCGCCCGTCAGCGCATCTGGGCCCGACCTGGGCCGCGCTCGTCGACACCATGTCGGTGTCTGAGGAGTTCCGTGCGGCGTTGCTCAACCCAGCCACGGTGTTCGATGCGATCAGTGCTATGCCGCCTCCGGCCGCACGCACCTGTCATGCGTTGAGCCACACAACCATTTCGCCGAATGTGGTGCATGGAGGCACGAAGACCAATGTGATTCCCGATGCCGTGGAGCTTGAGGTCGACATTCGTACGGTGCCGGGCACCACGAAAGCCGATGTTGATGCAATGCTCGCCGACGCGCTTGGTGACCTGGCTGCCCATGTGGAGATCATCGACTTGCAGATCGGCGACGCCACCGAATCGCCGATGGGTAATCCCCTGTGGGATTCGGTGAGCCGTAACACTCAAATCGCCTATCCTGGCGCGTCGATCGTGCCGGGTCTGGTGGTGGGAGGCACCGATGCTCGTTTCTACCGTGAGCGAGGTCGAGTGGCCTACGGCGCAGGGTTGTTCTCGCCGAGCATGGATTTCGCCACGTTCGGCAGTCGGTTCCATGGCCACGATGAGCGCATTGACGTGGAGAGCCTCGCTCTAGCCACCGATTTCTGGGTGAATATCGCCACCGATATCTGCGGCTGAGTCTGGCGAGACGCAGTAAATCCCGGTGGAGGCCGGGACTGAATGTGCTACAACAAGGCGATGAAGAAGCGGGCGCTATCTCTCGTTGGAGCGGTCATCTTGTCGTTGTCCGCAGCATCATCGGCTGTGGCGGAGGGTTTTCCAATCATCGTCGCGAACGGGGGAACATCGAGTTTTTTGGCGCGCGAAGGCAATGTGGATCTGATGCGCTTCGATCTCTCGGTCAAACCCGAAGAACAGAACCTCATCGAGGAGTACTGCACCCCTGACTCGTCGGTTCGAGAGGTCCGCTATACCGACCGAACGAACTCGACTTTGACCGACGACTACGTGTTCGTCGATATCGGGTCGTCAGGGCCGAGTGTGTACGTCGGCGCTGAGTGGATCGCGCCAAGCCTGCCAGAAGGTGGGGTACTCGAACTTCAACCTGATGCTTTTCTCACCTGCACACGTATGGCTTCTGGCAACGTGCCCGACGGTTTCGTGGAAGTCAAAATCGTTAGATCCACAGTGTTCGGGTACGTGCCAATATACGCTGGCCTGGAGCCGTACGATCAAGGATCGTGGACAGCTGACACCCAGCAGTATCAGGGCGTTACGTCGTGTAAGAGTGCCGGCGCGAGTCTCGTGGAGGTGCGCAGCGCATCGCTGATGTTCGACAACGGTAGGTATTACAACCCGGTGACCGTCGTCCGCAACCTCGGCGACAACGACGCGCCGGTGGTTGAGTTGGCAATCGACGATGCCATGCGTGACTCGGGATCGTTCGATGTCAGAGTCATCTGCGTCACAACTGAAACTGCCTATGAGTACAGCACCACGGCTGATCTCAGTACTACTGGTACGGGTACGGGAACGGTCGAGGGCACGCTGGAGATCATTGAGGGCGGTGCTAAGGGCCAGTTGGTGTTATCGCCATGCCCTGCGAACGCAGAGGTGCAGTTCTTGGATCCGAGTAGCCAATTTTTCACCGTTGAGTTTTTTGATCCGGTGCAGCGTGGAGACGAGGTATCGATGCCGTTCGAGGTGACATTCAGTGACCCGAATAGCTCTCCCATTCGAATGAGTTTCAAAATGACCTGTTACGTCGACGGTCCGCCGCGTGTCGCCGTAGTCGGAACCGGACTTGGTGAATTTGGGCCCTCATCATCCGGCAACAATGCCCAAACCGGCATCACACCCGACACGGTGGCGGTGGCACCAGTGGCCGGCACGGTAACGGTCAGCCCATCACCGATTGTGCTGGGGTCTGAGGTGACAGTTACGCCGAACGCCCCGTGTCCGGCCGGAACCGACATCGCGACGTGGTTCCCAGCCGATATCGAGGCATTGGAGGACGACCTGAACTCCGGTGCAATCGTGTTCGAACAACTGGTGCCCAGCCCCGAGATTGGTCCCTCCATCGAGGGTGCTGGCAGTTGGAAATGGAATTTCCCAACCTCTGCCGGAGCGCTGACCGGGTTAGATACCTACGAGCTTGAGCTGTACTTCATCTGTGCGGCCCTCTCTCCAGAATCGGTGACAGCGCGCTACGAGGCCGTGACGCTGCGGTTCGTTGAACCAGGGGGCGAGGTCACCACCCAAGACAGCGAGCCCGATGGCGAGGCAACCGGTTCTGATACCCCCGCGCCGAACCCGTCGAGTGATCCGACGCCGAGGTTTGAGGTGGTGCCCGCCCCTGCACCATCGTCGTCGGGTGGCACCGCGAGTAGCGCAGACAGCGGCGACGACGACGCGGAGACCACCGGTGACGACAGCGCAGCAGACGTGGTTCGTGCATTTGATTTCGACATCGAACGCCAAGCCATCGTCGACACCGCGACCGGTGCAGCTGTCGGGGTGTTCGATCCCGAAACTGGCAACTTCGTGTCGCCGGATGATGGCAGCCTCATCGCGGTGACCGACCCGTCGAATGGGCAGGTGACCGTTTTGGCCACCGGCGATGTGGTGGCCCGCATTCTGGGCAGCAGCACCGACGAGGCATCAGATGACGGTGATGACGACAACGACGGTGACGGATCGTCGTCAAACACCCTTGCGTACGTCCTCATTGGTGCGGCCGGGGTTCTGTTGCTACTGCTCGGTGCGTTCTGGTTGGGGAATCGGGGTCGCGCTCGCGCGACAGCACCCCCAACGGTGACCGCATCATCGGCGGCGCCATCGCCGGTGCCGCCGCAGGAGCCGGCCGTGCCGTCGGCACCGGAGCCCACCAGCCCATTGCCGCCGCCGCCCCCGCCGGCAACTCCTGATGCGGCACCGCCGACCGATCCGGATGCAACGCCTCCAGGAGGGACGCCAACGACGTGACCACGGCCCGCACGGCGGTTGCCGTGCGGTGTTGCGGTCATCGGCTGATAATCATGGGGTGGTGAGCACCTCCGCCGAACGCACTCCCGCAGGAGCGATCCTGCTCGACGGCAACCGTCTGCGCGATGAGACGGTGGTGCGCCTACGCGCCGAGATCGCTGCCGCTGGCGATCCACCGGTATGCCTCGCCACGGTGCTGGTCGGCAGCGATGCTCCCAGTCGGATCTACGTCAACATGAAGCATCGCAAGGCAACCGAGGCCGGCATGGAATCGCGCGGCATCGAATTGCCCGATACCGCCACTCAGGCCGAGGTCGAAGCCGCCGTCGCCGCGCTGGTCGCTGACGATGGGGTGCACGGCATCTTGGTGCAGTTGCCGCTGCCGGCTCACCTCGATCCTGAACCAGTGCTGGCACTGCTGCCACCTGAAAAAGACGTTGATGGTCTCACCGACCGTTCGTTGGGACGCCTCGTGCGTGACCTGCCGGGACATGTGCCATGCACGCCTCTCGGCGTGATGCGCCTCATCGAGCGCTACGGCATCGCCACGCAGGGTCAACGAGCGGCGGTGATCGGCCGGTCCACTCTTGTCGGGCTTCCGCAGGTGCTGTTGCTCGGGCGGCGCGGATGTGATGCAACCGTGACCTTGGCCCACTCGCGCACCGACGATCTCATCGACGTGTGTCGCAGCGCCGACATCATCGTGGCGGCTGCTGGCCAAGCCCACATGATCGGTGTCGACCATGTACGCCCAGGCGCGACCGTGATCGACGTTGGCGTGAGCCGCACCGAGACGGGCATCGTCGGCGATGTGGATTTTGATGCGGTACAAGCCGTCGCAGGGGCACTCACCCCGATGCCGGGCGGCACTGGCCCCATGACGATCGGCTGCCTGCTCGAGAACACGGTGGCGGCAGCGCGCATGCTCGGCGCACTCTGAACAACCCTGCCGGTTGCGCCCTCGTTCGGTGCCAGCAGTGTGATGTACATTTTGTCAACGCAGTGTCGGGCGGGCCGTGACGCCACGACATGCCACGCCGATCGATGATGAGTGACGAGACCGCACCCCTGACGCCGATGCCGCTGCGGGTACTCGCTGCGCGTATCGCGCATGAATGGTCGACGCGGTCGAAGATCTTCGACCTGCCGCATGCGCGCATCTGGCGCCCTGACGACGCTGTTGATCTCTCGATGGAGTTCCTCGGGCGCCCCTGTGCCACACCGATTGGCCCTGCAGCAGGCCCGCACAGCCAGATGGTGCAGAACCTGGTGCTCGCATGGCTGGGTGGATCACGGCTGTTCGAATTGAAGACCGTGCAGGTCATCGACGACCTTGAGATCGCTCGACCCTGCATCGACATGGAGACCATTGGCTACAACACCGAGTGGAGCCAAGAACTGTCGGTGCCCGCCAGCATCGACGAATACGTCGGTGCCGCCCTGTTGATCGCTGCGCTCAGTCGGTGGGAACCGCTCGCCGAGCACCTCGGCCCCGATCCCGGGCGACACGTGTTCGACATGAGCGTTGGCTACGACCTCGCGGGTATCTCCACCGACAAAGTGGCGGGGTTCATCTCCACGATGCGTGATGCCAGCGTTGTGATCTCGCGGATGCGAACCGAACTGGCGTCGGTGCCGGCGATGGCGCACCTGGCCGACGTCGACCTCGACCCATGTATCGCGGACACCTTGACACTGTCGACCTTCCACGGCTGCCCACCTGACGAGATCCACGCGATCGTTACCCACCTGATCGACGTCCACGATCTTGATGTGATCGTGAAGTTGAACCCGACGTTGCTCGGCATCGACACCGTCACGCAGATCCTGCACGATGAACTCGGCTACCGCGACCTCCAATTACGGCAATCGGCATTCGATGAGGACCTGACGTTCGATCGGGGTATCGAGCTCATCGAGGACCTGTCGGCCTACGCCACGGCACGCGGGCGTCGCTTCGGGATCAAATTGACGAACACAATGGTGGTCGGCAACCATCGCGGCCTCCTCGGCGACGACCCGATGTACATGTCGGGACCGCCGCTGCATGTGCTGGCGAGCACCCTGTGTGATCGGCTGGCGGCGGCGCTGCCGGGTCGCCTTGCGGTCCCCGGACACGACGGCGACATCATGGTGAGCTTCTCCGCGGGTGTCACCCGGTCGAACCTCGCCGACACCTTGGCCATGGGCGCCAACCCGGCCACGATCTGCTCCGATCTGTTGAAGCCCGGTGGCTACGGCCGGCTCGCGCCGATGTTGCGCGACCTCACCAGCACCATCGCCGCCGATGGTTGCACCGATCTCACCTCGTGGCGCGCACACCGCCAAGAAGCTGCAGTCGCCGAGGGCTACGCGAACAGTTGCGCTCGTCATGTGGCACACATCCGCTCCGATGGCATCGACGCCTACCACCTCGACGGCAACTCCAAACTGCCACGCAGCGTCGATCATGACCTTGACATGTTCGGCTGTGTGGCCTGCAACTTCTGCATCACGGTGTGCCCCAACGATGCATTCTTTTCGATCCGCACACCGGACGACTCTGGCCTTGATGCCCGGCAGCAGTATCTGGTCTACGCCGAATTGTGTAACGAGTGCGGCAACTGCCTTGGGTTCTGCCCAGAACGAGGCGATCCGGCGATGATCAAGCCACGGCTGTTCACCGACCCTGAACTCTTCGCCGCCCGTGATGGCCAGGGGTTCCTTGTGGCCGATGGTGCTGTTGTCGACTATCGCGGCGATGAGGAATCTGCGCGCATCGTGGGGGATCTGCTCGCTCGTCCGGCCGGTGACCCGCTGGGAGGAGCCGGTCGATGAGCGTGACCGAGTCGCATTCCAACGAGAGCACCGCATCGACCATCGGGTTCCGCGTGAACGGCACACCGGTCACGGTGCGTGGCACCCACGATCACTTGTTGAGTGCATTGCGTGACGAGTTGGACATCACGTCGCCCAAAGACGGCTGTTCGCCATCGGGTCAATGCGGGTGTTGCACGGTGCTCATCGACGGCAAGGCACGCGTTGCCTGCCAGACCCCGCTGGAGCGGGTGGTCGATGCCGACATCACCACCCTGGAAGGGCTCGATGACGATCGCCGGGACCAGATCGCCGATGCGTTCGCTGCACATGGGGCGTTGCAGTGTGGGTTCTGCACGCCAGGCATTGTGATGCGCACGGTCGCGATGCTCGACAAGGCCGCCGACGGTGACCTCACCCGTGATCGAGCCGCGCGCCTCCTCGGTGCGCACCTGTGCCGCTGTACGGGCTATGTGAAAATTCTGGATGCGATCGAGTCACTGGCCTCAGGTGATGTGCCCGTTGCGGTGCGCCCGGGTGGCGTCGGCACCGCTGGAATGAAATACGAGGCACGGGATCTCACATTGGGTGAGCGTGACTTCATTGATGACATGCGCGTTGACGGCTTGTTGCACGGTGCGGTGCACCTAGCCGAGCATGCGCGCGCTGACATCATCTCCATCGACACATCTGCAGCAGAGGCAGTGGATGGCGTGGTGCGGGTGCTCACGGCCGCCGATGTGCCGGGCGAGTTGCGCTCTGGGCTCATCCACAAGGACTGGCCGGTGTTCATCCCGGTTGGAGGCCGCACGAGTTATCTCGGCGATGTTCTTGCTCTGGTGGTGGCCGTCGATCGCGCTACCGCGCGTCGGGCGGCGCAACTCATCGAGGTGGACTACGCGCCATTGACACCGGTTACCGACCCGGTACGTGCGCTCGATGCCGATGATGCCGTATGGGGGTTGGAGGGGAATCGGCTGTCTACCAGCGCCTACACGCGTGGTGATGTCGACACCGCCTTGGGCGCAGCCGCCCATGTGGTGAGCGAACGCTTCCAGACGCAGCGCATCGACCACGCTTTCGTCGAACCCGAGTCGACACTGGCGGTGCCGGTGCCCGCCGGGCAACCGCTGCCCCTCACCGGATTGGTGACCGGTGGCGACCCGAGTGATCAGCGTCGCCTCATGGTGTACTCGGGCGGTCAGGGCATTTGGGATGACCGCAACGACATTGCGCGCATGCTGGATATTGATCCGTCGCTCGTCATCACCGAGCTGGTGAGCAATGGGGGAGCGTTCGGCGGCAAGGAAGACATGTCGAATCAGGGCCAGACGGCGCTTGCCGCGTGGCTGCTCGATCGGCCGGTGCGCGTCACTTTCAGCCGTGAAGAGTCGCTGCTGGTGCATACGAAACGCCATCCGATCCAGATGGAGTACACCGCTGGATGTGACACCGATGGCCGGTTGACGGCGTTGAAGGTGCGCATGCTGGGGGACTCGGGCCCGTATGCGTCGGTGGGGATGAAGGTGCTCGAACGCGCAGCCGGTCATGCGTCCGGGCCCTATGTGGTGCCGGCCATCGACGTCGAGGCGATTGCGGTGCGCACCAACAACCCGGTGTGCGGGGCGTTCCGAGGTTTCGGCGCGAATCAGGCGCAGTTCGCGATGGAAGGGGTGATGGACCGTCTGGCGGCCATGGTGGGCATCTCGGGGTGGGAGATGCGCTCGCGCAACGTCGTCGAACCCGGTGTGGTGTGGGGCCCCGGCCAGATCATGGATGGTGGCAGTGCGGGCGCGCGTGCCTGCCTTGACGCGGTGCGTCTGGCCTACGACGAGGCCCGTGCTGGAGGGCATGCGGTTGGTGTCGGTCTTGGGTTGAAGAACTCCGGTCTGGGGAATGGTTTCAAGGAGATCGCGCGGGCGGTGGTGCATCTGCGCGACGATGGAATTCTCGAGGTACGTCACTGCTGGACCGAGATGGGCCAGGGGGTGCACACCGTCGCCGCTCAGGTGGCGGTTAGCGAACTCGGTGTGGACCCGGAGCAGGTGCGGGTCATCGTCGATTCCACGCGCGAACTCGGCGCCGGGCAGACCACCGGCAGTCGCGGCACGCTGATGGGAGCGGGAGCGGTGGCCGACGCCTGCCGGCAGGCGCGAGCCGACGGGCTTCGTGTCGGGGTCGACTACCACGGCGAGTACCGGGTCGATTGGACGAATTCCCTCAGTGAAGGTGTGGAGAACCCGGTGATTCACTCCACATTCGGGTACGCCGCGCAGATGGTGGTGATGGACCGCGAGAGCGGCGACATCGTGAAGGTGGTGGCCGCGCACGACGTCGGTCGCGCCGTGAATCCGCTGCTCTGTGAAGGGCAGATCGAAGGGTCGGTACACATGGGCCTCGGCTATGCCCTGAGCGAGGGCTTCCCCGTTGATGCCGATGGTCGACCGCTGAATGACACGCTGCGCGCACTCGACATCATCCGACCGAAAGATATGCCACCGGTCGAGGTGATCTTGGTGGAGTCGCCTCAACCCGATGCTCCCTATGGCATCAAGGGTGTCGGAGAGATCGGTCTTGTGCCCACCTCGGGCGCGGTCGCGGCGGCGATGCACGACCGCGATGGCGACTGGCGCTGTGAGTTGCCGCTGGTGAACACTGCGAATCGCGAGCGCTCCACCGCGTGGAACTGAGGCGCCTGCTGCGACACCGGTAGCGTGCCGTCCACGACCAAGGAGGCCACAATGACCGACGTCCAGTACCTCATTGATGATGCCGCGCGGCAGTTGTTGTTCACCGAGGCACGCACGGCGAACACCTTCACGTCTGAACCGGTGAGCGACGAACAGATCGCTGCGGTGTATGACCTGGTGCGGTTCGGGCCGACCACCATGAACACTCAGCCGTTGCGCATCGTGTTGGCCCGCAGCGACGATGCGCGTGCCCGGGTGCTCGGTCATCTGCTCCCCGGTAACAAAGCAAAAGCCGAATCGGCGCCGTTGGTGGCTGTGTGCGCCGTTGACCTCAACTTTCATGATCACCTCGTCGACACGTTTCCGCACTTTGCCGGAGCGCGTGACGTGTTCGCCGACGATGCGTTTCGCGACCGCACCGCGCGCCATCAAGGCTGGTTGCAGTGCGGGTATCTGATCGTGGGCTTGCGATCGATCGGGCTGGCATCGGGCCCGATGCTCGGCTACGACGCCGAGGGCCTCGATGCCGACCTTTTTGCCGGGACCAGCCTGCGGTCGCTGATGGTGATGAACATCGGCCGTGCCGGGCCTGACGCGTGGCAAGAACGATTGCCACGTCTGGCCTACGACGAGGTGGTCCGCACCATCTAAGTGCTGTCCCGCTTCGGGGCCCTGTTATGGCCGACCATAGGGTCGGGGTATGGCGCGTCCAATTCCTGCATACGACTGGTTGGCTCATCACCACGCTCACCGAGCAGAACGGGTCGCATTCGTTGATCTGGCACGGGATCGTCGTCTGACCTACGGCGACTTACATCGACGCTGTGACGCTCTGTCGGCGTATCTTGCCGACCTCGGAGTGCAGGCCGGAGATCGGGTTGCGTTGCTGGCACATAATGGGCCGGAGTACTTCGATCTGCAGTTTGCAGGAATGCGCATCGGCTCAATAGCGGTGCTGCTGAATTGGCGACTGACCGTGAGCGAACTCGAGTTCATCGTCGCTGACAGCGCCCCGCGAGTACTTATCCATTCAGCTGAATTTGCTGACATTGCTGCTGAGCTCGCACGACGGTGCGGCGTGCATCATCTCATCCAAATCGACGATGACTATGACACGATCGTCACCTCTGGTAACGCACCTGCGGCACCGGTGATGATGACCCATGACGATCCGTCGACGATCATGTACACCTCTGGTACGACCGGTCACCCCAAAGGGGCGATCATCACCCACGGAATGACTTTCTGGAACACGGTGAATCTCGGCGTGCCGGCTCGCATCACCCCCGACACTGTCCAATTGGTGGTTCTGCCGTTGTTCCACACCGGTGGGCTGAATTGTTACGCAAACCCAGTGCTGCATGCCGGCGGACGGATTGTGGTTGCGCGCGCGTTCGACCCGGGCGAAGCCCTTGCATTGATCGGTGATGCTGATGTGGGTATCACGCACTTTTTCGCAGTGCCGGCGCCGTACCAGTTCATGATGCAACACCCAGATTTCGACACTACCGACCTCTCTCGATTGCAGATCGCAGGGGTTGGTGGGGCGCCGTGTGCCCTCGCGATTATGGAACGCTGGGCGGAACGCGGCATTGAGGTCGCTCAGGGCTACGGAATGACCGAGACGAGTCCTGCGTCGGTATTTCTCGATCCAACTGATGCGATGCGCAAGATCGGATCAGCTGGCAAACCCCTTCTGCATACCGAGGTGCGTATTGTCACCGACGCAGGACACGATGCGAATGTGGGAGAGGTGGGTGAATTGTGGACTAAGGGTCCGAACATCACGCCCGGATATTGGAACCGGCCCGACGCCACCGCCGATGCATTTGTCGATGACTGGTTACGTACCGGAGACGCTGCGCGCTGTGACGATGAGGGATACATCTACATAGTTGACCGTTGGAAAGACATGTACATCTCAGGTGGTGAGAACGTGTACCCCGCAGAGGTTGAGAATGTGATCTACCAACTGCCGGGGATCGTGGAAGCCGCCGTGGTCGGGGTTCCGGATGACCGATGGGGGGAGAGTGGCGTGGCCGTGGTGGTTCTGGCTGAGGAAACGGTCCTCGATCAGGCTGCACTGGTGGCGCACTGTGTGGAACAACTGGCCAAGTTCAAGGTGCCGACACGCATGGTGGTGGTAGATGAATTGCCTCGCAACGCAACCGGCAAGGTTCTCAAGCGTGAACTTCGGGCCGCTTTGGTGGGCGACGCCCCTGCCATTTCTTGACGGAGGACGTTACGTCAGAGCGATCGGAGGGATGCGGTAGCCGCCGAGCAGGTTTTCGAGGCGCGCGGCCATCGCCAGACATGTGTGATCGCCGAGATACCGGCCGACGATCTGAATACCGACGGGCAGGCCATCTGGGGTCCACCCGGCGGGCACCACGGTGGCGGGCAGGTAGACGTAGCCGAACTGGGTGGTCCACGCGATGAGGTCGGCATAGGCGCGATCGCCCATCGATGTGGGCAGGGTGCGGGTGTAGAGGTTGCCCTGTGTCTGATGCTCAAACGCTGCGGTGAAGGCCACCGGAGCAAGAAGAATGTCGTAGCGCGTGAAGAAGTCCGCCCACGAGCGACGCCGAGCTGTGCGCTCCTCGGCCAGCAGCAACCAGTCGCGGTGACGCATCGTGGTCGCTCCGGCCCGCATCGCCAGCATCTCGTCGCCGTCGTCGATACGAGCGAGCAGCCCGGCGAATTCTTCGTCGGTGCGCCCCGGCGACACGGCTGCTGACACCAGCGGCATCCCGATGCGGTAGACGTCGGCGAAATCGTGTGCTGGTCGCGCCGCGCGATCCACGACGCAGCCGTCAGCCTCGAGGGCTGCGACAGCAGCATCGATGACGGCGGCAACCTCGGGTGCAATGGGGCATGCGGGGTCGTCCAGCCATGCACCCACCCGAGCCTGTTCGGCCGGCACCGCCGCGGGCAGCGTGAGTTGCCAGGCAGGGGAGAGGTCATGCGAGGGCCCAGTGAGGACATCGAGCAGCAGTGACACGTCGGCGATGTTGCGGCCCATCGGGCCAACCACATTCACATCGGCATTAGCAGCACCCCAACTGAGATGGTCGACGTACCCGTCTTGTGCGACGATGCCAAATGACGGCTTGTGCCCGCAGACACCACTGAAATGAGCGGGAAGTCGAATGGAGCCGCCGATGTCGGTACCGATCTCAACCGAGGTCATTCCCGTCGCCAGTGCGGCGGCCGCCCCGCCAGACGACCCGCCAGGTCCACGAGTGAGATCCCACGGGTTGTTCGTCGTGCCGAAGATGTCGTTGGACGCCTGGATATCACCGGACCATCGCGGAAGGTTCGATTTGCCGTACACCACGGCGTCGGCGTGGCGCACAGCGGACACGGCGGCCGCGTCGGCGGTGGGCACCTGGTCGGCGAGTTCGATGGCGCCCCCGGTGGTGCGCAGTCCCGCGGTGGCGAGTGCATCTTTGATGCTCATCGGCAGACCGGCGAGCGGGCCGACCGGTTCACCGGCGGCTCGGCGGTTGTCGATGTCACGGGCGGCGACTCGAGCGGCATCGATATCGACCGTCACCGCGTTGA
>Ga0181574_10003835_pt1 | contig 13181 bp, 8 predicted proteins | sample 101ome_24_FD_145600 | JGI IMG/M metagenome (GOLD analysis project Ga0181574, IMG submission 145600) | Coastal salt marsh microbial communities from the Groves Creek Marsh, Skidaway Island, Georgia - 101410AT metaG (spades assembly) | ecosystem: Environmental > Aquatic > Marine > Intertidal zone... | reverse complement strand
ACATTCATCAACTCTGATCCTATTTGAGTTGCGAGGCGTATACGCTGAGCCTCTCCACCCGATAATGATTTAGAGGAGCGGTGCAAGGTGAGGTAATCTAGCCCTACGGAAAGAATGAAGTTTAAACGTGCACGAATTTCCTTCAAAATTTCTTTTGCGATAACTTGTTGATCATCGGTCATTTCCTGCTCAATATGCTCGAAAAAATGAGCAAGTTCTGATATGTCTAGCTTTGCAAGCTCACCGATATTCTTATCCGCTATGCGAAAATAATGTGCCTCCTTGGTAAGGCGCGAGCCTTCACAAACAGCACATTTCTTCTTATTCATGAAGCTTAAAGCCCATCTCCGGATGGAGGCAGAACCACCATCATCCGCTTGTCGCAGTAAAAACTCAAACAGCCCCTCAAAAGCAGGAACGTTAATTCCAAGCTCACTTCTATACTCCTCGTTACCCTCTAAAATGGTTCGAATTACTTGATTAGGAATAGACGCAATATCATCGTTTAATGTAAACCCTTCTGCTTCTAAAATCCCTTCAACACGATCAAAAATCCAATTCTTTTTATATGCTCCTAACGGTGTAATAGCTCCCTTCTTAATGGAAATTTTATCGTCTGGAATAATTTTGTCAATATCCGCAACCGACACCTCTCCTAAACCATTACAAGCAGGACATGCCCCATATGGAGAATTAAAGGAGAATAAATTTGGTTCAGGCTCCGGGTAACTGATTCCCGAGGTTGGGCACATTAACATGCGGCTAAAATGCCTTATTTTACCGCTTTCATAATCCATAACCATCATTGATTTATTACCATGTTTCATGGCCAAACCAACCGTTTTACTCAATCTTTCCCAGCTTGCATCAGAAACCTCTAATCGATCAACCACTACCTCGATATCATGCACCTTATACCGATCCAAGCGCATTCCCTTTTCCAATTCTTTAATTTCACCATCGATACGAACCTTTGAAAACCCTTGTTTAATGATCTGTTCAAATAATTCTCGGTAATGGCCTTTGCGACCCTTCACTAACGGAGCTAGTACAACAATCTTCTTTGAAGTATAGGCGGCAATAATTAATTCGACAATTTGGTCATCGGAATATTTAATCATGGGCTCATTCGAAACATAGGAATAAGCAACTGAAGCTCGCGCATAAAGCAATCGCAGAAAATCATATATTTCAGTTATTGTTCCAACGGTGGAGCGTGGATTCTTTGAGACCGTTTTCTGTTCTATCGCGATTACTGGACTTAACCCTTCAATTTTATCGACGTCAGGACGTTCCAAGCCAGACAAGAACTGTCTCGCGTAGGCAGAAAACGTTTCAATGTATCGGCGTTGTCCTTCAGCAAAAATTGTATCAAACGCTAATGAGGATTTCCCACTGCCGCTCAAACCTGTAAAAACAGTTAGCTGATTTCTAGGTATTTTAAGCTCAATATTCTTAAGGTTGTGCTCGCGAGCACCATATATATCTATTGATTCACTCATACTTATGATTCTACCGCTAAAAACGCTTTTAGGACTTCACTTGTTCAGTTAAAGAAGGTAAATATACCTTTTATTGATCATTGCAGCCACGTCAATAGGGATGATTATAAGTACAATTAAAACCCAGAAAAATTCTACTTATTTTCCTTTTGTTCAGGAGAATGATACTTCAGGGTAACACGATACAACAGAATGAAGAAAACGAAAAAAATAGGTATGGCGACAACAGATATTAATTCATTTCCTGAAATCATCCCATAAATAATTAGAAATGCCACCAAAAAGGCTACGAAGGACATTAATAGAAAAACTTTCCAAACTTGTAAATCATTCAATCCTTTATAGACCAAATGGTGCGTTGAATGATCTTTTCCTCCAACCATTGGTGACTGACCTCTACGCAAACGATTAATAACAACACTAAATGTGTCAACAGCGGCAGGAGTAAACGCGGCAAGTGCAAGCAACAATCCTGTCCAAGAAGGAACTTCAAGTTCAGCGGAAGCATTCCAAAGAAAATGGATGGAATAAAAACTTACAATAAGGCTTAAAAACTGACTTCCGGTATCCCCCATAAACATTTTCGAAGGATGGATATTAAAGTATAAAAAACCAATTAGGCCTCCCATTTGAGCGACAAGAATCACATTCATTGGGGAGGCTATATTTCCAAATAACAAAAGACTTGCAACTAACGATGAAGTCAAAATAAAAAATGAAACAGTGGCAGTAATTCCATCCATGTTATCTAACATGTTTAAACTATTCATAATGGCAACCACCCAAAATACAGTTAACGCTTGGTCAATAATTTCAATATGCGCAAAATGAATTATTGTATCTGATGCAACTAGTAATAGACCACAAGATATTTGACCAAGGAGTTTTAAGAAAGGGCGTGTATTGTATGCATCATCTGCTATGCCAATTAGAAAGGCAAGTGTACCCGCAGCTAACAAGCCTAAAATAATCGAACTATGGAAAACTTCATTTTCTTCTCCAAGAATAGCAATTGCCAATAGCGAAAAAATAAAAGTGAAGAACATTGCAATTCCACCCAATGAAGGTTTGGATTCGTTGCTCCAACGAATCGTTACGTCATTCTTATTCCGAATACCCAATGTTCGAGAAAACCGAAGCAATAAACTGTTAATGAGGATAGTAATTACAATACCCCCTAATAAGAAAACAGAAATAACAGTTAGAAAATTCACAAATGTCTGATGAATAGGTTAAAATAGTGAAACAAATTTATCAAAATTTGTCAATTTCCAATCTTTTTCAGATACAATTGGTTCTTCCGTTTTCCAATCTATACTTAATGTTGGATCATTCCAAATAATACCTCCCTCAGCTTCAGGATGATACAAATTAGAACACTTATAATTAAATACAACTCGCTCAGTTAGGGCAACAAAACCATGAGCAAATCCTTCAGGGATAAAAAACATTCTTTTATTCTCTGCAGATAGAGGAATGGCCTGATGTTGACCATATGTGGATGACCCCTTACGTATATCTACTGCAACATCAAGCACTTCGCCTTCTGTGACGCGCACCAATTTAGCTTGCGCATATGGAGGGTTTTGAAAATGAAGACCCCGCAACACATTCTTATATGAGATGGACTCATTGTCTTGAACAAAGTCCCCAGAAAAACCTGTATTTTTCTCAAAAATGGTTTTACTAAAAGTCTCATAAAAACAACCCCGGTCATCCGCAAAAATCTTCGGTTCAATTATAAACAACCCACTCAAGTTTCCTTCAATAAACTTCATTCTACTTTATAATTCGCCTAAAAATTGATTTCTTCTTTACCTCCTCATCATAATAGCCTCCGTAACCGTAGCCGTAGCCATATCCATAGCCGTAGCCATATCTCGAATGTTTAGGGTTTACTCCGTTCAGAACTACATTTAAGTTTCTAAATCCCTGCACATCTATTAATTCCTTAATTCTTCCAACGAAATGTCTCTTCGAATAATTTGCCTTGAAGACATAAATTGGAACATCAGCCATTGCTAGTATCTGAACGCCATCTGACACAATTCCTATTGGTGGATTATCAATGACGATTACATCATATATTTCCCTCAGATCCTCAATAATTTTAAGAAAACTTTTGTTTAATGTTAACTCAGAAGGGTTTGGAGGAATCGGACCAGATGTAATTACGTCTAGGCCCTCAATAGTCGATTTTTGAACACAATCTGTTATACTGCATTGCCCAACTAACAAATTACTCATTCCAACATTATTATCAAGAAACAATCCTAAATGGATTTTAGGCTTTCTTAAATCTAAATCGATGATCACGGTCTTTTTTCCAGAAAGGGCAATAACCCCAGCAAGATTTATCGATACAAATGTTTTCCCTTCACCGGAAACAGATGATGAGACCGCTATCATTTGCGCATCTTTTTTAACAAAAGCCATATTTGTTCTTATCGAGCGCAAGGACTCAGCAACCATGGACTTTGGGTTGTCTGCAACAATTAATTGAGAAAATTCCATGGATACATTCGCTAGTGGAATGGACCCTAACCTACCTACATTATTCGGCAGTAATTTATCCAAATCTGCCTCCTCGTTTATTTCATTATATCGAAGATATTTGAATAGAATAAGAGCAATACTCAAAATAAAACTAACAAATATAGAACCTCCATATAGCACATTTTTCTTGGGAGAAATAGGCATTTCAGAAAATGTTGGTTTGCTCAATAAAATATTTGTTGAGGTGTAACCAGCATTTGAAATTGAGTACAGTACTTTTTTCTCTGTAAAAAGTGTATAGTACTTCTCATTTAATTCTTGCAAGTTTTTGAGCCGAGATAGTTCCATTCTTTTCTCTGGTATGTCATAATACGCTAGTTCTAAATCTGCTATACTTCTTTTAATGATCTCACTTTTTTCTATCAATCGTTTTGTTAATGTTGATATGATCGTTTTAATACTCGACAATCGGACTTCAATACGTTGATCAATTCTCTGTAACCCCTTATTTTCCGGAGTAACGCTATACATCATGTCCTCACGTTTCTCAAGTAAATCGTGAAGATCTGCAACCTGAGACGATAAGCTACCCTCGTACGATTTACCGAGTAGAACCGGAATCAACTGATATATTTCTAATCGATTTGGAGAATTTTCTAATTTAGAAGAAAGATTCGATAATATTAATAAGCCCTCTTCTGTACTATATAACTCGTCTTGTAAACTATTCAACTTGGACGATAATGACGAGGAAAGGGTCTCAACACTTGAAACATCTTCCCTTCGCTGATAAGCCATAACACTATCCTTCGAAGCATTCAACTCCTTAACCAAGGAATCCAACTGAACCTCAATAAATCCCAAAATTTTATCTGAACTTTCACGTTTCAAGGATTCATCGTAGTTAAAAAAAGCGTTAATAACAGCTTGTACTATATCGCGAGATAAAACTGGGTTGTTACTTTTGTGGGTGAGATTGATTGTTTGAGCTTCAACATTTAATGCTTGAGAATTGAAGTCTGGTAAAAATCTGTTTACCAAATTATTCAAACTATTGAATTCAAAATATAGTTGATTTTCATTTAACTCATTAAATAATTTTACCTCATTAGGAAGTTTTAAAATTATTTCAAAGTGTTCATTTTTGAGGTATTCGTTCGGAATTATTCTTTCTTTAAATTCTATACCCCTATGCACGTACTTCAAGAAAAACTTATCCTCTTCATTTTCAAGAAAGATTGGAATATTACAAAGCGAGGAATCCAACAAGGCAAACGGAGTAATATTAAATGTGCTCTGTAAATAGCGCTCCTCCGTTAAAAACTCTCCTTTTGCAAAATAACTAATATTCAAATTTAATGCCCGAATTGCTTTACCGAACAAATATTGTGAGTTTAGCAACTGAATTTCTTTGGATAAGGACTTCTTTCTATTATTTAAATTCTGAATTCCAATTACATCTGCTCCCGGATCTTCATGCACAATCTGTATTACAGCTGAAGATTCATAAACTGGTTTACTATATCTTAAATAGATAAAAACTACAGAAAGAGATAACGCAAAAATGAAAACGATCCAAAACCAACTTCTTTTAAGAACAGTTCTTAAAATTGCTGGATTGAATTCGTTGTTAACGATAAAACTATTGTTTTGTTTTACAGCCATTATTTGAATGCATTAATAATTGAAACAACTACAATTGAAGAAGAAATAATTGAAAGTATTGGACCAATTTCTTGAAGGATTTCTCGACTTATTTGACGGGTAGGTTCAACATAAATGTAGTCGTTACTTTGAACAATCATATCCGCATATTTCAATCCTGCCATTGTACTAAGATCAACTTGATATACTTTTCTTCCCTCTGAAGTTCTGCGCATAATCTTTATTTTTTTTGACTGCCCCCTTTCACTTATTCCTCCAGCTAGTGCCAACACTTCCATAAGTGTAGTGTTATTATTGGCTAGGTTAACAACTTTGGCTGAACCAGCTCCACCAGGAAATACAATCACACGTTGATTTGTCACTTCAAGTTGAACAAAAGGGTCTGTGTAAAATTCAGCATACATTTCACCTATATAATCTTGAGCCTCTTTAACAGATTTTCCAGCAAGAAAAACCTCTCCTAGCAGCGGTAATTGCACCGATCCAGTAGGCTTTATCCAGTAATTAAAGAACCCAGAATTTGTAGCACCATTTGAATTGCCGCTGCCTCCAGCTAATCCACCTTCAGAAATACCAGTTAATCCGTCAATAATTCTTTTTCCATCATTGGTTGATATAGTAAAAATAAACTTATCATCAGGCGCTAGACGGTATGCTTCTGTCGGAGCAATAGGAACCGCGTCGGTAATTACCTCTGCATCTTTTGTTCGAAACATCAATGAGTTATTAATTCCGCATGAAGACAACAAAGAAAGAGCACCTATAACAATTAGTAGTAATCTCATTTTTTCCTATTTAGCAATTTACGGTAGTATTCAGACATTTCACTGGTTAAACGTTCAAAACTGAAACGCTCCCGCACAAATTCCTTACCTATCTCCGCAAATTTAACTCTTAGTTTTTCGTTTTCAACAAGTAAACGGAGATTTTCAACATAAGTTTCACTATCACCGAGTTTTGTAATAAACCCAGATTCACCATCAAGGACAATATCTTTAACCCCTCCTACATCAGTGCTCAACACGGGTAGACCTGATGCTTGTGCTTCTATTAGACTAACGGGCGTCCCTTCATTATTTGATGTCAAACACATAATATCCATACCCTTATTGAAAGCAGCAATATCAAACACCCATGAAGTCAATACGATTTTTGGACCAAATTCTTCCGTTATTCGCTTTACCTTTTCCTCTAAAACAGTTCTTTCGGAGCCATCACCCGCGATAAACACTTTAATGTTTGACACACCTTGACGCAAGAGTTTTTCAATGACCTCAAGAAAAAAGGCGTGATTCTTAATTGGCGCTAAACGACCAACAATTGCAATTGCAACAGTATGCTTATCTAATCCATAATGTGTTCGAATTTTTTCCCGTTGTTCCCAATCCTCCTTCAAAAAATCAGATAAATCAAATCCCAAAGGAATAACTTTAATTTTTTCAGCACGACAGACTCTATGTTCGACGGCCAACTCTTCTTTTTGAAGTTGACTAATTGCAACTATCCCAGTTGATTTATTCGCCAGATTTCGTTCCAACGATTTAATCATGAAGGTTTTGATTGGTCCGAAATAAGAATGAAACACATGACCATGGTAGGTATGAACAATTACTTGTACTCCGCAACTAATTGCAGCTCGTCGCCCCAAAACACCTGCTTTTGAAGCATGAGTATGCACAATATCTGGCTGAAATTCCTGGATTATTGCCTTGATTTTCCGATATGCTTTTCGATCAGAAAGTGGGTTTGGATTTCGAATCAGTTCAGGTATAATGATTGGTCGAACGTCATATTTCTCAAGGATGTGAAGTGAATCAGTCTCTCCCTCGTCCGGCAAGCCTCCGATTAACATTGTCTCAAAGTCATCATCCAAATACCTAGTTAACAATGCAGCATTGTATGTTGGACCCCCCAAGTTAAAACGATTAATAATACGTAATACCTTAATCATGTTACATTGTTTTTTGAATACCATGACTGAAATACTATGTAACACCATATCAGCGTTGCGAGATGACCACCTTTGTTCGTAAAGAACTCTGCCTTTATTTCTTCTAAATAATCGAACTTAAAAACACCTTGTTTTTCAATGTAATCAGCATCAAACCATTCTTTTTTAACGATTGAATTCCACGCTGATTTAATCCAATTTTCCAACGGTACTTCAAAGCCTTTTTTGCCACGTTGAAATATTTGATTCGGCAATTCTTCCTTAAATGCATCCTTCAATATCCGCTTTGTCTTATTTCCTTGTAATTTAAATTCAGGAGGCAAACCATTCGCAAAACGTACCACCTCTTTATCCAAAAAAGGTGTGCGCACCTCCAGACTTTGACGCATACTCATTAAATCCACTTTTTTCAACATATCATTTGGCAGTACAAATAGTTGATCCAAACGCAAAAAATCATTCAATCCAACTATGCTTTCTTGTCGCGGCGTGTCATTTTCATTAAAAAGCTTTAACAACCTTTTTCGTTGTTCGCGTTCGATAAAAGCAGCCAAAAACCAATACTTTTCAGAAGATGACTTTGATAGCATCGCTCTGAAATTATTCAATTGTCTCAAGCGATTCTGAAAACGCGACGATCGACTCCCCTTCCCTAAAGAGGGCAAAGCTCTCACCAAACGGACAAGTGTACCGTTGGACAATGAACGCTGAAAAGCTCTGTGTTTATTGTATCCTGAGAAAAGTTCATCAGCACCATCGCCTGATAAACATACTGTGAGTTCCTTTTTCGCACCTTTAGCTAGAAAGTACATGGCTATAGCGCTTGAATCCCCAAAAGGCTCATCAAAACTTTCTAGTACATTATTTAATTCATTTACCACTACTTCACTTGATAATCGAATAGCATGGTGGTGACTATCGATATGATTTGCAACGGCCTCAGCGTAATTCGATTCATCAAAAAAGCTAGATTCCAAAAATCCAACAGAAAACGTGTGTAAATCTGATTTGAATTGAGAAGAAATAGCGGACACGACCGAACTATCGACACCTCCAGATAAAAATGTACCTACCGGCACGTCCGCTTCCAGACGGGTAATTACTGCGCGCTCGATTTTTGATTTCAATGTTCGAACTGCTTCCTCGTATGTTCCTGTAAAGCCAACTGTATTTTCCGGAGTCCAATAATTAATTAGATCAATATGCTTCCCTTTCACTATTATGTAATGACCAGGTAGTAATTTCTGAACCTCAGTAAAAATGGTTTTTGGAGCAGGAATATATGTAAATCGAAAATAGTCGTTTAGTGCACTCTCTGATAGTGTTCTTGGCGAGTTACGTTTCATAAATGGCCACAGTTCAGAAGCAAAGACAACTCCTGAGTCCTCCACACTGAAAAGCAACGGATTAATTCCCATGTGGTCTCGTGCCAATATTAATTGATCTTCGACGGAATCATAAAAGCCGAAGGCAAAACAACCGTTTAAATCATTAATTCCATCAGCACCAAATTCTATGAGGTGATATAATAAAACTTCTGTATCTGATGAGGTCCGAAAAACATAACCCTTCTTGAGAAGATCATTTTTTAACTCTGGGTAATTATATATTTCACCATTATACACCAACGTATAACGCTTCGAATCATCTGAGAAGGGTTGATTGGATCGACTATTTAAATCTACAATCGCCAATCGATTATGTCCAAGGATAGCATTACCGGTTATCCGAGATGACGAAAAGTCTGGTCCCCTATGCACTTGCAGTGAAAGAACATCTTTCATCCATTCTTGGTCCGATTTTTCGGGAGATGAATTAAAAAATTTGATTCCGATTATGCCACACACAATTTTTTCACGACTTTTAATGAAAAATTCAATTCAGGCCATGAAGATAACAGTTGTTTTTTCATTCATTCTATGTTTTACCTATTTTAATTCGATTCAGGCGCAGGAAAACATCGTCGAATTGGCCTTAAAAACATTTATTAATGACCCTGTGAATGAATATGCTGGAATCAGTTTTCAAGCGATTGACCTAAATACCCAAACCGTTATTGCAGAACATCAACCTAAAATGGCGTTGGCACCTGCTTCTATTGTCAAACTGTTTTCTACTGCTACTGCATTAGAGGAATTGGGACCATACTTCCGACCTAAAACTCGCATCTATCATGACGGAGAAATAGATAGCAATGGTGTTCTGAAGGGAAATATTTGGATTAAAGGAGGAGGAGATCCATCTTTAGGTAGTCGCTTTTTTGAGAAAGAAGAAAACCAACGAAACTTTCTAATAAGTTGGGTTGATACACTAAAAAGTTTTGGAATTTCCAAAATCAGCGGTCATATCATTTGTGACGGTTCGGAATTTGGTTATACTGGAGTCCCGGATGGTTGGACTTGGGGAGACATGGGAAACTATTATGGGTCTGGGCCTTCTGGATTAGTAGTTTTTGATAACATGACTCACTTATTCTTTGAAACAAGTGAAAAAAGTGGAATGCCAACAAAAATAACGTGCATGGATCCATACATTCATAACTTAACCTTTCGAAATGAGGTGAAATCTGCACGAGTGTCTGGAGATAATGCGTATGCATTTGGCGCCCCATATCTGACAAATCGTTTAATTCGAGGATCATTGCCGCTAGACCAAGAAGTATTCAAAGTAAAAGTTAGTATCCCCGATCCCGAATTACTCCTTGCGCAAGAGTTTTATTTTGAGCTATCCAGCGCCAACATCGTTATTGAAGGTCAAGCACTCGGACAAAAACAAGCTAAACTACCAATCGATTATACTACCCTTCGATTGGTTTATACACACTCTGGGAGTACGATATCCAATGTAGCCTACCACACAAACATGAGAAGTGTAAACCTTTTTGCGGAACAGTTGATTTGTTTGACAAGTCATTACAAAACAGGAAGTGGATCCTCCTCTTCTGGAGCTCAATATATCCAGAGTTATTGGGAACCTAAAATAGGAAAAGGGTTTACGGTTACCGATGGAAGTGGGCTTTCTCGAAACAATGGGATTAGCGCGCACCACTTTACAGAGTTGCTTCGGATAATGAAATCGTCTAAACAGTTTGACGAATTCAAAAAGACACTTCCTGTAGCAGGAAAAAGCGGCACATTAAGTTCCGTGTGCAGAGGTCAAAAAGCAAGTGGCCGAATTTCGGCAAAAAGTGGTACCATGACTCGAATTAAGTCCTATGCTGGATATGTAGACAGTAGTTCTGGAAAAGAAATTGCATTCGCTATTATTGTGAATAACCATTCTACTTCAAGCGCAACATTAGTAAAAAAAATGGAACCTATTTTCAACGCACTTTCTCAATACTAGACGAAACGCTCATCTGCCTCCATGACTTGTCCACAATTTTTGCATTCACGCATTTCTAGTGAGTTATAAAATTCTTTAAAGCGCGGAATAAAATCCTTCTCTATATTCTCCAATTTAAATTTATAGGATTTTAAAGGTGTATTGCATTCTTCACAAAACCAAAATAAACCATCAGTTAGATCCGTTCCTTTTCGAACCCGTTCTATAACGAGACCAACAGTATTTTCGCCCCGGATTGGAGAATGAGGTATTCCAGCTGGAAGCAAAAACATTTCTCCCTCTCGAATTTGAATATCTCTCGCTTCACCATTCTCTTGAACGCGCACAGTAATATCGCCTTCAATCTGATAAAACAACTCCTCAGACTCATTGTAATGATAATCTTTTCGAGCATTCGGACCGCCCACTAACATAACAATGAAATCACCTGCCTCTCGGTACAAATTTCTATTTCCTACTGGAGGCTTCAGAAGATCCCTATTTTCATCAATCCAGCCTTTTAAATTAAATGGTGCTAACATGGGAATTGTTGTATAAATTTTTAACTAAGATAATGAAATTAAAGTAAAGGCAAAAAAAAATCGGCTTCACCCAAAGATGAAGCCGACTTCTATTCTCAAAACAATAATCTTATTGCTTCACAATTTTAAATGTACGCTGCCCTTCAGTATTGAAAATCCGTAGGGTGTAAACTCCATTTTCTAGATGCGCAATGGATAAGGATGACGACGTACTATTTGCTAATGCGTTTGCGTTAGCAAGAACAGTTCGTCCATTCATATCAGAAATTTCAATCTTCATTGCACCAGCGTTAGGACCTGCCTCTATATTCAATACATCAGATGTGGGGTTCGGATAAACAGTTAATTCTGCAAACTGCTCCTCACCTAGCGACAAGAAATCACATGTTCCAACAACAACCTCAACCAAGGAAGTGTCTGCTTCACATACTCCATTTGAAGTAATGTACAAGAAGTTAAAACTTCCTGGAATATTAGAAGTTGTCGTAATTGCACCTGATAATGGTGAATCCGAAGGATCATACCATGTACCACCTAAATCAACATTTCCACTCAAACCATCAAATAAATTGATTGGTTCATTTCTACACACTGTAATGGTTCCGTCATTACCAGCAGATGTCGGTGGGAAAACATTAATTGTTGCAATGGTTGTATCTTTTACTCCACAGATATTTCCAACAACATAATAAAAGTCATAAGAATCTGCTGAGATAGAAGATACATTTGCGGTTGAACCGTTGAGAATACCAGGATTTGAAGGGAATGACCAGTCCCCATTAGGCTCACCTGGAATAATCACCTGATCTAAATCTACAATTTCATCCAATCTACAAAAATCCTCCTCACCATCAGTGCCAGGATTTAAAGTACATGCCTCAACTCTTACATAATCTATGATATTAGCATGACCATAATTGTTGATTCCTTCAAATGCTATTTTTTGCACCGTGTCAGAAATATATACCGTATCAAGCGTCCATTCTGGAACCTCTAATAAATATTCGTTAACAAGTGTCCATTGTTCAGATGGCCCCATAATATAGAGTTTGAGCACATTCTGGTCACCGAACCAAGATTCTTGACCATAAGCAAAGCTCAGTGCAACACTATCTAAACCAGTGAAATCAAAAGTTGGACTAACCAATTTTGAAATAGGATCATTTGTTCCAAATTCACTCACAAAAACTGCATTTTTATCCCCTTCAAATGCATCTGTAATTGCACCAGAACTGGAACCTGTATCAAAAGTCCAATTTGCTGTTCCAGAGACATATTCATTCGTCCAACAATTTCTTGAGTCAGAGTTATCCTCAAAAGTTTCAACAAAAGGAACTGAATACACGGCATCACACAATGTGGTAAATGAAAAAGGACCATACCAATCACTTACTCCATCAACACCACAATCTGACTGTATGTAATATTCATAGGTTGTATTACCTACCAATCCATCAATCAAAACAGTAGTGTCACTGACCACCATACTATCTATACCTGCATTCATTCCAGGTACAAAACCTGGCTCTCCCCATTGTACTTCCCAATTTGTTGCAATTCCTTGAGCAACCCATGAAACTTGAGCTGCATCGGTGGCTAAACTATCTACAACTTCACCCGATGGAGGAAGACAAAATGGATCATAGCAATTCACAGTAACATCAAAAGGGGTGTACCCCTGAGAGTTGCAAGTAAATGAGC
>Ga0181574_10003828_pt1 | contig 13190 bp, 10 predicted proteins | sample 101ome_24_FD_145600 | JGI IMG/M metagenome (GOLD analysis project Ga0181574, IMG submission 145600) | Coastal salt marsh microbial communities from the Groves Creek Marsh, Skidaway Island, Georgia - 101410AT metaG (spades assembly) | ecosystem: Environmental > Aquatic > Marine > Intertidal zone... | reverse complement strand
GATGCACTGTCACCCTCTGGCACTTTGCTGGCACTGGATCAGGATCCCGCAGCCGAGTCAGCCGCCAGACCCTTGATCGACCAGGATCCCCGGTTTCAATTTCTCGCTGTCAATTTTCGTGGGCTGGCAGATCACGTTGCACCCGGAAGCTTGCAGGGGGTCCTGCTGGATTTGGGCGTGTCGTCGCCTCAGCTTGATGACCCCGAGCGCGGTTTCAGTTTCTCCTACGACGGCCCACTGGACATGCGAATGAACCCGGCTTCCGGGCAATCAGCGACTGAGTGGTTGGCTAGCGTTGGCGAGGCTGAACTCGCTAGCGTATTGCGTGATTTAGGAGAGGAGCGCTTTGCGCGTCGCATTGCTGCCGCAATTGTGAGAGAGCGATCGGTCGCACCCATAGAGCGCACAGCCCAACTTGCCGACATCGTATCGGCAGCCAACCCAAAGTGGGAACCGCATAAGCACCCTGCGACGCGAAGTTTTCAGGCGATTCGATTGCAGGTGAATGGTGAGTTGGACGCGCTGCGAGAGGTGCTTGATGCCATTGTTCCGGCGCTGGCACCTGGCGGCAGGATGGTGGTGATCAGCTTCCATTCTCTGGAAGATCGCATCGTCAAGCGATTCATCAGGGATGCTGCGCGAGGCGCACAATTGCCGCCCGGTGTGCCGGTTCAATACGAAGCGCAACAAGGCTTGCTGCGCCAAATAGGCAAGGCCGTGGTGCCCTCGGAGGCGGAGATTGCCGAGAACCCGAGAGCCCGCTCAGCCATCATGCGGGTGGCGGAGCGTCTGCCATGAGTCAGGGCAAGCCTTCTCCCATGCTCGTGGCTGGTTTGCTGGGAATCGGCTTGATCATCTCCGCTTTGGCTGTCGTGGCGAGTACCCATCAGGTGCGGAGTGATTACGCTCGCCTTCAGGCGCTAGAGCTACAGCGCTGGGAGCTACAGGAGCAATACTCCCGCCTCTTGCTGGAGATCAACACCTGGGCGGCACCCCATCGGATCAGCCAGATCGCATCTGATGCGCTGTCCATGCAGGCCCCCGATCTGAGCCTGTCTCAGGTGGTGGCGGAATGAAGCGCGCAGCCAAGCCAAGCATGCTTCCCCGATGGCGCTTTATCGTCGTCTGCCTGGGACTGGCCGCTTTAGCCGCTACGCTAATTGGTCGTCTGGTCCATTTGCAGGTCACCGATGGTGGTCAGGGTGCGGTTTTCCTGAGGGAGCAGGGTGCCCTACGGACTGTTCGCACGGCAGAGATTCCTGTCTACCGGGGGCTGATTGAAGACCGAAACGGTGTCCCGCTTGCGGTCAGCTCCCCGGTCGTCTCCCTGTGGGCAAATCCCCAAAGATTGAAGGACTCTGACCGCCTCCCCGAGTTGGCAGAGCAGCTTTCTCTGGATGCGGGTGCGCTTCAGGACAAGCTCAATTTTTATGGCGACAAGCAGTTTATGTACCTCGCCCGAGAGTACCGACGTTACTACCCTGCCGGAGAAGTGACTGCGCAAGTTCTGGGGTTGACCAATGTCGATGGCCGAGGCATCGCCGGCATCGAGCTTGCCTTTGAGGAGTGGCTGCAGGGAGTGCCCGGGAAAAAGCGATTTATCAAGGATCTTCACGGTGAAGCGGTCAGAGATATTGGCGTGGTTGTTGAGCCTGAGTCTGGTAAGGCTCTGGCTCTAAGTCTGGACTTGCGCCTGCAATATGCGCAGCACCGGGAGCTGCAGCGAGCAATGAAAGAGACCGGCGCAGCAGCCGGCTCTGCGGTGACCATCGATGCGTGGACGGGTGAAGTGCTCGCCGCGAGTAATTACCCAGTATTCAACCCTAACAGTCGCTCGGCACTCGACTTTGGCAGTGCCCGCAATCGCGCCTTCACTGACGCCTTTGAGCCGGGTTCCACGGTCAAAACCTTGACGCTGGTTGCTGCGCTGGAAAGCGAGTTGTTCCACATAGACAGCCTAGTTGACACCAACCCCGGAAGAATCCGGGTGGGAGCGAAGGTGCTCCATGACCCCCGTAATTACGGTGAGATCTCTGTTTCCACAATCATTGAGAAATCGAGTCAGGTTGGGGTCACTAAGTTGGCTCAGGCGGTGGGTCACGAGGCCATACTGGACGTGCTCTATCGCTTTGGTCTGGGAAATGCCACGGGAACCGGTTTTCCGGGTGAGCGGGCGGGACAGTTGCCTGACCTTGACCATTGGAGTGATATCGAGAAGGTCACCTTGGCTTTTGGCTACGGTCTGACAGCCACCCCGATTCAGCTTGCCCGGGCCTATGCGGTACTGGCCAATGACGGGGTTCGTCGACCCCTCACCTTGCTAAAGCAGGATCCCGACGCACTGCCGCCGGGCGAGCGTGTCATCGACGCCGATGTCGCTCGGAGCGTGCTTCAGGTGCTGGACCGGGTCACTGGCCCGGGCGGCACAGCTACCTTGGCGCGGGTGCCGGGTTTTTCTGTCGGTGGCAAGACTGGCACGGTTCACAAAGTAGGCGAGGGCGGCTACCTCGATGATCAATACGTTGCGCTGTTCGTTGGTATCGCGCCATTGAGCGCTCCGCGCTATGTCACCGCTATCCTGATCGATCAGCCTCGCGGTGATCACTATGGCGGTGGGCTGGCGGCCGCTCCGGTGTATTCCCGCATTACGGAAGAAGTCCTGCGTATTCGGAACGCGCAGCCCGAGCAGTCAGATATGGGTGCTTTGCTCGCCACATCAGGGGGCGGGCAATGACTATGACTCTTCGCGCGCTGTTGGATGACCCGGGTGTGCCTGATGTGGTGGCTGCCGACCTGACGCTGGATAGCAGGGAGGTGACACCAGGTGACGTGTTCATCGCACTGCCGGGGTCGCAGCAGGACGGTAGGGATTTCATCGCGGCCGCGCTGGCTAGCGGTGCGGTCGCCGTGCTGTCTGAGTCCGATGAGCAAGGCGATCAGAGCGATGCCCGTGTCGTCCCGGTGCCCAATCTAAAGGCAAGGTTGGGGGCGCTCGCCAACCGTTTTTATGGATCGCCCTCCAGCGAACTCACGGTGATTGCGGTGACTGGCACAAACGGCAAGACCTCCGTGGTGGACCTGACCGCACAAATCGTGAGGCATGCAGGTAAAAAAACCGCCTCGATCGGTACGCTGGGTATGCGCCTTGACCAACAACCGCACGAGGCGCGCAACACCACGCCCGACTGTTTGAGTCTGCACCGGCAGTTACGGCAGTGGCGAAAGCAAGGCGTCGAGTGCGTAACACTCGAGGCCTCGAGCCACGCTCTGGATCAGGGGCGATTGGATGGCTTGAAAGTTGATGTCGGCGTTTTTACGAATCTGTCGCGGGATCATCTCGACTACCACAACTCCATGTCTGAATATTGCGCGGCAAAGCTCCGTCTTTTCCGGGACTTTGCGCCTGATGTACGGATTTATAACGCGGATGACGAGGCCGTCGCCGAGCATGCTGATATCTGGCAAGCAGGCAGTGTCGGACTGTCGAGCGAGCTTCAATCAGCCGCAGTGCAGTTTGAGATCGTGCAGTCCACACCTTTGCATTTGCAGGTGCGGACTCCTTGGGGTGATGGCTACCTGCGCACGTCGCTGTCAGGTCAATTCAATGCATTCAATGTGATGGCGGCGCTATCGGCGGCGGTCTCGACAGGCATATCGTTTTCTGTGGCACTCGAGGCCGCGGAGGCCGCGCAACCGGTGCTGGGGCGGTTGCAGGTCGTGGGCACTGATGCCGATATCAGGGTGGTCGTCGACTACGCTCACACGCCTGACGCGCTGCAACGCGCCCTTGTTGCGCTCAAGGCCGCAGAGAACCCGGGCAGTATTTGGGTTTTGTTTGGCTGTGGCGGAGATCGCGACAAGGGAAAACGGGCCGAGATGGGGGCCATTGCCTGCCGCTTTGCAGACCGTGTGATTGTGACCAGCGATAACCCACGATCAGAGGCGCCCGACGCGATCATTCAAGACATCTTGTCCGGCTGCGAGGGTGCTTCACCCATGGTTGAGGAGGACAGGGCGTCAGCTATCGCGCTTGCAGTCTCTGAGGCCCGCCCCGGAGATACAGTGTTGATTGCCGGGAAGGGGCACGAGACCTATCAGGAAGTCGATGGCGTTCGATTACCTTTCAGTGATGCTGACTGCGCTGAAGAGCAGCTTCAGTACCGGCGGGCCGCGTGATGGGTGCTATACCACTACAGGCGTTGGCGGAGGAGACGGGTGGTCAGCTGTATGGCGAATCCGTGCCGATACAGCACCTCAAAATAGACAGCCGTGAGGTCACAGCTGGCGATTTGTTTGCCGCGATCTGTGGACAGCATGTCGACGGGCACGACTTCGTCCCCCAGGCTGTGGCAGCAGGCGCATCAGCCGTACTGACAGAGCGCAAGGTCGACAGTGGATCGCCTCAGCTCGTGGTTTCCAATATCACCCATGCCTCGGGTCGCTTTGGGTATCTGAAGCGACAAGCCTTTACCGGCGACATCATCGCGATCACAGGCAGCGCCGGCAAAACCACGACAAAAAATCTGATTGCCGCTGCGTTGGGACCCAATGGAGCGGTACACGCCACCTCTGGTAATCAAAATAACGAACTGGGTGTGCCGTTGACGCTGTCTGGCCTCACGGACGAGTGTCGTTACGGGGTCATCGAGATGGGTGCCGGCCAACCTGGCGACATCGCCTACCTGTGTGAGTTGGCGAGGCCCACTGTGTCTGTCTGTCTGAATGCTTCAGCAGCGCACCTCGCGCACTACGACAGTGTCGGCGCTATCGCAGCGACCAAGGGCGAAATCTTCGAGGGCCTCGGTGGGGCCGGTCTCGCGGTCATCAATGCAGATCAAGAATGGTTACCGCGATGGCGAGGGCAAGCGGGTGCTTCGCGTCAAGTGACTTTTGGGCTGTCTGAGTCTGCTGATTACCGCGCCACGGATATTCAACACCATGGCCTGGAGGGAACCGAGTTTCAACTCCAGGGGCCCGCTGTGTCGTTGCCTGTGTCGCTGCAACTGGCAGGTGATCAGCACGTATCGAACGCGCTTGCGGCGCTGGCTGTCGCAATCGAGCTGGGGGTCGCGCCACAAGACGCGGCTGATGGCATCGCAACGGTGGCCCCGAGCACGGGCCGGGGCGCAGCAGCATGGCGCGCAGATGGCGGCAGGGTGATCGACGACACCTACAACGCCAACCCCGCCGCCGTAAAAGCCGCACTGGATGTGTTGGCCAGAGAGCCTGGTTATCGAGTGTTGCTGCTCGGCCCGATGCTTGAGCTGGGGGACACCAGCGATCTGCTTCACTCAGAGGTTGGCCGGTATGCGAGAGAGAAGGGCATCGATCTCTTGATCACTGTCGGTGAGGAGGTCGCGCCGGCAGGCGAGGCATTTGGTGGGGGTGCATTGTCCTTTCCGGATCAGGCCGCTCTGCACGCTGAGTTCCCCGCCTTGCCAGAGGAGCACGTTGTCTGGGTGAAGGGCTCCCGAGCGGCTGGCCTGGAACGCACAGTGGCATGGCTCCTTGATTCAGAGGAGGCAGCGACATGCTGATGTGGCTCAGCGAAAAACTCCTTTTTATCGATCCCGGATTTGCTGTCTTTCAGTACCTGACCTTGCGAGGGATTCTCGCCGCCTGCACAGCGCTGCTGATTTCCATGGTGGTAGGCCCCATTGTCATTGAGCGCCTGAACAGATTGCAGATTGGTCAGACTATTCGTGAAGAGGGCCCCCAATCACACCTTGAAAAAGCGGGCACGCCGACGATGGGTGGGGCGCTGATTCTGGTAACTGTGCTGGGTTCCACCCTGTTATGGGCTGACCTGAGCAGTCGCTACGTCTGGGTGGCTGTTGTCACGACCATCGCTTTTGGCGCCATTGGCTGGGTCGACGACTACCGCAAGGTTGTTCGTAAAGACACCCGCGGCTTGCCGGCTCGGTGGAAGTATCTTTGGCAGTCCCTGTTTGCCTTTGGCATCACGTTGTACCTCTTCGATACAGCGCTACTGCCAGAGGAAACCACGCTTTACGTGCCGTTTTTCAAAGACGTGGCTTTGGCCATGGGCTGGCTGTTCGTGCCTTTCAGCTACTTTGTGGTGGTCGGCTCGAGTAACGCCGTCAATCTGACCGATGGGTTGGACGGGCTGGCCATTATGCCTACGGTCATGGTGGCAACAGGCCTAGGTGTGATTGCTTATCTGGCAGGCCATGTCGAGTTTGCCGAATACCTCAACATCGCCTACTTACCCGGCACCGGAGAGCTCATGGTGTTCTGCGGAGCGATTGCCGGAGCGGGTCTCGGTTTCCTCTGGTTCAACACCTACCCCGCGATGATTTTTATGGGCGATGTGGGTGCTCTGGCGCTGGGTGCTGCGCTGGGCATTGTCGCGGTGATGACCCGTCACGAGATCGTGCTCTTCATTATGGGCGGCATATTCGTGCTGGAAACGGTCTCGGTCATTATTCAGGTTGGCTCCTTCAAGCTCACCGGAAAGCGCGTCTTTCGTATGGCGCCGATACATCATCACTTCGAACTCAAAGGCTGGCCGGAGCCACGTGTCATCGTTCGTTTCTGGATCATTACTGTGATGCTGGTGCTGTTTGGCCTGGCAACACTGAAGCTGCGGTGATCGAGTGATGATGACGACGTCGACCATCGCCAGCTCAGAGAGACGCATCATTTTCGGTCTCGGTGTGACCGGGCAATCGGTAGCGCGCTGGTGGCGTCAGCAGGGGGTGCCGTTTTACGCGATTGATAGCCGCACGGAACTCCAAGACGACAGCCAAGCGATTGCCCACATTGACCGGGACCAAGCCACCTTCGGTGACGTTGATGTGGCTGTCGCTGACGACTGTACCGAGATGATTGTTAGTCCGGGGGTAGCGCTTGATCACCCCCTTGTCGAGCGAGCGCTCGAGCGCGGCTGTCGCGTGCGGGGAGATATCGATCTCTTCCTTGAGGCTGCGGAGGCGCCAGTGGTGGGCATCACGGGCTCCAATGGCAAATCGACGGTGACTTCACTGCTGGGCGAGATGATCTCCGCCTGTGATGTGAAGGTGGCTGTGGGTGGCAATCTTGGCAGGCCTGCGCTGGATCTGCTCGACGATCAGCCCGACCTTTATATTCTTGAGCTATCCAGTTTCCAACTGGAGCGCGCTGAGACAATGGGTTTGCAACTGGCCACGGTGATCAACGTCAGCGCTGATCATCTTGACCGCTACGCCTCGCTGAGTGACTACCATCGGGCCAAGCATGCCATTTTCAAGAAAGTGGGTCATGTGGTGGCGAACCGCGATGACCCGCTGACGATCCCGCTCGTCCCCGAAGACACACCGGTCACTTGGTGGCGGTCGGGAGAACCTGACTTGAACGAGTTTGGCCTGCGGCAGATTGATGATGTGATGTGGTTATGCCGGGGGCTGGAGCAGCTGGTCAGGGTCGATGCACTGAGGGTGGCCGGTAGACATAACACCCTCAACGTGCTGGTTGCTCTGGCTTTGGGTGCCGCGCTCAAGATGCCGATGGACAAGCTGGTCGAGGGCGCTAAGCAATACCGAGGTCTCCCCCATCGCTGCCAAGTGATTGGCCACATTAACGGGGTGCGCTACATCGATGACAGTAAGGGCACCAACATTGGTGCGACCGCGGCTGCTCTGGCGGGGTTGGCCGACGATGGCGCTATCTGGTTGATCATTGGCGGTCAGAGCAAAGGTCAGGACTTTTCACTCCTCAAACCCGCTCTGTCCAAGCTGGATGTACGCTTGCTAGCGATCGGTGAAGCCCGCGAGGAAATTCGGTCTCACCTGAGCAGTGAAGCGCCGGTAGAGGTGATCGACAGCCTGGAGGCTGCGGTGACGCGGGGTGCCTCAGGGGCCAGCCCTGGAGACACCGTTTTACTCTCTCCGGCTTGCGCGAGCTTCGACATGTTCTCGAATTACATCGAACGAGGCGAGCGGTTCAAGGAAGCGGTCGCGGCCTTGGAGGTGGCAGCATGAGCCGCTCCCTCCATTTACCGATCTACCGCGGTGATCCGCTGCTACTGATACTCGGGCTCGCTTTGATCAGTATTGGCCTGGTGGCAATAGCCTCGGCATCGATCGAGTACAGCGACTTTCATTTCGGCAATCCGTGGCATCACACCGAGCGCCATGCGCTGTATTTGATGGCAGGGTTCGCGGCCGGTGGGCTGGCCTATTGCCTGCCGACCGATACGCTGCAGCGGCTGTCTCCGTGGCTACTGTTTATCGCTTTTGCGTTACTGATTTTAGTGCTCATGCCCGGCATCGGGCGCGAAGTGCATGGGGCACAGCGTTGGCTGCCCCTCGGGCCTCTCACCTTGCAGCCCTCGGAGTTCGCCAAGCTGGCCTTGTTGCTTTATGCCGCTGGTTACTTGGTCCGGCAGGAAGAGGCGGTGCGGCATCATTGGGGTGGTCTCGTGCGCCTCATCGGCATTCTGTCTGTGGTCGCTTTTCTTCTGCTCCTAGAGCCCGACTTTGGCACTACGGTCATTGTTGTCGGCATGGTTGTCGGCATGACCTTTCTGGCAGGTGCACGATTGATTTACGTGCTGACGCTGGTGCTGCTCGTTGCATTGGCCTTCGTCGCCCTCGTGCTCACTGCGCCGTATCGCCTGCAGCGTCTTACCGCTTATCAAGATCCTTGGGCTGATCCTTTCGGTTCCGGTTTTCAGCTCATCCAATCACTGATTGCCTTTGGTCAGGGCGAATGGCTGGGCGTCGGTCTGGGGAATAGTGTTCAGAAGCTGTTTTATCTGCCGATGGCGCACACCGACTTTGTTTTTTCTATCTGGGCAGAGGAAACCGGCTTAATCGGTGCCACCGCTTTAATCTGCCTTTTCGCGCTCTTGATTGTGCGTATCTTGAAGACTGGGTGGGATACCGCATCAAAAGGCGCCCACTTCGAGGCGTATGTCTGCTTTGGTGCAGCGCTCATGTTTGCGGGTCAGGTATTCGTCAATATGGGCGCCAGCTCGGGCCTGTTACCCACCAAAGGGCTGACACTCCCGTTTGTCAGCTACGGCGGTTCGAGTTTGATCGCGAATTGCGTACTGCTGGGCATCATTTTGAGAATCGCTCAGCAAAACCGGGGTGCGCGAAGTCATGATGCTGCGCCATCGCGGAAGGTGTCGGCATGAGTGCTGCGTTCACATCCGGGGGGCGAGCGTTGATCGCAGCGGGTGGCACCGGCGGTCACGTCTACCCAGCCCTAGCGGTGGCCGGACTCCTGACCGAGCAGGGTTGGCAAGTTGATTGGGTGGGTACCGAGCGCGGCATTGAGCAGCGTCTCGTGCCTGCCGCCGGGCTGACTCTGCATCATCTCAGTGTGTCCGGCTTGCGCGGCAAGAATCTGATAGCTCGCGGCGTGGGCGTTCTCCGATTGCTTGCAGCGCTTTGGCAGTCGCTGGCTTTGATGTGGCGCCTGAAGCCCGATGTGGTGCTGGGCATGGGGGGCTATGCCGCCGGTCCGGCAGGATTAGCCGCGTGGTTCACCAGAAAGCCCTTGGTCATCCACGAGCAGAATGCGGTAGCGGGGACGACCAATCGTTGGCTGGCACCGCTGGCCAAACGCGTGCTCTGCGGACTGCCCGGAGGGTTTGCCTCCGATCACAAAGCGGAAGTGGTAGGGAACCCGGTCAGAGCGGCTCTGGAACCGGTCAATCGAGATGATTTGAGCAGTCTCGCACGCTTCTCCGCGTCGCGGCCCCTGCGAGTGCTTATTTTGGGAGGGAGTCTGGGGGCCGCACCGCTCAACGAGCTACTTCCCAAAGTAGTGGGACGGATCGTTGAGCAAGGCGCAGGCGATGTGATCTCGATATGGCAGCAGTGCGGAGCACGCAATCGCGTGGCGGCTGACTTGGCCTGGGAGCAGACCGTATTTGCTAATCGACGCTGCGACGATTTTATCGAAGATATGGCAGCGGCTTACCGCTGGGCTGACGTGGTCATCGCTCGCGCCGGCGCGTTGACGATATCGGAGCTTGCCAGCACCGGCACTGCCTCGTTGCTGATTCCCTTGCCTCATGCAATTGATGATCACCAAACAGAAAATGCAAAGGTGCTGGCAGATGCGGGTGCGGCGGTATTGGTCCATCAGAGCGATGCCACACCCGATTACGTCGCAGGCCAGCTGACAGCCTGGATGGCGGAGCCGTCGACATTGGCAACACTGGCGGCTGTCGCCAGACAGATCGCCTGTCCTGAGGCCACCCACCGTGTCGTCGAGGCACTCAAGGGGGTGGCGCATGCAAATGGTTGAGCCACAAAGAGTCATACCAGGGATGGGGCGCATTCGTCACGTCTTTATGGTGGGAATCGGTGGCGCCGGTATGAGCGGTATCGCTGAGGTACTCGCGGGTCTGGGATACACCGTGACCGGTTCCGATCAGAGTGAGAGCGCAGCAGTCGCGCGGCTGCGCTCCCTCGGTTTGACCGTGCACATTGGTCACGCCGCCGAACACATCGCTGATGCTGACGTATTGGTCGTGTCAGCCGCGGTGCCTGAGGACAACCCCGAGTGTGTCGCCGCTCGAGAGAGTCGCATTCCAGTGGTGCCGCGAGCTGAGATGCTGGCGGAACTCATGCGCTACCGATTTGGCATCGCCATTGCCGGCACGCATGGCAAAACGACTACCACTAGCCTGATTGCCGCGATCCTGGGTGAGGCAGGTGAGGATCCTACTTTTGTCATCGGCGGTTTGCTCAATCAGGCAGGCGCCAATGCTGCGCTGGGCGAAGGTCAGTATCTGGTAGTTGAGGCCGACGAGAGCGACGCCTCCTTCCTGCATCTGCAACCCATGATGGCGTTGGTCACCAATATTGAAGGTGATCACATGGAGCACTATGGCGGAGACCTTGCGAACTACGTGCAGGCCTTCGACGGTTTTCTGCACAACCTGCCTTTCTATGGTCCTGCGGTTCTTTGTCTGGATGACAAGGGAGTGCGGGAGCTGATTCCAGGACTCTCGCGCCGGCTCATCACGTATGGGCGTCATGCCGATGCGGATTACAGACTCGAAAACTACCGTAGCGAGGGCCTGCTCGGTCACTTCGATCTCATCCGGTCTGGTAGCGACACGCCACTATCGCTGTCGATCAGTATGCCGGGCCTCCATAACGCCTTGAATGCGGCAGGTGCCGCGGCGCTGTGTGCGGAACTCAATATTCCTGAGCAAGCGATCGTGCGGGGCCTCGCCGGATTTGAAGGTGTCGGCCGCCGCTTCACCGACATGGGCACCATCGAGTGGCGTGGCGGAAGCGCAAGACTGATCGATGACTACGGACACCACCCGACCGAGGTCGCGGTCACGCTACAGGCAGCCAGAGATGCGTTTGCGGGTCGGCGGGTAGTGATGGTGTATCAGCCACACAGGTTTACCCGGACTCGGGACCATTTCGATGAATTTGTCTCGGTATTGGGTGAGGCACAGCTGCTTATTTTGCTCGACGTTTACTCCGCCGGCGAAGAGACGATTGAAGGGGCAGACGCCCAGGCATTGGCAAAAGCCATTCGTTCCAGAGGCGTATTGGAGCCGATTGTGGTCTCCGATCAGAGCCAACTGGCAGCCGTGCTATGCGGCGTGCTGCAGGATGATGACGTGCTCCTGATGCAGGGTGCGGGTGATATCGGTCGCCTGGCGGCGGCGCTGGCCGAATCCGAGTCTTTGGAGGTGTTGCAGTGAGCGGCAGCCCATTCGATGGCAAGACCCTCGCCGTCATGCTCGGTGGCACGGCGGCCGAGCGCAGTATCTCTCTAGAGAGTGGTGAGAATGTGGCCCGGGCACTGGAGAAGGGGGGTGCAACGGTGCTCCGTGTTGATCCGGCAGAGCAGGGTTGGCCCGAGCGTCTTAAGGAAGCGTCCTTTGTTTTCAACTTGCTGCATGGTCCGGGCGGTGAGGACGGCACGGTACAGGGCCTCTTTGAGTTGATGAAACTGCCCTATAGCGGCTGCGGATTGCTGGCATCGGCCTTGACCATGGATAAGGTGCGCACCAAGTGGCTCTGGCAGGGCGTCGACTTACCCACCCCCGCATTCAGGGTGCTGGCTGCGGATGCCAACTGGTCACAGATCATTGAGGATTTGGGCACGGTATTTGTCAAACCGGCGCTAGAAGGGTCCTCCCTCGGCATGAGCAAAGTCTCTACCGCATCGGCATTGCAGGCGGCGTTTGATGAAGCTGCGGCCTATGGCGGCCCTGTCATAGCCGAGCAATTTATTGCGGGGGCCGAGTACACCGTGGCGATTCTCAAGGGCAGAGCATTGCCCAGTATTCGCATCGATGTCGCCGGCGACTTTTATGATTTCGACGCCAAATACCACTCCGAAGAAACGCGCTTTACCTGTCCGTCAGATTTGACGGAGGAGGACGAACAGTCGCTTGCTGCTGTCGCTTTGAAAGCGTTTGAGGCAGTGGGTGGAGAGGTATGGGGCCGCGTAGATGTCATGCGTGATGCCGCCGGCACCTGGCAATTACTCGAGGTCAATACGATCCCGGGTATGACCTCTCACAGTCTGGTGCCTCTCGCTGCAAAGGTCGCGGGGCTGAGCCTGCTCGAGATGCTGATCGAAATCTATGACTGTAGTCTGGAGGTGCGTCGTGCCGAAGGCTGATCATCAACCCATCAGACGTGCCCGGCCGCGCAAGCCGATGAGTGAAGTCTCCCCGCCGGTTTCCCAATTGAGGCGTTGGGTGAACCGATGCTTGCTGGTATCGGGCTTGATGCTGGTGAGCGCCGGCCTGTATCAGGGCGGCAGCAGTTTGAGCAGTCAGCAGGTAGAGCAGCTCACGGTTCGAGGTGACGCCCAGCACATCGACATTGAGGCCATTCAGGCGCGGCTGGCACCTCGCGTCGCTGCCGGTTTCCTTGCAACGGATCTCACCGATCTCAGGCACGAGCTTGAATCTCTGCCTTGGGTGTATCGGGTCAATACGCGCCGGCGCTGGCCAGCGGAAATCGAGGTCACACTCGTGGAGCAACGACCTCTGGCGAAGTGGGGTGAGCACGGTTACCTCAATCACGAAGGTCACTATTTTGCCGCGGACCGCGATCCGCTCTATGACTATCTTCCGCTGCTGGTGGGGCCCGAGGGCTCAGAGGTTTCTCTGTTACGGCGCTATCAAATGGTGGCGGATCTGTTGGAGTCGACCGGGCTGATCATCAGCGAACTTTCTTTGGATGCGCTGGATC
>Ga0181574_10003823_pt1 | contig 13206 bp, 8 predicted proteins | sample 101ome_24_FD_145600 | JGI IMG/M metagenome (GOLD analysis project Ga0181574, IMG submission 145600) | Coastal salt marsh microbial communities from the Groves Creek Marsh, Skidaway Island, Georgia - 101410AT metaG (spades assembly) | ecosystem: Environmental > Aquatic > Marine > Intertidal zone... | reverse complement strand
TGAAATTGAATATGTCATTGATATTCTAGACAGAAATAAAGCCATTGATCCAAATAAGATTATTGCTGCAAAATATTATGATTATATTGCACCAAATATGATGAGATATCCAATTTTGGATTATGTGCTTGATCGAATTCCTGTGGTGACTGTTGATAGTAGACCATCAATCCGTGTAAAGAATGAACATAAGTATAACTTGCAGGCAAATCTATTCTTTGCAACAACATTTACTGGTGAGGACCTGCATCAAGAGATTGATGTATCCCATGATACACATGAAAACAATGAAGTCGAATATGTAATTAACATGTTTGACCGATGGCGCACAATACCTCTTAATGAAAAACCTGTTGAGGGCCGTTGGGAAAATTGGATTATAACTAAGAAATCTTTGATTTATCCTATTGTTGATGATAAAAATGGTTATATGCCAACCGTAAGAGTTGATCCATTACCATCAATTATACCAACAAGAGAAGAAAAGCACGACCTTCAAAGCAATACATTCCCATATACTGTAATGACAGGAGATTTCTTATCTTCTGTAGTTGAAATGAAACAAATAGTTGATGAACATACTGAACTTGAACATGTAGTAACATTGTGGGCAGATTATACAATTAATCTAGCAGATAGTATTGGTCCTTGGTATGATGAAGTAATAACTGAAGCACTTCTTGAAACGAAACTAAGAGACAAATATTATACAGCACATACTCCGAAGTTCAAAACACTTCCTGAAATTGAAGTTGTCCATGAACATACTGCAAATGTAGAATACTTTACAACATCAGTAATGTATGATGAAGCAACATTTAATGATGTAAGTGGTGAAGTTGAACTTGAAGGTGAACATGAAAGACTTATTCATATACCTGATCGGCATCGATTAGTTAACTTGAATGATCGTATGCCACATTATCTTGCAGATGAATATATTCATGACAGTGTATGGTTTGATTTAGGAAAACGAATTACATGGGATGATGGCTATGCAATGCCAAGAATGACAATTGATAGTAGACCTTCAATTGAATCACTACGAACATATCATCATGATATTCGATCAAATACATGGCTGTTTGAAACAACATCACACGATTCATATATTGATCAATCATTTGAAACTACACCAATTAATGATCTTGAGTTTGAGAATAAGATTGTACAACGAGCGCCATATTTTGATTTGACAAAACCAATACCAATCAATCAATGGTTTGGTATGGGATTTGCTCAAGAAATTACTGATGAATGGACCAAATTAAAGTTGACTGATTGGGTTGGAGATAAAGCAATCTTTGGTGCAGTTGACCCAGAAGTTTATATTATAAATGCAAATACAGTAAGCATGGAACCTGAATATGATTTTGTTTACACCGCACTTGAAGAACAGTCACTATATGTGAATTTGGGCCCAACAACTGAATATCAAGAATTGAATAATGATGTATTCATGTATAATGATAGTAAAACTTTTGGTATGGAAAGACAAACGAAATCATGGTTTAAAGATTGGATACTTGCTGATTATCTGAATCATCGTCTACGTCCAAATGCAACAATACCAACCGTTGCTCCAGGACCTCTATCAAATTACGAAGCAGAACAAAGACTGGTTAACCGACCAGTGCATTCGGCATATGGGCCTCAACAATGGAAACAAGATCGTTGGACATTTAAAGTTTCTACAGATCCTCAAACAGTTACATGCTATACTGAGTTTACTCTTGATACATTTGTTGAAGGCCATATGATTTATACTGGTACTGAAATTCGTGCTGAAACTCAAATAAATGCAGAGATGTTACCAAATGAATACGATGAAGACGGTAATATAATTTCAAGAATTCAACTTGATGAGCAAAGATTGATCATGTTCTATCCTGTTGGTATTGAAAAATATGGTAAGAATAAAGATAAGTTAACTTGGAAGATGTCTGCTAAAGATTGGGTATCTGAATACATGACGAAACCAATTGAAGAGTTTATTCATATTCCAGTTGATGTATTTGACATGGCAGATATTCGAACTGAAAGTGAAATTTATTCTCAAATGCCAAATGCAAATAATGTTTCTGGTAATACATGTTTTACAAAAGTTGATGAACAAAGACTGACGATGGAATATCTTGTTGATGGTTCACCATTTGCAAATTCAATAACATTCCATGATTCATATGGTTCACAAAGACTTGGTGTTTACTATCCAAAAGATGCTTGTTTGCCTTTAGGATCTCGCTCCGAAGCTTTCAATCAATATATAAAGGCATCAAATGTCAAGCTTCAGGGAGTTGATGCATTATTGCCATTGATTGATGATGCAACAGTGAAAGCATTTTCTCAAGATCCGGGTAATACTCATGGTAGTAATACTTCAACAACTGTTTACCATAAAAACTTATTTTTTGATAAATCTGGTCCAGCATATTTGCTTGATAAAAATCGAAACTTTTTCACTGAGTTAAATGATTTAACAGCAAACACCGCAAATAATGGACCTCGAGCAAATCGTGATATTGAAATGGCATCATTTGAAAGATATGAATTTCGAATCACTGATATTGCCAATACACATGCAAATGGAGTATTTGCTTTGGGTTTAGCAGATGTATATGAAAAAAATCGTGCAGATGCGGCGAACTTAATTTTTGGTGATGCGAATTCAACATATATGGTTGACGGAGTTAAATATACAAATTGGGCTGATTATCAAGCAGACTTTGCAAATGGTTCAAATGCAGTAATTACATTCCATCCAACAATTGAATTCTTACATACAAAAGGATTGAATGCGAATACTGCAAATGGAGATACTTGGGAAAAGAGAACAGGTGTTTATAATACACCTAGTTGCGACATAAAAACTGGTAATACTGTTGCAAATACATTCGAAATATTCTATTTCACAACAGCAAATAATGAAATCTTTAGTGCGGGAGGAATTATCAGGATTTACGAACTAAATATGTTAGAGGCTTATGATTTTACTATAAATAAAAAAGAGTACTTAGATAATATACGAACATTGCCAGAAATAAATGATTATGTAAGTTCTGACTGTATTGCGTGAGTATTTTAAAGTTAATTAACAAAGGAGAACCCAAATGCCAGCATTAGTGCATACCACATTCCGTGTTAGTAATGCTAAACAATTTCGTGAAAGTTTTGAAGAAAAGAAAGAAAACGGTATTGGTGGTTATGTTCCAGCACACTTGTATGCTTTCAGTGTTGCAAATAATCAAATGGAACTTTCTGCCACAACGGTAGCTAATACCGATATTAATAGTATTCCAACCTATGCTTTGGATGATCAAATTTTCTTGTTCATTGGTAGAGTTGGAAAATGGAGCCAATTTGACCATGCCGCATATGAAGTGGATGGTACAATTGATCCAAACTACAACGAGAATAACCCTCCTGCTCCTGTTGATAGTCCGAAGGATTCACACTTTAATCACTGGGATGATATGATTGCAGCAAAAAAAGTTGCTGCTTCTGAAGTATCTCATGTAATTAAAAGAGAAAGAGCAGATGAAATTCGTGCTGGTGTAAGAAACTGGAAAGCTGGTTTGCGCTATGATGAATATGATAGCCGTGATCCATTCATGTTTGATGATGACATGTTGATCCACACCACAAACGATAAGTTCCGTGTTTATAAATGTATCAAGCGTGGAACCGGTAAGTTTACAAGAATTGATAACGTCCCCGGTGTATTAGCTGATTATTCCAACAATAGTGGTGGTGCTAATACTGTATGGATGTGGAACTATCAGTCAACAAGAGAGCCATTACTAAGAGATATTTCTTGTGATGATCCAAATGGAAAGTGGACGGAAGATTTCATGTACACTGGACCAACTGCTGACGATGCCTATAATGACGGCTATCAATGGAAATATTTCTATACAATTGATGCAGGTCAAGCATTGAAGTTCGTAACAACTTCATATATTCCTGTAAAGAGATTGCGCAAAGAAAATGGTGATATTATTGATGATTCTTCTGACCAATATGTAGTAGAAGAAGCTTCCATTCCTGGAGCGATTCTTAATGTTGTTACATTGAAGAAAGATGAAAACGGTTATGATTCAACTGGACAACGATATGGATACGATACAAGAGGCGGTGATGGTTACTTCCAAACAGCATTCAAAAGTGTAAGAATCCAATCGTCTTTTAGTTCGTTGGCAAATACTATGCAGTTTGATGTTACTCTTCCTTCTGCACCAGCTGCACCAACAAATGCGCCAAAATGGCCAAATCCAGAAATTGCTCAATTGAATGCTGGATTTGATACAGCAGTCCCAGGTAGAAATCAATTTGATACTCAAAGTGTAGGTGGTCAAGCCCATACTTGGATTAATAACTTAAACGGCAATGACCTTGAAGGATATGGTATTGTAATTACAGGTGCTGATCCTGGTACAATTTTTGATAATGAAGACTTTACACGATATGTGTATCCAATTGATGCAGCATTATGTACAACGCCAGGTACTTTCCATATTAAGCAAGATTTCCTCAAAAGAATTTCTGGAAAAGTTTCTAGAGATCAAAATCCTAGATTACCAATTGTTGCTGGTCCTCCACATGGAACCTGGAATGAACTTGGTGGTAATAACGTTTCAATTGCAATTCATCCAATTATTAATATTGAATCAAATTTCCAGAGTACAACTGAATCAGATCCTGTTGATGCGTTTCAGGCATATGCAATCTGTGAACCTTTAGCTGATGTAACTGCTACACCGTTCCCAGTATATCATCAACAAAATCCAGGTCGTATCATTGATGCGTATGTCCAAAATCCAGGACGTTACCACTACAGAATTGATAAAACTATGGTTGCAAATAACACCTTAACAGATACTGCATCAGGTGGTACAGCAAATTCTGCAGTAATGTGGGCATGTATTCCTCCTGTCGGTGGACATGGTTGGGATCCTGTAGAAGAACTTGGTGGATTTAACGTCATGATTAATGCACGATTCGAAGGTGACGAAGCTGACGAATTTACTGTAAAGAACGAATTCAGAAAGATTGGTATTCTAAAGAATCCTCTCCAGTATGATACTCCGTTTGGACCAGGTGCAAATACAGACTTGAATCAACTTTGGCAATCACCGTTTGGATATGAAGAATTGTTCAGAGAGTACAAAACTGATCAATGTTATCGCATATTCTTGAATGGTAATCCTACTGTTGGAGCAGTAACAGGTACCGGTCCTTTGAGATACGAGCCTGATATGGATGTTGAATTTATTTCAACTAAAGCCATTACCGGTGTAACTGGTGAACCATATTCCATCGGTGACGTTGTTGCTAAAGCAAGAGTTGTAGATCATGATGATGTGCAACATCGTGTACGTTTCATTAAGCCACGAAAAGATTGGGGTACAATTCTCCGAGGTGGTGATTTTGAAATCAAATCAGTAACAAAGCACTCTGTTGAAAACGAAAGTGTAACAGGTAATACAAAGAACACTCATACATCTGAAACTCCAGGTATGAAGCCGTTCTCTGGAAAAATCCTATACATTGAAAACAGAAGTATGGTTTCTCGTTCTGAGAATCAAACTGAAGACTTGAAGATTAGTATCCAGTTCTAAGAACTTAATACTAAAAAGAAGAGAGCCGGGTTTAAAAGCCCGGCTTTTTTTTGGCTTAAATTATGGAGAGTTTGAATTGTGAAACAGTTCTTCCGAAGAGATGGTCAAGATTTGAGCCACTTCCGTTATAGCATCGTCCGTACACCCCCGCTCCCATCCAATTAACCTGTCGATACCAATGCATACCACCCCAACCCATTTGAGCAGAACACCAATCAGAGTAGGTACTTCCGTTGTGGGCAGTTATTTGATCATTCGCAGAAATTGAACCATCATTTGAAAAATTAACCAATGTTTTTCTTGCTGCTAATGCATTCAAACGATTGTAGCCTATTGTTGCTTCACAGCCCGGCAAACGAGTTACCTTTGATCGATGTCCTGCCGTACTCAACGTTGCTCTTTGAAGATAGCCAATAATGTTATGATGATAATAAGCTTCGTAGTCGGTTGGATTTGGTGATTTAGTGTAGTCAATTAAATAATCTGTTTTCTTTTTTAAGTGTGTGCCACACCCGTTAACTAGTTCAATCTTAACTTGATGTGATGTATAGCCAAAGGTTATAGGTGGTTTTGTATAAATCAATATATCAACTAGTCCGCTTGGCTTGTCAATATCATTAGTTAAATACACATACTTATTTGCAGTAAGGTTTACACGTTGTCCCCATGGTTTTGGAGAATATCTTGGTTTAATGATCGCCTCACTGTGAAAAGCATAAGACATATCAGTAATTACAACACCACCAGGACCACCGTTTGCATAAAATGTGTAGTGTAAACCTCCATTATTTTCAAGATGCGGAACAGGTGTATAAGGTGAATTGGAAATTACAGTATCGTAATTTGTACTCATATAACCCATATCAAAAATCTGACGTAGGTATCCATGATCATCTTTTGTGATTTGAAATCTTGTACCTACTGCTTTCCACCTACCAATACTCATGTCAAAAATATTACCACTTCCATTATTAACATTCGTTAAATCTATAGGAAGGTTCCAACATTTTGCTTGACATGCTATACCATCAATTACAATATCCCATTGAACATCAACATATGGTATTGGCGTTTTCAACCAATCCAACGTGACGGGTTCAAGTAATGATTGTTTGTTGACCAAACCTTTATCAATTAATACACCATCAAAAGGTGGTACAGAACTTGCACCATAGAAATCTTTAATACCTATTTTACCACTTGTAGGTATACCAGTACTGGCTCCATAATATGCTTTTAAATTAGGATCAGTTCTGGTATACTCTGTTTGAATATCACTTAAAGTAATTTGACCTGATGATTGTAGTGTCATTTGTTTTTAAGTTCATCAATTTCTTGTTTAAGTTCTTGAATTGCTTTGAGCAAAAGCACAGAAAGTTTAGGATAATCAACAGTTAAATAATTTTCACCTGATACTGATACACCTTCACCATTATCGTCTACTGGCGCAAGTCTCACTAACTCTGGCATAACTTTTTCGAGTTGCTGTGCGCTAACACCAATATGGCTATTTGTATCAAATCCCAAATCATTTGCTGTTGAATTATATGAAAAGGCAAATGTATCAAGGTCTGAAATTTTATCAAGTGCATTTTCAATTGGACTCAATACTGTTTTAAGTCGATCATCAGATGCTGCAGCAAGAATATCTCCTGTCATTGATTTAATATCACCATCTGCAGTGATTGTTGATGCACCAACAATTGGATTTGTCAACATATCAAGACCAGTTGAACCTATTTTACAAGTCAAATCACCATTGGTAAAGATACCAATATGTCCAGCAGGTACAGTTTCTTCGGAAGGTGTTCGTGCTTTGTCACTGAGTAAGATACCATTGCTAAGATAATTTCTTGTTGCAATATCTTCAATGGCATGTGCATACATCCAAGGTGCAGCAATATTAACTGAATCTGGTATTTGTCCACCAAGAACAGGTAATGAATGTTCATGAGCTATTGATGGCCCAAGACCAATACCTGAATTGTCAAGTCCTGTTTCACCAGATATAGCATCATTTGGATAGCCTACACTTGTTTTTGGACCAAGAAGAATACTTCGATTATGTTCAATACCATCAAATGGTGGTGTAGTTAAACTAATTAAGCTTCCATCAAAATCAACATAGAACAATAAGTTTGTTAGACGATCACGAATTAATCTACCCACTCCAATTGCATCAACAATATTTGTAGCACCGTCAAGCTCAAAATTACCATCACTCTTTGGCTTATAAATTTGCATTGGTGTTGATGATAGATCAAAGATATATTCTTCGTATACATCTGGTGCAAAGTTTTCAAATTTGATATCAGAGAATCGAGCGCCTTGTGAGAGACAACCATATCCATATGATTTCTTACCACGAAACTTTTCAAATCTTGGATCATCTTTAAGATCAAATTCAATTAAAGTATTTGCATCAAATGTTGTTTCATCATCTTGTGTTGTCCAACATTTAATTGAATCACCTTCTCTGCGAATTTTAATTCTTGTACCATTTGTCATTGTTGACCAATTGGCATTAGCAACCTTATGTGGCACTTGTGCTGTTTTATCATGAATTTTAGCACCATCTGATTTATTATAATTATAATAAATTGCCCAAGATACACCATTAGAATCATGATTTCTTATAGCAGATAATGTATATTCAATACCGGCTTCTTCAACATATGCAATGACTAATCCCATTCGATCATTATCCGCACCAGCAGCACCGGCTGCCGCAGTCAATTGAACGTCAAGTTGATAATCATCAAATTCCTTTGAACTTAAAAATCCAACATATGTACTTGTATTAACTAAACAATCAATGTAGGCATTTGCCGCATCATAAGAAAATGCATTCATTTCACTTGCTTTTGGTCCGCTAGTAGAGTGTGAGAATCTTTTCCAACTATTGAATATAGTTGCGGCACTCTGACCACTTGATAATGCGGTTGCCAAGTCACCTGAATTTGTAGGTAAATATGTTTGAAATAAAATCCATTCAGGTGATGCTTCTCTTGAATTATCTTTATTAATGATATTAACTTGATTTCTTAAACCAATGCCATTTGATTTTGATATAAGTTCTTCAATTTCAGAATCAGTTCTTACATTTACTGATCCTTTTGTAAGAGCAGATCCATTCCATTGTAGAAATTCATTACTTGAAGTTGAGAAACCTGCCGCTGGTTTTGTTACTTTACTTGAAACAGATGTTAGAATTGAAGCAATATCACTATCATTACTTTTTAATTCATTTTCAAGTTCCTTTAATGTATCATAAGCAGAACTTGCACCACCAAGTAAATCATTAAATTTATCAGTGACATACTCATTGATACCTTTTGCTGTTACCAATGTATGATCATTAAGTGAACTCATGTTTGTAGAAATTGCACCAATTGCAGGACCTGTTCCAATTTGAATTGAAGTATTTGCAGTTAACTGCTGAACAGAACAATTGATAAAATTTAATGAACGATTTGGATCAAAACGGACAAGAGCATTTGGAGAGCCAATGGCAGTTGCTGAATTATTCTCAGCAACTAAATCATTAATACGATACATCCATTCACCGAATGTATTCGTGGTAACTAAACTTTGAATAGAAGACATTTTTCACCAATAGTATATTATTGAATTTTAAGGTGGAGTTATCTTCTATTATTTAGATAAATAGTTTTATTATTAACTCGTTATTAGGAGGTTTTTATGCCAATTGATCCAGATGTACAAATAGAACTTGATGCAATTAATACCATGTTAAGCTCAATCAATACGCAAATTGCATCGATTAATTCTTCATTGTCAACATTAAATACTGGTCTTTCAGATCTTGGAGACCAAGCAGATGCTCAAGGTGATGCAATTGCGGCACAACAACAAGCAAATGCTGATGCTGACGCCGCAAATGCGGCAGCTATGGCATCATCACCTGATGAAAAGTGGATCGACTTTGACAATGATCCTGACGGTGTGTATGTAACTTCTGGTGAAAAAGTAATGAGAGAACCTTAATACAACAAACGGTTCTGCATTCGTTTGAATTCAATCTCAAAGTCTGAGCCTCGTTTCGCCAGAAATTCCGCATAAATCTTACAGCAGATTTCAACACCACGTCCTCTTGGCTCAACTTCATTGCGAAGTCCTTCAAGTACAGACCTTGCAAAGTTTCCTGGTGTGTTGGCAAGGACTTCCATGATTGGTGACCACTTGTTGTTAAAACGTTCTCTTCTTCTTCGAGCACGTTCTTCAATCTTTTTGTTGTGTCGCATTTTCTTGCGAAGGTCATCCAAAGCATGTTTCATTGGCTTACCAATGGTCGCATCATTCGTTTTTTCAACACAAGTAGTACCAACAATATATTCTTGACCTCTTGCATCTTCAATATGACAGAGATATTTGATTGGTCGTCCGCAGTGATTACAGTGTTCACCACCAACAGTTAGGCGGGTAAAGGTGTAGTTTGGTGTTGAGCCGGTGAGTGTTTCTTCAAATGGATGTGACATGACTTGCTCCTTTAGAGTTTGTGAATACAATGATCATATCAGATGTAAACGTAATGTCAAGTCATAAAAATAAAATTCTTCTTCTTTCTGCTGACATATGCTCACCTTCATCCTCACAACGTTCAATATAGAGTTTCGCAACATAGTCAGATGGATCTTCTGCAATGACTTCTTTGAACATTAAATCAGCACGAATAAATTCCGCATTCATGAACGCATCATATGCTCGATCAAAAAGCGGTAAAAGTCTCATTTTTCTTTCAATCATTGGTTCTGTATAAACATCCAAAAGTTGATAAATATCTGTTTTTTCTTCTTTGCCTTTTACTGCTACGCTATCGATCATTCGAAGCCGGTAGCGAGACTCTGGAAGCTTCTGGACAGTATGTCCAGACAATAGCACCGGCACATTATAATACTTGGTTAATGCTTCTAATCGTGAAGCAAGATTAACCGCATCACCAATTACAGATGCCTCCATTCGGTCATGCGTACCGAGTGTTCCTAACATCAATCTACCCGAGTTTACACCAACACCAATTTTAATTGGATCATAATTCGAATCAATTAAGTAATCATTAAACATATGAAGTTTTTTGATCATATCAATTGAACATTGAATAGCATCAGTAATATCATTATGAAAGATTGCCATGATACTATCACCAATAAATTTATTCACGAAGCCATTGTTATTACGGACTATTGGTGTCATATGAATTAAGAAATCATTGATAAATTTAAAGTTTTCTTCTGGTGTCATTTTCTCACTGATTGTAGTAAACCCACGAATGTCTGTGAATAAAATTGACATATCATATTCTTTTTGATCACCAAGTGTTACATCAGTGATTCTTTTTTTATTCAGCAACAAATTCAATTCTTCAGGTACAAATCTTGCATATGATTCTTTAAGTTTTAATTGGTCATTTAATTGGTCTGCTTCTGTTTGACGAATCTTGAGTGTTGCAGTAACACCTAACAAACAAATTAAACCACCTAATAAAAATTCAGAACTAGGTAATGCATCAAAAGGCACATTAAATTTTAAAATTAAAATATATTTTAATGGTATCAATGTTAAGAATATCATACTTGTCAATAAGGAAATAGAATAAGCCTTTTTATTTGTTACAGAGATGGCTGCATATACAATCAATGGAATTAATTGAATCATCCAAAAAATAATAATTACTAATGGTGGAATAAATGATGGACCTAATGGAATTTCAAGTAGAGGATATTTAATTAAATCGGTTTCAAATTTAGTTGGAAAGTTAAAAAATAAAATTATATTACCAATTAACGCAAGTCCAGCAATTGACTGAGTTCCAATTTGAATTTTTTGAAGAAGCGGATAAAATTTTTCAGATTGTATCATCGTATAAACAAATTGATTATACGATAGAATACCAACACCAACTACAATTGCATATAGATTTGATAGTGTGAATATTTTAGGCATGTGCGAATAATATCCAATACCTATTTCTCCAAATGTATATAAACTTGCGGTGCAAATTGTGATTGCAAATAGATATAAATTATATGTTCGAAAATTGATTAGAAGTGTGATTAAGAAATAGAGTGTAAAAGTCCAAGCGAAGACTACAAATATTAATTTAGAACCAATTGTAAAAAGTACATTTTTTTGCAATTGGTTCCACTCAGTTAAATAAAGTTGTTCATATGGCCGTGAGAGACCATACCATCGATTGAATTCATTTACTTTTATAAAACTGTAAATTGTAGCGGAAGACCGAGGTGGTATTCTTATGCGAATGTTGTCATAAAAGTCTGCGCCAGTGAGAGAATCAAGAATTGAAAATTCTTTGTGAATATAGGTATGCTTTTCGACGTTGTTGCGAACTTCGGCATAAACTATAGCTTGATCTAAATTTTCATGTTCAAGACCAAAATAACTAAAATTGGTTTCATTATGAACAGTTACTTTTAACCAAAATCCCTTAATATAAGATGATTCTCTTGTTAACGAATCTGACCAATTTGCTGTTTCTAAGTATGAGAATGATCTGTTAGCATGTCCAAATCTTTTTGTTGTTTCCAAATATGAAACATGAGTTGATAAATCAATTTTAGTTTTTTCTGGAGATTTGATAACAAAAGTCTCTTTTGCATATGCTGAAAATGAAATCAATAACATACACAAAAAGAGAATTGTTGATCTCATTCGTTATATATTTCCTTTATCTGAGAAGATGAATAAGGACCAGCGGCTTGTATTTTTGCAGCACGGTTATCTTTTCTAATGATTTCAAGGTCATTGATAATTTTTTCAATGCCGTGTTCAGGAAGAACTACTCCCATAAATTCAACACCATAAACATTCAACTCATTTTCTGCTGATTTGAATAATCGAACAACTCTGCAACTAATATTATGACAAGGCCGGTGTTTAATTTGAATCTCTTTTGTTGTTTCATCAACATGCTCTTCTGCTTGATAAAACAGCAAAGTAATTGATGTCTGTATATTTAAAGACGCCTTTGTCATGAATCTACATCCAACCGCACTAATATCAACCACCCGCACCATTACACCCTTTGCATGTGGTGCCGTCATTTGTGCTGGTAATAAAACTCGATACCTAACTGCTTCTCGTTTGTTCGGTTTTGTCGGCATTGTTTTTCTCAGTTTCTTCAGTTAATTTTTTCAATGTAGAAATTACTAGGTTATATTTACCTCGGTCAATTAATTTTGAAAATTTATCTTTTACTGCACTCAACATTCGCTCCGCCTCTTGTTTCATTTGAGGTGTCTGAGTTGGTCTTTTCTCTGAAAAATTGGAGAAAGAAGAAACATCTTCAGAAATATTGGTATTCCGATCATTTACAACATTATTAATATCTTGCAATAACTTTTTATCCATAATTGGTACTCTTAATTAATTAGATACATCGGTTTAAATCAGCAGTTGACCATGCTTTTTCATAATGTTCTATATCACACAAACGATAGTTAGAACTGCACGATGAAATTGTTAATATAAAAAATATAAAAAATATTATTCTCATTTACTATTTAGGTCAATAAGTTCTTGAATACCATGTTCGTAAAAAATAGCACCA
>Ga0181574_10003820_pt1 | contig 13210 bp, 9 predicted proteins | sample 101ome_24_FD_145600 | JGI IMG/M metagenome (GOLD analysis project Ga0181574, IMG submission 145600) | Coastal salt marsh microbial communities from the Groves Creek Marsh, Skidaway Island, Georgia - 101410AT metaG (spades assembly) | ecosystem: Environmental > Aquatic > Marine > Intertidal zone... | reverse complement strand
GGATCTCTGAAAGATGACATTCAGAATGTCGCGTGTGATGGCGTGTGTTGCCTTCGCAGTATTAATTGGGTGCGAGGCGGATATGCCCCTGAGCGAAGCACGAGACACCTATCGACTCAATGTCGGCGGTGAGAGCGTTGATCAGTCAGATGGAAAAACCTTTGTTCCGGCTGAGGGTGAGGGAGCGATTCGCCGAGGGCGTATTGATCACATCTTTGGCTCCAATGATCCGGCGATTTATCAAACTTATGTAGAGGGCCCTATTTCAGTCGGGCGCTCTGTTCCCGAGGGGAGCTACTCCTTAACGCTTCATTTTGCGGAACCGGATGATGACGTGAAAGCCGGTGATCGAGTCTTCGCAGTCGCAGTTGAGGAAACTCAGCTACTAGATGCGCTTGATGTGGTGCTATTCCGGGATGGAAGAGCAAGGTCTGCGCTCACCGTGACACTACCCAATATTGAAGTGACTGACGGGACGCTCGACGTTCGGTTGGTACCGGTCAAAGGCCAACCCATATTGGGCGCTTTGGAAATTGAGCCTACCCGTTTACTTGGCGAGCCGGACCCGTCCTCATTGGTATGGGAAGACAACTTTGAAGGTACGGAGCTTGACCTGTCCTCTTGGAACATCGAGCGATGGGAGCCAAGGAGAGTCAATGATGAAGACCAGGCCTATACCGATAACAAAGAAAACCTAAGGGTTGAGGACGGCAAGCTCATTATCGAGGCGCATCGGCAGGTGATTGAAGGTGCGTCGACTTATACCTCCGCGCGAATCACCACCCAGGGCAAGGTTGATATTCAGTACGGGCGGATCGATGTGCGTGCCCGTCTACCAGCGGGACAAGGGACATGGCCCGCCATCTGGATGTTGCCATCGGACCCTTTTAAGTACGCATCGAACTGCGCAGAAGGCGAGCGCTGGCAAGGGGTCGCCAATTGCGATGCCTGGCCCAATTCTGGAGAGATCGACATCATGGAGCATGTTGGATACCAGATGAATCACGTGCACGCGACCGTTCATACCAAAGCCGGCTACTGGGTGAATTGGGAGCAACGCAAAGGGCGAATCGTTGCTGCACCGGTTGATCAATCCTTCAACGATTATTCCTTGGTGTGGGGGCCTGATCGTATTGACGCTTACATGAATGGAACCCACTACTTTCGATATCAAAAGCCAACTGATGCAGACTGGACTGCCTGGCCATTTGATCACCCCTTTCACTTGATCCTGAATGTGGCGGTCGGTGGGGCATGGGGACGAGCGGGTGGTCCGATCGATGATTCAATCTTCCCGGTGAGAATGGAGATTGAGCATGCGCGGGTTTACCGCCACGAGGACGTTAGCTCCACCGAGGCGTTGCAAAAGGTGGCAGGTGGCTAATGATGGGAAGTCCTAGATTCCCAATGCCTCTGGCGGCGACAGCTCATGTCACTGACGCGTGTGACAAACCATTGCGCGCTCCACACCGTCATTGGCATGATGGAGCAAGGGGGGAGAGCGCATGAATTCTGTCATGAGGAAGCGCCCAACAATCCATGATGTAGCAAGGCTTGCCGACGTATCGATTAAGACCGTCTCTCGCGTTATTAATGCTGAGCCAAACGTCCAACAAGACACTCGCAATCGGGTGCTTGTTGCTGTTGAGAAGCTGGGCTATAGCCCCAATGTGGCGGCGAGAGGATTATCGGGTCAGCGGTCTTATGCGATCGGATTGGTGTATCAAGACCCGCAGGAATTCAGTTACATCAAACAGGTGTTAGGCGGCGCCCTTGCCGCTTGCGAGCAAGCTGGCTACTCCTTACTGCTACGCCCGATCACTGAGCCAGAGAATAGGCTGTTAGATACGATTCGAGATTTTGTCAGGCAGTCGAGTCTCGAGGGCATTGTCCTGCCCGTTCCGCTTGCTGACTCTCGCGACGTACAAATGCTGCTCGAGGACTTAAACGTCCCGATTGCGCAAATCTCGCCGAGGGATCTGAATCCCAATTTTATTCAGGTTTTTGCCGATGATGAGGCCGCGAGTCACTCCATTACTTCGCTCGTGTTGGAACAAGGTCACACTCGAGTAGGATTCATTAAAGGCATTGATTCACACGGAGCAACTGGGCTTCGGCTCGCTGGATTTGAGCGAGCTTGCCGTGAGCATGGCATAACGATCGATGGAGAGTTGATCGTCTCCGGGCACTTCGACTTTGAGTCCGGCCGGTTGGCGGCGCGTCATCTGTTTGACCAGGCCGAGCCTCCCTCGGCGATCATCGCCAGTAATGATGATATGGCTGCTGGTGTCTTGTTTGAGGCAAGAGAACGCAATATTAGAGTGCCCGAGGACGTCTCAGTTGTGGGGTTTGACGATACTCCGCTGGCGCAGAGAATTTGGCCGCCCTTAACCACCGTGCGTCAGCCAATTCATCAGATGGTGAGGTCGGCGGTTGATCGGTTGATTAAAACTGTCGGTGGCGTATCGATTGATGATGGGCCCACGCGCTTTTCCTGCGACGTGGTTGTCCGGCAGTCGACGCAAGGTCGATAACAGACTCTCATGAGGCATCACAGTACCTTGAAAGGGCTTGACCCCGATCGTCACCATGCGGCAGACGCATGGGCACAAGATGTGCTCGCCAAGATGACGCTATCGGAAAAGATCGGCCAGTTGAATCAAGTCTCAGAGGATTCAGCGTCGGCAGCGCTAGTGGAAGCGGTTGCCGCCGGGCGTGTCGGCAGCGTGCTGAATGTGGTCGATCCCACTGAAATTGACGCCCTTCAGGCGGCGGCAGGCGAGAGCCGATTGGGTATTCCGCTGCTCGTCGGTCGTGATGTCGTCCATGGATTCGAAGTCATGGCACCTATTCCCCTCGGGCTTGCGGCCACTTGGAACCCAGCCAAGGTCGAAGAGTTTTGCACGTTGACCGCAGCCGCGGCTCGGTCGCGAGGAATTAACTGGACATTTGCACCCATGCTAGATGTGTGTCGCGACCCAAGATGGGGTCGAATCGCGGAGGGGTTTGGTGAGGATGCTTGGTTGACCAGCGTCATGGCTGGGGCGTTTGTCAGAGGCCTGCAGGCGTCGCCCGAGGAATCTTTGCTTGCCTGTCCTAAACACTTTGCCGGTTACGGGGCGAGTGAGAGCGGTTTGGATTACAACCGCACCTATATTTCAGACATTGAACTGTTCAATGTTTATTTCCCACCATTTGCCGCGGCATTCGATGCGGGCGCCATGACGGTGATGCCGAGTTTCAGTGACGTCAACGGTCAGCCGGGCGCAGGGAATCAGCGACTGCTTAAAACATTCCTTCGTGACCAGCTAGGGTTTAGTGGGGTCATTGTGAGCGATTGGGCCGCGCTTGCGGAACTGCCCATTCATGGGGTGGCTGAAGATGGAAAAGAGGCCGCGCAGCTCGGGCTCAATGCTGGCGTTCATATCGATATGATGAGTGGTCTCTATGAGCGCTTTGTTGCCGAGCTTGTTGATGAGGATCCGGAAAATCTAGCGCAGCTCGATGCTTTGGTACTTGAAATTTTGACGGTCAAACACTTGGCAGGTCTTCATGAGCCTCAAAAGAAGAAGTCGATGGAGCCCGCGATTGATGCGCTGCTGCACAGTGCGACAGAACTAGCGAGCGAGAGCTGCGTCTTGCTGACGAATGAGGGTGGCACCCTACCGATCATGAATCGTAGCGATTCACTGGCGGTTATTGGTCCTCTTGCGGATCAACGTGAAGAGCAGCTCGGTACCTGGTCATTCGATGCTGACCCGGAAGTGTCCGTCTCGATCCTGGAGGCACTGAAAGCGCGATGGCAAGGTTCGCTCATGGATAGTGCCGGGCTGAGCCATAGTCGAGGCGTGGATGAGGGCGGGATTCAAGAAGCCGCAGGCATAGCAGCAAAAGCTGCCCAAACCGTATTGGTGCTAGGAGAGGAAGCCATTTTATCGGGTGAAGCGCATTGCCGAAGTCGGCTCGATTTGCCTGGTGATCAAATCCGGCTGCTCAATGCGGTGGCGGATGCGGCAGAAAAACTCATTGTCGTCATTCTGGCAGGGCGACCGCTCGAGTTAGCCGACGCGGTTGACCACGCAGATGCGGTGCTGTTTTGTTTTCACCCTGGGTCGGGTACTGGTCCCGCGGTGGCTGACCTGCTCCTTGGTGACTCGGGCCCCAGTGGTCGATTGCCGGTCACGCTGCCACGGAGTGTCGGCCAGGTTCCCATTTATTACGGAAGAGGGCATACCGGTCGACCGCCACTCCAGGGAGAAGTGCAGTTTCTTGACGATATTCCGATTGGGGCGAAGCAATATTCAACCGGTAACACGGCCTACCATTTAGACGTTGACCCTAGCCCGCTCTTTCCCTTTGGTTTCGGCAAAAGCTATACCGAATTTCACTATGACCAGTTGGCAGTGAGCGTTGCGGGTACCGGGCAAACACTCACCATCTCGATTGAAGTGAGCGTCACCAATATCGGTGATCGGTCTGGGATCGAAACCGTGCAGCTGTATTTACGAGATCCTGTCGCGCGCGTGGCGAGACCTGTGCGTGAGCTAAAAGCTTTTGAAAAAGTGATGCTTGCTCCCGAAGAATCCCGCCGCGTCGAATTCAAGCTGGGTATCAAAGATTTGGCTTACCACGATGGCCGATCATGGTTTGTCGAGCCAGGGCGGTTTGAGTGGTTTGTTGGCAGCGATTCGACTGCTCGGCTGAGTTGCCGGATGGATCTCGACGCTTCACAAATAGGTGATGAGCCGCTTGGTGATCAAACCAACTCATATTGAGTCTAAGTGCTCGCAATAAGGACGGTTAATAAGGAACCACTGTGCTTCAACGATTTAAACAACTGATACTGGCGATAATTGTTGCTCACTGCTCTACCGCTGCCTCGGCCTCAGAACCGGAAAATGATTGGCAGCCGGTGCCGGTCGAAATTCAAAAAACTGCAACCGGATGGCGGCTTTTGAGAGGCGGCGAGCCTTATTTTGTGAAGGGTGCAGGCGGTGATGTGTACAAACTCGATCTGCTTAAGTCGTTGGGCGCGAATGCCATTCGAACCTGGGGGGTTGGTGATGGCAGTGTGCTAGATGAGGCTCACGCACGCGGAATGACGGTATTGCTATGTCTCGATATCGCGCCCGAACGGCTTGGGTTTGACTATGACAACACCGATGCTGTGGCTGCGCAATTAGAGCGAGCACGGTCGGCTGTTCGTCAATATAAAAACCATCCTGCGCTGCTAGGTTGGATGATCGGCAATGAATTGAACCTGATGCACACCAATCCCAAAGTTTGGGATGCCGTCAACGATATCTCCAAGATGATTCATGAAGAGGATGGTCTGCACCCCACAACTACGGCGCTTGCGGGACTGGGCGAGGACACCTATTCGCTGATTCAAACCCGGGCACCTGATCTCGATTTTCTGAGCACCCAGGTGTACGGAATGCTTACGGTGCTACATGAGCATGTTGCTTCCATCGGTGTTGATATGCCGATCATGGTTACCGAGTGGGGCACCGTCGGTCATTGGGAACTTCCTCAGACGGATTGGGGAGCGCCCCTTGAGTTGACCAGTACAGAAAAAGCCGCTCATTACCTTAAAGGGTACGACCTTGCTATCGCCCCTTTCCCCGATCAGGTCTTGGGAAGTTTCGTCTTTCTATGGGGTCAAAAGCAGGAGAGAACACCCACCTGGTATGGCATGTTCACGTTAAACGGTGAAATCACCGAACCGGTCGATGCCGCGCAAAAGCTGTGGTCTGGACAATGGCCGGAGAACCGGGCGCCGTATATTGACGGTCTTTTTTTGGATGATCAGGCGGCCTCGGAGAGTGTGCTGCTTCGGCCTGGAGCCGACTATCGAATTTTGGTCGATGCGGGCGATATAGATAGCGAACAACTATCCATTGAATGGGTCGTGATGGAGGAGAGCCAAGCGAAAGAGATCGGTGGTGACCGCGAAGTGATCCCAGCGACTCTGCGAGGACTCGTCGCGTCAGCCAGTGCTGAAACTATACTGCGCGCGCCTAAAGCACCGGGCGCTTATCGATTGTTTGTGTATGTTCGTGATCCCGAAGGGAAGGTGGCGCATGCGAATTTGCCGTTTAAAGTTGAGGTTTGAGCATCACTTAGCCCTTATCGAGCCAAAGGTTCGTGCCGGCATATTCGCACCGCAGGAGCGGACGCGTCTAGCTCATTGCACACAAACCCAAGTTGACAAGTAGAAGGGTAGACCCGACAATTCGCCCTCCAAAAAAGTGGCTACGTAGCTCAGCTGGTTAGAGCGCAGCATTCATAATGCTGAGGTCGGTGGTTCAAGCCCACCCGTAGCTACCAACTCACTTTCCTCGCAAAGCGAAGAAAGTCGCGAGAGGCGATTCCCTAAACACCAGTTGTGCCCAACCCGCTCCGGGCTCACGCTCAACGGTAACACTTTCTTCGGCATCTCGCCGAATGCTTGATCCACGTTTGCGCTAGTTTTGCTTGGTCACCAGTGGTCCTGCGAGTGGCTACCCATTGCCTTGGCGAGCATGCTGCGCGAGCTTCTTAAAGAGATCGTGAAACACAACGTCGCGATGAACGTAGTATGCCTGGCGAATGAGATGCCGATCCTTGTTATAGCTGAAGGTGCGGTCATCCTGAGCGATCGGCGAGTGCACGAGTTGCGACGGCACCCACTTCTCGTTGATCAGCCAAGCAATGGTCGATATGTCCCAAACCACTTTTGACCAGCCGGCACCGCGGCGCCCGGGGTAGTCGCGTACTATCTCGTGCAAAAAGTCCCCAATGCGACTGCCCCTCGCACTGACCTCGAGCTCCTCCGGCGATGTGATTAAGTGTGATGAAACCCCCATGCATGGGATGTGGATAAGCGGTACACCAGAATCAAAAATAACCCTTGCTGCCGGTATATCCTGCATGTGGTTGAATTCAGCCGTGTCTGGCCACCAGCTGGCATGACTGCCGAGCCACACCACCACGATCTCGTTGATGATATCAGGTGCTTGCAGAATTGCTGACGCAACGTTGGTGATCGCGCCAATGCAAACCACATACAATAAGCCTGGCTGACGCGCCCGCTCGATCAAGTCTTGAACCGCGTCGCTCTCATCAGCAGGCTGGTCATGATCGGGTAAGAAGTCGGTTGATCCCTTGAAAACGGGCGGGGTTACCGGCGTATCCATGAGGCTCAAAACCTTGAGAATCTCCTTGTAACTCTTCTCCATTCCATCTTTCGGGGAGATGGATCCAGGATGCCAGTCAGCGTAGAAGGGGGCCGCGTAAATGGCCTCCAGAATCAATCGTTCAGGGGATAAAAGCGCCCAGACGAGCGCAAATTGATCATCGATTTCATTGGCTGTGTCTGTGTCAAGCACCGTGCGGACTGGGCCCGATGGTGATTGCAGGCGACGGATACGAGTGATGTCATCCAAGGCGTTTTTCCTGCTAACGGTCTTTCCAGAATATCGAAAGGGTTTGAGCGCTGTCTATTCTGAATTTCCAACGTGCTTAACCGACCTCGTCCTGAATTTGAGAGCACGAATCCTAAGGAGGTCTTAGCAAGGATTGATCCTCTTTGCCGGAACCCTAGACCTGACTGCCGGAATCGAAGAACGCAAGCGTATGTGCTGTGTTAATAACGATATTGGGAGTCATGGCCGCCGCAGGTGGAAACTTGTTCTCTGTGCTCAACTGCGTCACAAATCATTGATCTAACATCTTGGCACAGAGGCCAACTACCTGTTTTCTTCGCTCATGAGGCATTAGAGGACTGGCGCTGGAGCGGTGGGTGGTGAACCTAATTCGGGTATTGCTAAAGCTTAGGATAGAACCGTACAGGAGAGAAAAGTCTTAGAGAGATTAATTAATGCAAACATTTACTCGCCTTTCGCTGGCCTTCATATTGATTGCAGGCCCAGTATTGGCTCATCCCGACACGGCAAAGAACGAATTTGGTGTGGGTTTATCATGGATAAGTGTTGATGGTGAAGACAGTGGTTTCCCTCTAGACGGCGATCTTGACGGTCCGCGAATCTTTTTTCAGCACGAAACCCAAGGGGGTTACACCATCGATGCTTGGTATGCCTCAGAGGATGGTGAGTTCACCTTAACGACGGGTGATGAGACGGACTATGAAAGTAGCACGTTCGAAGTTGCAGTGGGGAAGTGGTTTTGTACTAGTGATTGTACACTCAGAGTTAGGCCTTATGTTGGGATCAACAAATTCTCCTCAGAGAATGAGCTCGTAGCTTTTGGATCAACCATAAATGTTAATCAAGATCGTCTAAAACTCCCTATGGGTGTAGAGTTTTCACGGTCCTTCGATCAATGGGAGCTTAGTGCGGATTTGGAGTTGGGTTATAAGTTTGACGAAAACCAAGACATTCCCGCGTTAGGTGTTGATCAGGATGCTGAAAGTGAGTGGTCAACCCGCTTTGCAGTTGCGGGGCGCTACCAGTTCCCAAATAATTTCTTCATCGAAGCCAAGTATAGTTTCGCAAGGGATGACTTTGACGAAAAGAATGGTGGTCGAGAGGCCTCAGAAGAGGTTTCACGGACCACGCTTTCGTTTGGAAGATCCTTCTAGGTCGAGTACAACTGAGGTTCTCGAGGGAAAAAAGGAGTGCCCCTTCATGAGGGTCAAGCTAGGGGGCACGCAAAACCTCTAAGAACAGTTTGAGCGCGGCCTCAGTGAAAGCAAGCATGTTTTCTGCTCGGTCATCGGAGCCAGTCTCAAATTTTATCGCGCGGCTGATCGGACCGCTAATCCCGATTACGCTGATGCCCGCACCGCCTCCATAGGGCGATCCGGCGGGGCCTGCTGCCCCTAGCTCTGCAATTCCCCATGTTGTGCCCAGCGTCTCTCTTGCGCCATCGGCGAAAACTTGCACGATTTCGGGGGTAAGCGGCTGAAGGCCAGTGAGTTTCTCTTTATCGAGCGTTAGGAATGCTCGCCGCGATTCGCGGGTATAGACAACGCTCCCGCCTACAAAAAACCGGGATGCGCCTGGCACTGACAGTAGATTGGCAGAAATGAGGCCGCCGGTTGAGGACTCCGCGACCGAGACAGTGGCCTGATCGCGACTGAGTTGGTCGCCAATGAGCGTCGAGATTGAGTGAAACATTGAAATGCCCTTCGCGAGATCTAAGCCCCGAGTGTAACGAACCTTCGTCCCTTGTTGCGTACGACTGTGACAGAATGTGAAACCGGACTACTGAGATGAACATTATGCATAACCGATTGATGGCGCTGGCCTTTTTGCTGTGCGTATTAGCCCCTTCGTCCTACTCAGAAGACAACGAAGTCATGGATCTTGCGATTACCAACGTGTCGGTCATTGATGTGGTGAGCGGAGGGATATCCAAGCAATCGGTGTTGGTGAACGACGGGAAAATTGCGCGTGTGCTTGACCCCGGTGAATCGGTTGGCCAGTCGCTTGAAGTAATCGACGGTACGGGTCGGTTTTTATTGCCAGGACTTTGGGATATGCACGTGCATATCGTTTATGAGGCGCAGCTGATTCAGCAGATGCCGGATCTTTTTCTGGACTACGGAGTGACCAGCGTTCGAGACACGGGCGCTCTGCTAGCCAACATCCAGTCGGAACTCGCCCGTTGGCGAGCGCTAGGCGCGGCCGCTCCCGATATCTTCTTTAGTGGTCCGTTGCTGGATGGTCGATTGGTGGTCTACGACGGCAATGGTCGAACTGAAATCGGCCGGTCGAACGCAACTGCTCAGGCGGCGAGAGACCAGGTAGCTGACCTGGTCGCCGCCGGTGTCGACTTTATCAAGATCTATGAGTTGGTGAGCCCCGAGGTGTTTGCTGCCCTGGTCGAGAGCGCAGGGGCCGCGAACATACCCATTGCCGCGCATGTGCCGCTGTCGATGATGGCTGAGACTGCTGGGCCCCGCGTCCAATCGATGGAACATCTCCGCAATATCGAGATTGCGTGTGCCGATGACGCGGAGTCTTTGTTTGATGCTCGGGAGACCATGATCGAATTCCCTGGAGATCGTTCGGGGTATGAATTGCGCCGTGATTTACATCAAAGTCAGCGGTCGGTCGCGCTAGCAACTGCGGATCCGGAATCCGATCGCTGTCAGCGCGTGATCGAATCACTGAAGGGAACCATCCAAGTGCCGACCCTGCGCTTAAACACGCTACCGCAGTATTCCCCGATTCGTCGCCCAGATTGGCGCGATGCGCTGAGCGATGTGCCCGTGGCTTTAGCGAATCAGTGGATCGAAACGGCAACGTTCTTCGCGGGACAGGAAAACAGCGTGAGCGAGCAACTCTCGAGCTGGTCTCTTGAGCTAGTAGACGCCATGCAACGGGCTGGCGTACCCATCGGCGCGGGCACTGATACTCCGATAGGGCAGGCCATTCCAGGCTATAGCCTTCACACCGAGTTAGAACGGCTAGTCGATGCAGGATTGAGTGGGCGGCAGGCCCTCTTTGCGGCGACTGTTGTGCCGGCCATGTTCCTGAAGTTGGAAGGGGTCATGGGGCAGGTAAAGCCCGGGATGGAAGCTGATTTGATTGTGCTAGCTGATAACCCGCTTGACGACATTAAGCACACTCGCACCATTCAGGCTGTCATTTCTGATGGTGTGCGGGTCAGATAAACCGTTTCGCGCTGGATTAAGTGCTGGCTCGCTGTCGAAGCGGGTCTGTCAGGGGTGCGTGGCAGGCAGTGTTTTTACGGTTCAATGCTAGCCGCTCGTTTTGCGATTGATCTGCAATTACGGCGAGAGGCAGTGCATAAGAAACGTGCGGACTCTATCCTAGTTTGCTGACCGCTCACCGGAAACCAGGTCGCTATCCGGAACTCTATCCAAAGCGTCCCACCTAAGAAGTATGCGAGTATGCCAATTTATAGTCTTTGCAACAGCGCGGGGCTTAGCCCCGCCAGTGATTGAGCCAGTTTCCTCGCGGGTCAGTAAAAATGGTAGATTCGTGGGGTGCGCGAGCGGATATAGAAGTTATGCCAAGGTGATGCGCTAAGTCGGATAGCCAGGCTATCCGGTCTCTGCTGCGAGGAACCCACACAGCATCGATGAATGACAATAGGAAGGAAGAGAAACACATGTCGGACTATCAATTATTAATCAACGGTCAGTTGGTGGATGGTGACCACACGATGGCGGTCGTTAACCCCGCTAACGAAGAAAAATTAGCGGACTGCCCCAAAGCGTCAGAGGCGCAGTTAAATGACGCGGTGGCCGCCGCGAAGGCCGCGTTCCCGGCGTGGAGTGAAACCGCTATTGAGGAGCGAAAAGCCGTTGTGCTAAAGATTGCAGATGCGATTGAAGCCAACGCGACCGAGCTTGCGCAACTGCTGACCGAAGAACAAGGGAAGCCCTTGGGTGACGCGACTGGCGAGGTCTACGGCATGGCGGCGTTTTGCCGTTACTTCACGTCGCTCGATCTCCCCGTGAAGGTGATCGATGACAGTGAAGGCCGAAAAGTCGAAGCGCACCGGCGCCCCCTTGGCGTCGTTGGCGCGATCGTTCCATGGAACTTTCCGCTCATCCTGATGGCATTCAAATTGCCGCCAGCGCTGATTGCAGGCAACACGATCGTGATCAAACCTGCGCCTACGACGCCGCTTAGCACACTGCGCATTGGCGCCCTGATTAAAGATATTGTCCCGGCTGGCGTCGTCAACTTCATTACCGACGAGAACGACCTTGGGGCAGCGCTGACTGCGCATCCGGACGTGCGAAAAATTTCGTTCACCGGCTCGACGGCAACGGGCGCGAAGGTGATGGCCGGCGCCGCTGGCCTACTCAAGCGAATCACCTTGGAACTTGGTGGCAATGATGCCGGCATCGTTTTGAATGATGTGGATCCAAAGGAGACGGCGCCAAAAGTGTTTGATAGCGCCTTCCAAAATAGCGGTCAGGTCTGTATCGCGATGAAGCGTCTCTATGTCCATGAAGACATCTATGATGAGATGTGTGATGAGTTAGCGACCCTAGCCAATGAGACCGTCATCGGTAATGGACTCGAGCAAGGCACTAAGCTCGGTCCACTCAATAACAAAATGCAGTACGAGCGGGTGAAGGAACTCATCGAAGAAGCTAAAAAAGACGGCAATGTGATTGCTGGGGGCGAGGTTCCAGACGCGCCAGGCTATTTCATCAAGCCCACTATCGTGCGGGATATCGAGGAAGGATCGCGGTTAGTAGACGAAGAGCAGTTCGGCCCCGTTTTGCCTGTCCTTAAATTCAATGAAGAAGATGACGCAGTAGCCCGCGCCAATGCGAGTGCTTGGGGGCTCGGAGGTTCTGTCTGGTCATCGGACTTAGATAAAGCCTATGCACTGGCTGAGAAAATGGATGCTGGCACGATCTGGATTAACAAGCATGCAGAGCTAGATCCTGCAATTCCATTCGGTGGTGCCAAGCAATCTGGTCTCGGCAAAGAACTTGGGGAAGAGGGGCTCGAAGAGTTCACCCAGCTGAAAATCATCAATATGGCGAAGGCGTCCTAGACGCCTTTCGCCGTATCCTTCGGCTTGCTTGATCGCAACCCCAATCTACTTGCCTGGTGGGTTGGGGACGTGAATCGCTCAAGATGAGATTAGCTTAGTTGCTCCCAACTTCCCCACTATGGCGTGCTTTAAAGTTGAGTCCATACCGCTGTTTTTTGAGATGGCTACCGAGAAAGGAGCGAGCCACCAGTCTGTTGGGTAAGTGGCTTCCTGCGATGTCGTTTGAAATTCGGCATTTCTAGTTACGGCTTTTCGCTGAAAGCATAGTCCTCAGTAACCTGATGCTTTTGCATACCGTCATTGGACAACTTAATACTTGGTCCCCCCTGGATCCAGAACAGCTGGGATGAGTCTCAGAATAGGCGATAAGCTTCGACTAATCCAAGCATCTCAAGTTTATCTTGCATTCAGGGAAACCTTGATCCAGTAAAACGATCAAAGACTAAGTAAAGTCTGCTCGAATAAACAAGAAATCAATATTCAAGGCACGCATCCATATGGCGAAGATTGGAGTGGTGGGAACAGGATATGTAGGACTCTCAAATGCTGTGCTCCTCTCACAGCACAATGAAGTTGTTGCGCTAGATATCGATGAATCGCGTGTAGCGATGGTGAACAACCGCGTGTCGCCGATTGTGGATGCTGAATTAGAAGACTTTTTGGCCAACCGATCGCTCAACCTGCGCGCGACAACCGACAAGTGGGATGCCTATTTAGG
>Ga0181574_10003817_pt1 | contig 13217 bp, 11 predicted proteins | sample 101ome_24_FD_145600 | JGI IMG/M metagenome (GOLD analysis project Ga0181574, IMG submission 145600) | Coastal salt marsh microbial communities from the Groves Creek Marsh, Skidaway Island, Georgia - 101410AT metaG (spades assembly) | ecosystem: Environmental > Aquatic > Marine > Intertidal zone... | reverse complement strand
GCTAACGAGGCGAGATACTCCCGGCTCCTGCATGGTTACGCCCATCAACTGATCAGCGGCTTCCATTGTGATTTTGTTATGCGTGATAAAAACGAATTGCACTTTTTCCGACATCTCGCGAACCAATCTCGCGTAACGCCCGACGTTGGCATCATCCAACGGCGCATCGACCTCGTCGAGCATACAGAATGGCGCAGGATTCAGCTGGAAAATTGAGAACACCAGCGCAATCGCCGTCATCGCCTTCTCGCCTCCGGACAGCAGATGAATCGTAGAGTTCTTTTTCCCGGGCGGCCTCGCGAATATAGCAACCCCGGTATCAAGTAGATCGTCACCGGTCATCTCCAGAGACGCGGTACCCCCGCCAAATACTCGGGGAAAGAGCTCGGCAAACCCCGCGTTAATTTGGTCAAACGTGTCTTTAAACCGCTGCCGCGTCTCTTTATCGATTTTGCGTATCGCGGTTTTGAGCGTCTCGAGGGCTGACTCAAGATCTTCATTTTGGGCGTCGAGATAATGCTTTCTCTCTGCGGCTTTGGCATGTTCGTCGATGGCCGCTAGATTTATCGGACCCAGACGACTGATGCGATTAGCGGCTCTCTCAACCCGAGACGCCCACTCTGCCTCTTCCGCTCCCTCGGGTAGTGAGGACACAACTTCCTGCAGCACCGCATCGCGTTTGACTATCTCCTGCTCGAGAGTCTGGAGTCTGACGCCACTTTCCGCCTCGCGCAGGCGCAGGTGCTCCATTTCACTTTGCACTGAACTGACTGCCTGCTCGTGCGCCATGCGCTGCGACTCCAGGCCTCGCAACTTGGCGTCAATTTCGCCAACCAGCGTGCGTTGGCTATTGAGCTCGGCCTCGGCAGATATGCGTTGCTCAAGCAGCTCAGACAACTTAGCTTTGTTTTCTGCGTCGGGGTCTTCCCCTCCTGGCAAAGTCTGGTGCAGTTCCGTTTCCCGAGACTCGAGGGTTTTGAGTTGCGACTCCATACGGGAGATCGTTTCTCGCAAGGTAGCGGTTTGCGTCGTCAGACTCTGCCCCTGAAGCTCTTTTCGCATCAATTCGTCCGCGGCCAATCGCGAAGCCTCTCGCTGACCCGACTGCGCCGCCGTTAGCCGCTCACGCTCGCTCTGAAGACGCTCTCTCTCGATTCGGTCCAGCTCCATCTGATCAAGCGACGCAGAGAGCTGGGTTCGAGCTTCAGCAAGGTTCGCTTGCTCCTGATCATACTGGCGCTCACTTTCAGCAATGTCTTCTTGCAACCTTTTAAAGCGCTGCGCTTGCTGCTCCATTTTTGTCGCCAAGGCCCTCTGCTCAGCCACCCACTCCGCCCGGTCACTCACCGTGGTCTGAAGCGCCTGCTGCGCGCGCGCCCGGGATTTTTCGGTTTCGGATCGTTGCTGCAACAGTTCACTTATCGCTTCCTCAACACGAAGCGCCTCGGCGCGGCTCTGTTCGAGCTTTTCATTAAGCGCATCTAGCTGTGCCTGCCGCGCAATCACTCCGGCCGCCGGATCAGCATCTGAGCGGCGCCGATACCAATCGCGCCCTAGCCAATGCCCATCTCTCGTCACCACCGACTCGTGAGGCTCCAAAGTGGGCAGCAACGCGCGCGCCTCCCCGAGGTCTACCGCGGTTCTCACGCTCGCGAGCCATTGCATGACGCTTGGCGGAGCCTTGACGTGATTCGCTAACGTCCCCGGGGTTTGCGCGGGTGTACCGCCCTCCGCACTCAGCAAAAATGCCCCGGCCGGGATCACGTCCATATTCGTCAGTTCATTGAGGTCGGCATCGGCGATCAGCAACGCAGACAGCTTCTCCGCCAAAACTTGCTCAACTGCAGAATCCCAGCCTGATTCGACCTCAATGGCTGTATAAAGCCCTCCTAGCGAGGACAAACCCGATGAGACAATCCAGTCATCGAGTGCAATGCGCTCGCCATCGTCTGGCGTCGCCTGCTGCAGGGCGTTAAGAGAAGCGATCTGTCCACGAATCTCCTGAATCGTGGCACGCACATCATCCTGCTCAACGCGACGCTGCTCGATCGCTACTTGAGATTCATTCAGCTCCCGCTGCAAGGTGGAGATCTGCGCTTCCAGTTCAGTAATGGCCTGATCTGCCTGCTCTATATCTGACGCATACGGCACCGCGCTGGCCTCGGCCGTTTCCTCGAGAGAGGCTTGCTCTGTCTGCAACTGATGTCTGCGCTCCTGCAACTTACTCAACACCTGCTCGAGATAAGCGATCCGACTTTGCTGCACCTCGGCGGTTTTGCTGGGACCCTGCGCACCCTCATTAAAGCTGTCCCAGGTTTGCGACCACTGCTCCACAGCCCTGTCGGCTTCAGTTAGTGCCCGTGCCGCCTCGGCAGCTATGCTTCTATGCTCGGTCAAAGCGGGCTCTAGCCGCGTTAACTCAGCCTTCCACTCCTGCAACTGCTTTCGATCGGCCTCAAGATGGTGACGGGTTTGCTCCAATGATGCCCGTGTCTGTTCCAGGTCTCGCTTCAACTCACCCCGCCGCTCCTGAGCAAAACGCAACGCCTGTTCGACGCGAGTGACCTCCCCCCCAACCGTATAAAAATTTTCCTGCGCTTGGGTCAGCGCGTCTGCGGCAACCACTTGCTCTGCCCGTGCGGTCTCGATGCCGGCGACCGCATGCGCAACATCCGCTTTCGCCGCTTCTCGTTTGATATCGAGGCCCGCCAACTCTCCCGATACTTCGCTACGATCGGCGTTGAGGTCGCGCCACTGAATGGCGTAAAGCTCGCTCTGGATAACGCGCTCTTCCGCCTTTAGCTCAGCATACTTTTCCGCTGCCCGCGCCTGTCTGTCGAGATGCGCAAGGTTGCGCTGCAACTCGTCACGAAGATCCGTCAAGCGCTCGAGATTCTCTGTCGTCCGGCGCATACGGCTCTCGGTCTCACGCCGTCGTTCCTTGTATTTGGAAATGCCGGCGGCTTCCTCGATGAATACTCGCAGCTCTTCGGGCTTGGACTCGATTAAGCGAGATACGACGCCCTGCTCAATGATCGCGTAGCTTCGGGGCCCGAGGCCTGTACCAAGAAACAAATCGGTGATGTCTCGCCGACGACATTTGGCACCATTCAAGTAGTACTCTGATTGCGCTTCGCGCGTTACGACCCGCCGGACCGAAATCTCGTTATAGGCGGCGAACTCTCCGGTCACTTTGCCTTGTGCATTGTCAAAAACCAGCTCAATCGACGCCTGACTGACAGGCTGCCGACTGGTCGTGCCATTGAAAATAACGTCCGTCATCGACTCGCCACGCAAGGTTTTGGCAGAACTTTCTCCCATTACCCAGCGCACGGCATCGATGATGTTGGATTTACCGCAGCCATTGGGGCCCACTACCGCACACATATTGCCGGGAAATTGGACCGTCGTCGGATCAACAAAAGACTTGAAGCCCGCCAGCTTGATGGATTTAAGGCGCATTATGGTGTCCGCGTACCCGTTCGGCTCTCCGGGATCCGCACCAGACCCCAGACAAGGATGAAACACAACATGTAGTGTATCTGCTTCAGCTCAACAACACTATGTTTGATTGTGAATTAAGGCTGATCTGAGGACTGGAGTACCACCGTGATGGGGTCGGAGGCACCCACTGGAGCGCTGTCCACAGCGCCCCAGGCAACACTGTTCTCTCTCCCGGGCTGTCCGTTTGCCGAAATCTGCACCTCGACTGAGACCGCGGTAAAGCTCGATAGTTTTTGTCCCGCCATTGAATGACGATCCTCCAGCGTGACAGTCAACGGCCATGCGGTGACCGCTTGCCTTACGACGGCGATCGGCATCCCGCCCTGCTGAAGCGCAGGTCGGGCAAAGACGTAGACCGTTGCTCCCTCGTTCACTACGACGGTATCCGTCAGCGAAACTTCGACCTTCAGCCCTACTGAAATATCAGGGGCTATGCCCGACGCCTGCAATTCGCTCCGAGCACGTTCAATCACCTGACTCAGCATTTGGTAGCCGGGAGAGCCCTCGGGCTCCAGAGAGCGAAGTGTCTCCCAGTAGCGCACCGCCGCCGCGAAATCTGCCAGCTCAAACGCAGCCATACCCAACGTCGCCAGCGCCGCTGGGGCCATAGGGTCCATCGCCAGTGCCTGCTCTGCACGGGAACGGGCGCGATTACTGAGCTCGCGGTCAGCCGACAAAAACTCTGCCTGAGCCGCCTTACCCAAAATATCAGGGGATGTCGCGCCGGCGGCGATGAGCCTATCAAAATACACCAATGCCCTAATCGGCTCGTTAGCGGATAAATGATATTCGCCCAGTAGCAGTGAATAGTCGGCATTATCGGGTCGCTGCTCGGCACGACGCTGAATCCGCTCGATGAGCGCGGAAATCTCGTCCGGGCTCGCGCCCTCAAGCCCGTCCAGCGCAGTGGAAATCGACACATCCTCAAGACTGCCAAGCTTGACGTAGAGAAGAGCGACCAGAGCAGCCAGCGCGAGCACACCTCCAACGGGCCGGGCGAGCGCGTAGCGAGCCGGTAACGTGGTCTCAACCGTCCCCGGGGTCAGTCCGTCCTCCATCACCCTAAGCGCTGCCTCCTCAAGCAGCTCCGGCGCGCTATCGGCTAACTCCCGCCTTCTCAAGCGTAGCCAATCGGCATTACTCTCGGGCACTGCTCGCCGCTGCCACCATCGGGGCAAAAACACGATAAAGGCCGCCGCCAATAAAATTAAAGCGGAAGAAAAAACCCAAAAAAACAATGTCATGAGGAATTTTCTTCCATTAATTTCTTGAGCTCTGCCGTCTCTGAGGCAGTCAGCGCTGGCGCGGCGCCGGCGCCCCGCCCCCTAAAATGGAAAGCCAACGCAATCAGCCCTGCGCCCAGCAGGATAGCGGGCGCCCACCAAAGCACCGCCGTATTTCGATCAACCGCTGGGCGATAACGGACGAACTCTCCGTAACGGGCCACCATAAACGCCAGAATCTGCTCATCACTTTGCCCGGCCTCTAGCTGCTCAACCAGGACCACCCGTAAGTCACGCGCTATCGGTGCATTGGAATCAGCAATATTTTGATTCTGACACTTGGGGCACCGCAATTCCTGACTGAGGGTGTGATAGCGCAACTCCAAGGCCGGCGAAGAAAACTCATAGGTTTCGATCACCGCATGGGCGGTTGCAGCTAAAAGCCATCCGCAGAACGCCACTGCTCTAAGCCCATAACTCCTAGTCGCGGGCACTTTGAGGATTCGCTTCACTCCGCCACCGACCCTTCTCGCGCGGGCGTCTGAACACCCAGCGGACCCTGAGGAAACCAGGCACTAAAATCGGCGCTAAAGACCTCCGCATCCAAAATGCCAACGTGTCGATGAACGATTCGGCCTTCTTGATCGATCACGTAAGTCTCGGGCGCCCCGTAAACCCCCAAATCCAGTCCCAGCGATCCCTCCGCGTCGACAATATTCAGCGCATAAGGATCTCCCAGCTGGCCCAACCAAGCTCGGGCTTTCTCTGCATCATCTTTATAGTTCAGCCCGTAAATGGGAATGCCTGCCTCTGCGAGTTCCAGCAGAAAGGGATGTTCGACGCGGCAGGAGTAGCACCAGGTTGCCCAAACGTTGACGAGCGCCGGACGCTGACTGAGATTGGCCACCCCAATAGCCTCGCCAGACTGCAGCTCTAGCTTCGCAAAGTCGGGAAAAGACTGCCCCAATCTGGCAGCCGGCAAAGCCGTGGGGTCGAGAGACAGTCCCCGGAATAGAAGCAACGAGAGCAAGCCAAAACCGAGTAGCGGAATAAAGCGCCTAGCCTGCAAATTCGAGACCTTGATTCGCCGCATCGGTGACTTGCCGCGCGACTGTCTGAACACGATAGCGGCGATCTAGCGCTGTGACGAGCGCTCCTAACCCAATCAGAAAAGCGCCAACCCACAGCCAACGCACCATGGGTTTATATTGCAGGCGCACCGCCCATGCACCCTCGCCGACCGGCTCTCCGAGAGCGATGTAGATGTCGCGCAGCATACCGGCATCGATAGCCGCCTCCGTCATGACCTGTCCACTAGCCAGGTAACGCCGTTTTTCTGGGGTCAGTATCGCGATCACCGTCTCGTCCTCGGTGACCAAAAAAGACGCCTGATCAGCGATGTAGTTAGCCCCGGGCTGTTGGCTGATACGCGTCATTTCAAAGCGGTAGCCGCCCAGCTCAGCGCTGTCCCCCTCGGCCATTCTCAAATCCCGCTCCTCTGAGTGCTGTGTTACCACAACGGCCCCCAGCACCACCGCGGCAAAGCCAATATGGGCCAGGGTCATACCAAGATAACTGGGAGTGAGTCTTTGCCACTGTAGGCCCGCAGAATTTCCCACCCTGAGCCGGTACCAGAGATCTCGCAGCACACCCAATGACACCCACCCCGCGAGTAGTACAGCGAGCGCAACCCAGAGATTGAAGGAAAACAGCATCACCGACAGCACAGGCGCCAAAACGACCACCGCAATGGCAGGAGTCAGCAATTCATGCAGCCAGCGCTTCGGAGAATCTTGCCGCCAACGGGAGACAGGTCCTAAGGTCATAAAGGGCATTAACAAGGCCATCAAAGGCACAAAAACCGCATTAAAGTAAGGCGGACCTACCGAATATTTACCCAGAGAAAGCGCGTCCATGACCAGCGGAAACAGCGTGCCTAAAAGGACAATCGTCGCGGCAACTGTAAAAACCAGGTTGTTGACCATCAAGAGTGACTCTCTGGAAATCACTGCGTACTCAACACGGCTGGCCACTGTAGGCGCCCTTAGGGCATACAACAGGAGCGACCCACCCACTACCAGTGCCAAAAACACGAGAATAAAGAGACCTCGCTCCGGATCAGCGGCAAACGCGTGAACGCTGGTCAGCACACCCGAACGGACAAGAAATGTGCCCAGCAGGGACAATGAGAAAGCAAAGATTGCCAACAGTACTGTCCAAGAGCGGAACACGCCCCGTTTTTCGGTCACCGCCAAACTGTGCACCAAGGCGGTGCCCATCAGCCATGGCATAAAAGAGGCATTCTCAACGGGGTCCCAGAACCACCAGCCACCCCACCCCAGCTCATAATAGGCCCACCAACTCCCCAGCATAATGCCAAGCGTAAGAAATCCCCAGGCGACGTTGGTCCATGGTCTCGACCAGCGTGCCCATGAGGCGTCCAAGCGGCCCCCGATAAGCGCAGCAATCGCAAACGCGAACGGTACGGATAGTCCGACGTAGCCCATGTAAAGCAATGGCGGGTGAATGATGAGTCCCGGATCTTGCAGCAGTGGATTAAGGTCGCTGCCATCCGCCGGCATGTTCGGCAACAATCGCTCAAAAGGGTTAGAAGTAAGCAGTGAAAACGCGAGAAAGCCGACGGCAATGAGCCCCATCACGCTCAGCACGCGCGCCATCATGACCAGTGGCAAACCGCGACTCAAAAACGCGACTGCCGTCATCCACCCCGCAAGTATCAACACCCACAGCAACAAAGACCCCTCGTGATTCCCCCACAGCGCGGAGAACTTGAACAGCGGCGGCAGGAGGCTATTGGAATTGGCCGCGACAACGGCGACCGAAAAGTCATCTCGAAGAAAACTAATGGCAAGAAGCGCGAAAGCGATAGCCGTAAAAACCAAAATCCCCACGGCGAGTGAAGGTGCAAGATTCATCGCTGATATATTGGCCCGCATGCTGCCCCAGAAGGGCACAACAGTCAGACCGATGGCGAGCCCAAAAGCGATGATGAGGGCGACATGGCCGAGCTCGGGGATCATGGCGACACCGGCCCCAGAGACGGCTTGCTCTTGCCTTCCAGAGCTGCGGCAACCTCAGGTGGCATGTAGTTCTCGTCGTGCTTGGCCAGCACCTGACTGGCGATCAGCACACCTGCCTCATCCAGGCGTCCCTCCGCTACCACCCCCTGCCCCTCATCAAACAGATCGGGGAGGATCCCGGTGTAGCGCACCGCAACAGAGGCCTCGTAGTCAGTAACCCAGAATTCGGTAGTCAAACTCGTATCACTGCGCTCTATGCTGCCCTCAACGACCATCCCACCCAGACGAATGTTTCGATCCACAGGTGCTCTGCCGGCCACCACATCAGAAGGGGGATAAAACAAATTGATATTGTCTCTCAGCGCAAAAGCCACCAGCCCAATCGCTGCGCTTGAAAGCACCACGATAAGGCTCACCCAAATCAATCTCTGCTTGCGATGGGGGTGCATCAGCCTGATGACTCCATCGAGCTCGAGCGGCCGTCTGCTGCATGGTCATGCGGTGGGGTTGCGCCAGATCTCAGTGCCTCCGAAGCAAGACGCCTCTGCTCCTCCGCTATCAGCCAAAGCCTGCGCACCCGCAACTGTCTCGCCGGCGCCCAGAACAACCAGACCAGCAGTGACACGGTAATCGCGTAGGCCAGCCAGACGTATACTCCATGGCCATTCATGTCCATCGCCGCCGCTATGGATTCAAAATACATTACTCAAATCCTGCCCACTGCCTTACCCAGGAAGACTGCCGATGGTGCCAGATCAACTCTACGCGCATATTCATCACCACGGTCACGGCGAACAAACCATAAAACGCCACAATCATGAGGAGCAGCGGGTACATCATGCTCGCATCGATTGCCGACTCGCCTGTAAATTTTATCGATGCCGGTTGATGCAGGGAGTACCACCAGTCGACAGACTTGTAGATGATCGGAATGTTGACTGTGCCCACCAGGCTCAATACGGCGCAGGCTTTCGCTGCCGCCGCTTTGTTCTCGTAGGCTTCAAATAATGCCACTACGCCCAAATAAAGAAAAAACAGGATAAGCATCGACGTAATGCGCGCGTCCCAAACCCACCAGGTGCCCCAGGTTGGCTTGCCCCAGATGGCGCCAGTCACCAGCGCAATACCCGTCAGCACTGCCCCCACTGGAGCCGCGGCTTTCATCGCGATGTCCGCCATTTTTATTCGCCATATCAGGCTGATCGCACCGGCGAGGGCCATCACGTAATAGCCCGCCAGGGCCACCACCGCCGCGGGCACATGTATGTAGATGATGCGATATGAATTCCCTTGTCGAAAATCGGGCGGCGCGACCAGCAGGCCCCAGAAAGCACCGACAAGTAGCAAGATCAGCGTTACGGGCAGCAACCATCGCACCAGGTTGCCGCCGAAACGGAAAAACCAGGGCGGTGAGCCCAGTTTGTGAATAAAAGACCACATCGTCCGATTATAGCGCCTAACAGGCCCTGATGACGCACTCACGGACAGCCAAACCTGCTGACCTCATAACCGTTTGGCTTTTCGTCATTGTCCAGCTAGCCATTGTCCAGCGAGATACGCAACGCCGCCCCAATTGCCAGCGGCGCTAACGCCAGCGATGCGAGTGCCAACGCGGCGAGTAGTGCCAACCAACTCGCCACATTACCGTCTCGCGTCGCCTCGACCACGGCAGAGCTACCGAAGATCAACACGGGCACATGCAGTGGAATGATGATGAGCGACAGCAGCAAACCGCCCCGGCGGATACTCACAGTGAGCGCGCTGCCGACCGCGCCGATCAGCGTTAAACACAAAGAACCCAGCAAGAGGCTCACCACCAATACCGGCAGCGCCTGAGTTGGCAATCCCACCATCACGGCAAAGAGCGGCGACACCAGTGCCAGAAGGAATCCAGTGCCTAACCAGTGCGCAAACACCTCCGCGAGCGCCAGAATCGCCAGAGGGTGCGGCGCGAGGCACAGCTGCTCAAGGCTGCCATCCTCGAAATCCGACGCGAATAACTTGCCACTGACCATCAAACTGGCGAGTAGCGCCACCACCCACAAAATCCCTGGTGCCATTTGCGATAGTCGCTCTGGGTCAGGCCCCAAACCAAGCGGGAAAAGTGTCACGACCATGAAGAAAAACAGCAGTGGATTTAAAAGATCAGAGGGACTGGCTGCGAGCGTTTTGCCATGGCGCAGAAACTGCCTGAAAAACGCAGCCGACAGAGAGAGCGCTGCCTGATCAGCGGCTGGCATATCGTGCGAGATCCAGGTCATGCTGTTGGGCACCAAATCGACTTTGCTGGTGACTGGTGAATAAAACCGCTCCGCCCGAGGCAACATGCCCAGCGATTTGTTGCTCAAGCCAATGACAGCCAGCGTTATCTAACGCTGTAAATGGCTCATCAAGGAACCATAGCCGCGCGGGGGTTATACAGAGTCTCGCCAGCGCCACTCGCCGCTGTTGCCCGGCTGACAGCGCACCCACAGGCACCGACTCATAACCTGCTAGACTCACAGCGCTCAGCGCGTGCCTTATCTGCTCATCCTCCACAGGCGTGTCGCAGGCAGGGTGCAGACGAAGGTTGTCGAGCGGAGTCAAAGCCCGCTTGAGCGCAGCGCTGTGACCGATAAATAAGGTAGAGGCGTTGCACTGTATGGCCCCCTCCACCCCCAGGCGCGCTAATCCTGCCAGCGCTCTCATCAAACTGCTCTTGCCTACGCCATTGGGCCCTACAAGCTGCCAAAGCTCCCCCGCTTCGATGCGAAGAGAGACGCCACGCAGTAGTGTTCTATCTCCCCTTTCTATGGCAACGTCTGTCGCGGCCAGCAGACTCATTACAGGTTCACGACCCGGATGTCCGGCAAACCCAAACTGGCATCGACTTCGACCGAGAGCCCCTCGAAGTCGAACAGCGAGCGATCCATCAGGTGTGAAGGGGCTACATTGCCCAGTGCTCGAAAAATCGTTTCCGTGCGTCCCGGATACTGTTTTTCCCATTCAATTAGCATTCTCTTGATCTCCTGACGCTGCAGGTTTTCTTGAGTGCCACAGAGGTTGCACGGGATGATGGGGAACTGCATTGCGCTGGCATAACGGGCAATGTCTGATTCCTTACAATAGGCCAGAGGCCGAATCACAACATGTCGTCCGTCGTCACTCTTCAGCTTAGCCGGCATCGCTTTCAATTTGCCGCCGAAGAACAAGTTGAGAAACAGTGTCTCGACAATGTCATCCCGATGGTGGCCGAGCGCGATCTTAGTGGCGCCGATTTGGTCGGCAAAACCGTACAGCGTTCCGCGACGCAGGCGAGAGCAAAGACCGCAAGTTGTCTTCCCTTCAGGGATAACGGATCGCACAACGCTGTAGGTATCTCGTTCGAGTATGTAAAACGGGATGTTCAACGTTTCCAGATAACGCGGTAGCACCTCCTCGGGATATCCGGGCTGCTTCTGATCAAGCGTAACAGCGACGATCTCAAAATCGATCGGAGCGCTGTCGCGCAACGCCATGAGAATCTCGAGCATGGCATGGGAATCCTTTCCTCCTGAAATGCAAACCATCACGCGATCACCTGCCTCGATGAGACCAAAATCGGCGATCGCTTTCCCCACCTGACGGCGCAAGCGCTTCCTCAACTTGTTGAACTCAAACCGACCCTTGCGCATGTCTGTTTGTCTCAAATTGTCATGACTCGTCTCAACCACCGCCGTTATAAGCCTCTATCTCTCTCGCTGCCCGCGATAATAGGAGACAGCGGGGCGACACGCAAAAGCCGTCGATCATTCAGACGGCGATCTCACTTCGCTTTCGCCTCTGGTTTAGTCTGTTTAGCAGGCACTATCCGGCACCGACACTTGTCTTTTGCGAGCACTACAAGGAAAATCCGCCCCGCTTCCCGAGCCCATCAACCCCAACTGAGAGGTCTTAGCTGATGAAATCACCTGTTCGCGTCACAGTCACTGGAGCCGCTGGTCAAATTGGGTACGCGCTCCTGTTCCGTATCGCATCCGGATCGATGCTGGGCCAAGACCAACCGGTGATTTTGCAGTTGCTTGATATTACCCCGGCGATGGAAGCCCTGAATGGCGTCAAGATGGAGCTGGACGACTGTGCCTTTCCTCTGCTGAGCGGTGTCATTTGTACCGATGATCCTGAGGTGGCGTTCAAGGATTGCGACTACGCGCTACTGGTCGGGGCACGTCCGAGAGGACCGGGCATGGAGCGGAAAGACCTGCTCGAGGCCAATGCCGCCATCTTCGGCGTTCAGGGCAAGGCCATCAATGCCGTCGCCAGCAGGAACATCAAGGTCCTGGTTGTGGGCAACCCTGCCAACACAAATGCACTGATCACCCAGCGCAATGCGCCCGATATTGATCCCCGCCAATTCACCGCAATGACTCGACTGGATCATAACCGCGCCGTCACCCAACTTGCGCAGCAGACTGGCACCACTGTCAACGACATCCGACAAATGATCATCTGGGGCAACCATTCAGCAACCCAATATCCTGATGTTCATCACGCACTGGTAAAGGGTGACGCAGCGGTATCACTGATTGACATGGATTGGTATCAGACAGAATTCATCCCAACTGTGCAGCAACGCGGTGCCGCCATCATCGCAGCACGTGGCGCCTCTTCGGCGGCATCCGCCGCCAATGCCGCAGTGGACCACATGCGAAGCTGGGCGCTCGGCACGCCTGCCGATGACTGGGTCTCGATGGGCGTTATCGCAGATGGTTCTTACGACATCGAATCCGGCCTCATCTACTCATTCCCCTGTCGTTGTCAGAACGGTCAATGGGAAATCGTGCAGGGGCTCGACGTCACTGATTTCAGTCGACAAAGAATGGACGCTACTGCCACCGAGCTCGCCGAAGAGAGAGATGCGGTTGCTCACTTGCTGGGCTGATAGCAGCACAGACCGACGATTAACGCGCTATGGTGAGTCACACCTCACGCAATAACACAACGGGCGGTGTGCGGACCACGTGGCGACATGACCATACGCCCAGGCAACCGATGACCATCGCGCCGATGACGGGGCCCAGCCACCACATCAGGGGCGTCGGGGTCCACACCATGTCGAAGACCTGGGTCTGCAGTGCGTAAGTTGCCGCCTCAGCACCTACCCCAGCAAGTCCGCCCGCCAGCGCCCCCAGCACCAAAAATTCAATCCACAAAGTTCCCAGCAGTAGCTCCCTTCGCGCACCCAGCGCCCTGAGCAGGGCCGCCTCCTTCAGCCTGCCGTCGAGGCTAGATTGAATCCCTGCCACCAGAACAAGCGCGCCTGCCACAAGAATGACCGCCAATACCAGCTCCAATGCCCTCGCTACCTGATCCACGACGGCGCGCGTCTCTGCAATCACCATGTCTAACTCAATCACGGTCACCGTAGGTAGCTCGCGAACCAATTCATTCAACACATTTTTGCGGTCAGGCGTTAACAAAAAGCTGGTCA
>Ga0181574_10003816_pt1 | contig 13218 bp, 8 predicted proteins | sample 101ome_24_FD_145600 | JGI IMG/M metagenome (GOLD analysis project Ga0181574, IMG submission 145600) | Coastal salt marsh microbial communities from the Groves Creek Marsh, Skidaway Island, Georgia - 101410AT metaG (spades assembly) | ecosystem: Environmental > Aquatic > Marine > Intertidal zone... | reverse complement strand
CTAAACGCGCTTTATCGATATCACCGATATCAGAAACCCCATCCTCTACACTTGACATTTGGTAGATTTGGTATCCTTCAAATCGGTAAAACTTATCGATTGTAGAACCATCAATTGGATCAACAATATTGATATTGTCTTCTTCTTCGTATTCTTCATTTACATTGTTCCCGAAAGGATTGTCAATCAACAATACTAATTCATTTTCCAATTCAATGATTTCCAAAACTGGGGCTGACGGTGGATCAAGAATACGAAAACAGTTATCGAAAAGTGCCTGAGCTTTGGTATCATTTCTTTTTACTGAAAGAACAGAAGCAAAAGGATCTCCTTCGAAAGAACGTCCATATACTACACCAACCGTTAAGTTATTTACTGCTCCTGGTGTTAAGGTAAATGGCCCAGCATGCTGCATAAAACGCTTATCCTCGTCCGCTGGATTTGCTAGACCATTTCCATCCGTATCCGTTTCCGACCACTCCCATCCTGGATCAACACCTTGAGTTGCCCAAAATAATGGATCTGACTCTTTCGGATACAAGTGAGATGATTGAATCGCAGTAATACCAGTACTACCTGTGTAACCATTACCTCCATAAAAATTCAATGAATTGTCTCTCCAACGTCCTGTCATGTAGTTGTAGTAATCTGTTGGTGACTGAGGGTCAGCATTTGGACCAGATCCATTGATATAGTAATTAAATCTTCTCATACCAAAGCGTTCATTATCGATAATTCCATCGGAATAACCAATCCCCAAGTCACGATATACAATACCACCTGAAGACAAAGCCTCAGATACAGTAGGAACAACAAACTCGAAAGAACCATCCGGTTGTTCTTCAAATCGAGGCCCAACGTTGTCAATACCATCAGCATCTTGATAAGGGCCTTCAAAGAAATCTATGCCGACAGCTGGTGGATTGTCTCCATAACCAACAGCACCGTTTCCTCCTGGATCAAAATTAACTGCGTTGTAGGCATAGCCCAAACCACGTGAAACATCACATCCCACATAGTCATCAAATGCAAAACCAACATCGGCGTCACAATATTGAGAGAAATAAGTAGAGAATAACGTTTGAGTAGAGCGATTGATCATTTCATAGTTATAAAATGTCATTCGGTTTACTTCGTCATTTGTAGCAAAAGAAAATGCTTGTGCTCGTATTTCCATACCTATAGGGTCTGCGCCAGTTTCCGTGTGAATATTCCCTTTGTCATTGAACACCCACCAGTGTGTTTCATCACCAAAAAGAGAAATTCTACGATCGATACCACATTCAATATCATCACGGCCTAAAATGTCATCATACCAAGGGTGGTCTCCTTGTGAAGGGTCATAAACACCATCTCCTGACGCTCCTTCAGAAGCATAATCATAGAAAGGAGCTAAATAGAAATCTTGGCCTCTTGAAATATCACCATGAGCAGGCCAGTTATTAATTCTATTTAATACATCATTCGTTAATACAGGAAATTCATCCGTACAATCAGGATCTTGATTACATTCAAAAGCAAGTGTGAAAGCAATCACTTCTGCCTTGCGCATTGTGAAGAACTTATCATACTCTGAACACACATCAGGATCGATGGTAGCCGCACCAAAATCTCTGATTGCACTTGCATCAACTGGCTGTGATGGATCATAATTCCCAGAATTCACCACTTGTGACAATGGACCTGCCCAGAAGTCATTACCTTGGCGGAACTTTATTGCGGCAAGTTTCAACTGACCATTAACATCTAGACCTCCCATCCATATGGATCCAGAATATATTACATGATTTCCACTACCTTTAGGAACTTCATAAGAGGAAGCCCCAACTTGACGGTTTTGCCACATCGAACCACCTACTTCAATTAATGCTTTTACATCGTTAAACTCCATGAACAAACGTGCATTGGAAGGCGGACAATTTGCCTTAGCATAAGCCTGAGGATTGTTATCTTTTATCTCCGTACCCTTTGCTTTTGGATCATGGTTCAACGGGTGCTCAGCCGACCATACATTCAAACTTGCAAAGAACAAGATTGTTATTATAAAGTAATTTTTCATGGCTACTTCTTTTATATTAAACATTATTAAAAGTCAATTTTTACACCTAAACGAATCGTTCTAGGGATACTGATATTAAATGGGTTATCTACAGCCATTTGATACATATCACGGAAAGATTGTTCATCCAATTGGTTCTGAATAGTTGCTTGTGATTGAGAAGCTGCTAAGTAACCATCATCATCTGGGTTACCTGTTGCTCTGTACACATTTAACACGTTGAATTGGTTGAATAAATTAGTCACACGAACATAAACATTTAAGAATGCGCGTTTGTTATCATCATCTTTACCATATTCAAGATCGATTGTTCTATCCAGCTGAAGGTCTAATCTATATGTCCAAGGCTTACGAGAACCATTCAATGCACCAATCAACTGAGGCGTACCAATACCCTGAGCCGTTGGTGTGATGTTATTTTGACGTGAGTAAGGAGTTCCTGAATTCACTAAAGTAATAATGTTTAAACCTGTATTTTCAAACACATTAAAGTCATTAATACGTGGACCGTTGTAATCTTTCCCTTTTCCGTATCGGTAATCAACTGTAAATGCGAATGCGTGACGCTGATCATAGTTAAAAGGATAGATGAAACGCAGGTCAGGTTGGTTACCATTCACAAAGCTCAAAGCTGAGTTTGGGTCAGAACCAGTACCATCAGCAAACTGTAACGTGTAGTTAGCGTTGATACGCACATTACCCGTGCGACGAAGATCGTATTCAAATGTAATTCCTTTTACAGTACCAAAGTCACGGTTACCATAAGTTCTGTATGTAGATGGGTAAGCTTCAAATAAGTTACGCACCTGAACTTGATCTCTTAACTCTCGGTAAAACGCATTAATTTTCAACGATGACGTTCTTGATAATACTTGTTGGAAACCGAATGCATAGTCAATCGTTCTCTCTGGACGTAAGTTCGCATTGTTAATAATTACGTTTCTGTCACGAATAAATTGCACATCAATCGGGTCAAAACGCAAACCAGTAGTTGGACGCTTAGTTAATACGTCATAGTTTGCAAAGAACATTGCTTCATCCGAAATCGGGAATGAGAATGCAATACGCGGCATAAAATTCACAGAAGGCTTGTATCTTTCAAAAGCATCTGCAGATGGACGCTCCTGCCCTGGGTTTAACAACCATGGTGCAATACCAGCAGCACCACGTAAAGTTGAAGGATCTTCGATTACATCCCCATTCGCATTGAACCAAGTTTCACCATTACGGAAACCATTAATTTGAGTTGGGTTGTCTACATCATTTACATACACTACGTAGTCATCTCCAATACTTCCAGGGATGTTAACCCAATCATATGCAGGGTCAGATCCTTTGAGAGCAAGTGCTTCAGCAGCTGTTCTTGAGTTAAAGAACAAGTAAGGATCCTTTAATACAGGCTGGTTGGCATCAAAAATATCCATACGAAGACCCACGTTGAATACGATGTCGTCAAAAGCAAACTTATCCATTATGTAACCTGCGATGTAAACTGGTTGAAATGCTCCAATAAAACGCTGATAGTTTCCATTTTCATCAAAATCATTAAAGTAACCATTGATATCTGTATTACCATTAACTCTTTTTCCTGTGTGATCGTAACCGTAATAAGAGATGAAGTTCTGACCTTGATTGAATAACTCATCTGGTGAGAACCATTCCAATTGGAAAATACTTGGATCATAGTTATCAATATCTACAAACTCATTCCCCGCTCCACCTGAACCAATTCCTTGTGTCGCCAAGTACTCTCTAAAATTGTAGTCGAAGAAAAACTGCTCATCCGAATTCACAGCACCTCCGTATTCTCCTGTTCCAGATAGACTCGCATAACCAGCATTCAATCTATCGTAAGTTGCTCTTGGGAAATTCCCAAAGAAATCATACGTAGGGCTGTTCACATCCAACTCCAAAATATGGTTGTTCATGTATTGTCTTGCGACTTCCCAAATACCAATTGGACCGGCATTTCCTGAACCCCATGCTCTATCCCAACGTTGTTCGTATTCAAAACCAAGCGAAATAGAGTGGCCACCGATTACGACTGAACCAGAACCTGTAATACGGAATTGCTCTGCTTCAGATTTAGAGAATCCGTTAAATGGAGTACCCAAAGCACCCCAAAGAGAATAAATGCTATTCGGTGAGTCACCATTTCTCAGTGCATTACCTTGCAGAATCTGCGTAAGGTTTTCATAACGCCCTTCTGGCTGACCAGCATAAATATCATAGTACTGAGAAGTAATCGCAGCTAAAGACGTATTTGTTTCAGAAGGAGTAAAAGCGACCTCTACATCTTGGAAACCATTGTGAATTAAACTATCACCAGTAACATTAAATCCATAAGTAGGTCTTCTCGTTGTTTCATAGAAACCAACGTGTCCGTAGTTGAAAATATCAAATCCGTGACGCTCATCAAACGTATTTCTTCTAGATTGAGAATAATCCACCATGATGTTATAGTAGAAACTTTTCACTTTCGAGCTTGAACCTTCACGATCATTAATGAAACGTTGTGTCCATCGACCATAAACCCTCCAGTCTAATGCATTATTGTACCCGAAGTTATCAAAATTGAACAATGAATTTGAGTAACTGTAAGACTTACCATAGTTGTAATTCAACTGACCTCCAAACGTTAAGTTAGCTCTTGACCCTGTGTTCACATCAATCTTACCCGCAGCAGAAAGAGTACTTCTTCTTGAATTCATTCTCCAAGGAGTGCGCTCAAAATCATCCAATCTAAGAAAGTTAGCATTACTAAAGTTACCTTCCCCAGAAGCAGAAGGTCTTAGTGGGTTCTCTAATAATTCATCACGAACTTCTTTTTTCACTCTCCATCCACCTTCAGCAGTAGGTCGAGGATCTAAATTGTCATTAAATGTAGCTGAAACTAAAAAACCAACAAGCGGCTCCGTTTTCTTACCTGTAGAATCTTTTCTCATTAAAAGTGGACCAGAAAGCATTCCTTCGAAAAGGTTGTAACCAAACTTATCTAACCCAATTACTTTACCGTCGTACCCAAGTGGATCAGCTCCATTGATATAAAAACCAGAAGATACCGCCTCCAAACTACCGAAGTATTGAGCAGAGGGGCCGCGAGTCGTTACAGAGATGATACCTCCAGTTGCATCACCATAGTTCGCTGGAAGACCACCTGTAATAACAGTCACCTCTTCAAGTGCTGACTTTGGTAAGTTGGCAGAACCCCTCACCTTAATACCATCAATAAAATAATAAGACGCATCCTCACGAGAACCACGCACACTCAATCCACCTGTACCTTCAGACTCATTAACACCCCCAACAGTTGATGCAACACCTTGAGCAGAGCGAACTGGTAACTTCGCGATATCTTCACGAGTAATGGTTAAACCTGCAGCCCCACCGTCTTTATTGATCAATGGAACCTTGTAGGCAATTACTTGTACCTCTTCTAATTCTTTAACGTCATCTGGTTTCCCAATTTCGGTTTTGTCCAAGAAGGTAATTTTATCAGGAGAAACCCCTACACTTTGAATTTTTTTAGGCTGATGCTCTGGAGATCTAAATTCCACATCGTACGTACCTGCGTTCACCGATGGAAATTGAAATTTACCATCAAAATCAGTTTCGGCACCACCTTTGATAATTCCCCCTTGAGAAATAATCACTTTTACAAAGGCAAGTGGCTCTTTAGAGTCTTTATCGATTACAGAACCCTGAATCGAACCTAAACCCGCTTGCCCAAATACACAACCTATTGAAAGCGTGAGGCCTAAGGCTAATAAGTAGAGTTTTCGTGTCATAAGTAATATTTAAATTATTCTTATTATTTGTTTATTGAAGAGTGTAAATATAAAAAAAAGATTCTTAAATACAGCCAACCGCTAAAAATGTATTAACGTTGACACAATTCTTCCTTAACAAAAGTATCAAACTAATTGTACTTAATAATCGTTAAATTATTTTTTTAACGAAAAATATACAGGTCTAAAAAAAGTAGAGAGCAAATGCACATCAACTATTTAAACCAAGAAGAATACAGCTTATAATTGGTAGCAATTCGTTTCACCTCGCCTTCAAATAGTTCTTTGGAAATGTTCTTCACTTTTTTGGCAGGCACACCAGCATACAAGTCGCCAGCTTCAACTACAGTATTTTCTAATAGAACAGCACCCGCAGCGATAATAGATCCACTTTTTACTACGCAATTATCCATCACAATCGCACCCATTCCGATCAAAACATTATCTTCAATGGTACATCCATGCACTAATGCATTGTGACCTATAGACACGTTGTTGCCAATCTGAACGGCTGTCTTCTCAAAGGTACAGTGAAGTACCGCACCATCTTGAATATTTACCTGATTTCCAATTCGTATTGAGTTGACGTCACCTCGGATAACAGCATTGAACCAAACGCTGCAGTTTTCCCCTAGTTTCACATCTCCCACTAAAGTTGCATTTGGGGCTATCCAACAGTCTTCTCCAACTATTGGATCAATTCCGCGACATGATATTATAAATGACATATTAGATCGTATTAATTTTAATGTACTCTGACTGAATTTCAATTCCTAATAACCTTTTGACATTAGCATCAAACGCTTGGCTTGATTCAGTTGTAAGAAAATGCATATTTTGCTGTGTCGAAAGTTTCTTAACGAGCCAAGTATGTCTAAGCAGATAACTTTTCAAAGATGCGGCAACAATTGGCCCTTGGCTGAGTATTCTAATATTTTTCGGTAAAATACTCTCAATATAATTTTGAATCAACGGGTAATGAGTGCACCCTAAAACGATCGTATCGATTGAAGGTGATATTTCGAGTAGTTTTAGGACATCTTTTTTAATAAAACCCCTACCCTCTTTGGAATCGTATTCATTATTTTCAATCAAGGGGACCCAAAGTGGACAAGCATGTTGGTAAACGTTCAGTTCTGGAAAGAATTTTTCAATTTCGAGAAGGTAAGAATTGGACCGAACTGTTCCTTCTGTAGCAAGAATACCAACATGATTTGTTTTCGAATAATTCCCAACAACTTCTGCGCTAGGCCTAATCACTCCGAGTACACGTTTTCCTGGGTAGTCAATCAAATTAACTTGCTGGATTGTTCTCAACGCTTTGGCAGAGGAAGTGTTGCATGCAACAATAACCAAGTCACAGCCTCGATGAAATAATTCTTTTACGCACTCCCAAGTATATTCATAAACTACCTCAAAAGACCTTGTTCCGTATGGTGCTCGCGCATTATCTCCTAAATATAGATAATCGTATTCCGGAAGCATTTTTCGCACATCCGAAAGTACAGTGAGTCCACCGTATCCAGAATCAAAAAATCCAATGGGTGATTTTCTTGAGCGCATGTTCAAAATTAAACAAAAAAGCCATCGCATACGCGATGGCTTCAAATAATGTTATTTCATCTTAATTGGCCGCTGCAGCTTCTAACTTGAGCACTTCAGCAATTACTTTATCTGTAATATCCTTACCCTTTGCATACAACAACCCACTTTGATCTAATACGTAATCTAATTTCTCTACTTTAGCAACGTTCTCAATAGCTGTTTTAACACGTTCCAAGATTGGCGCGTTTAAATCATTAGCTAAAATGTTCATTTGTTGGTCAAGCTCCTGTCCTCTCGTTTGAAGTTCTTGATATTTCTTACTCAATCGTTCTTCTTCAAATCTTCTAGCAGTCGGACTCATTGTGGAAGAATTTGTTTCAAATTCTGTGTATTCCTTATTAAACTTCGCTTGTTCGTCTTGCATTTCTTTCATAGCTCTTGTCTCGAAATCACTGATTTCTTTCATCGCCATCATACGTGAAGGCATTGTATCTAATACTTTTTGAGAATCCACATGCGCAAACATTTGAGCAAACGATGTGCTTAAACTCAACACCAACACTAAAACTGATACTAACTTTTTCATACTTTTTCTTTTTTCTTTACTTTATTCACGGTCTGAGATGCCTAATTCTCTTAACACCAATTTACTTAAATCAAATTTTGGGTCTGCAAATATAAGATTAGATTGATTCGCTTTATCAAAAACAAAACTATATTTTCCCTTACTCGCTACCTCTGTGAGCGCATCAAACACTTTATCTTGGATTGGCTCAATCAATTCTTTTCTTTTTTTGAAAAGGTCGCCATTAACTCCAAAACGCAGTTGTTGCATTTCCAGAGTTTCACTTTCGAAGGTCTCAATTTCTTCCAGGCGCTTCGCTCGTTCTTCCTCTGGTAAAATAGCTTCCACTCTTTGAAAGTCTTGAATTCGTTTATTCAATTGCTTATATCGATCCTCAATTTCAGTTTGCCAACGTTCGGCAAATTTATCCAGTTGATCTTTGGCCTCTGCATACTCAGGCATGTTTTGCAAAATATAATCTGAATCGATATATGCGTACTTCTGAGACAGTGTAGCAAAGGCTGTACCAAAGAATACAATTAACGTCAAAAAAAACTTCGTTGTTTTCATACAATTGCTAAATTAGAATTAGAGATCACCAAGATTTGCGCCAATAATAAACTGGAATGTTCCTACTGGACGTCCTCCAATACGGGAAGCATCATTACCTCCACCAAATCCTTTACTGTGAGGATCCAAACCATCTATTCCCCAACCGTAGTCGAAGCCAAGCAAACCAAACATGGGTAAAAACACCCTAACTCCACCACCAACAGAACGCTTCACATTAAATGGATTAAAGGATTCAAAACTTGTGTATGTATTACCCGCTTCCGCGAATGCAAGCACAAAAAACGTTGCAGATGGATTTAAGGAAATCGGATAGCGCAATTCAAGAGAATAACGTGCGATCAAAGGATCACCGAGGGGTGAAGAAACTTCTTGCTCGTCATAACCGCGCAATGAAATCAACTCTCTACCATCAAGCATGGCAACCCCTTGCAACGCATTACCACCTAGGTAGAATCGTTCAAACGGTGACAAACCTTTGGCTTTCGAGTAAGAACCCATAAAACCGTATCCGATTTTCGGACTGAGAATTAATTTTTTATCAGGTGTTAACGGTAAATACCACTCACCCGTGAACTTGAATTTGAAGTACTCAGCATATTTGTTTCTTGTTTGCTCATCGACCAGACTATAATCTTCGATACCATCTGCAAGAGAATAGGGTAATGTAGCTTTAGTTGTAAATGTTATTTTAGAACCACTCTTTGGATAAATCGGAGCATCTATAGAATTCCTGGAAAGGATGTACTTGAAAGCAATGTTATTTGAGAACCCGTTATCAAAATCAAATACAGCTCCATAACGCGTCACATCGTAATATTGGTATCCCACTTCATAATAAGCACTGAAAAAATCATCTGGAATTCTTTTTCGACGTTGCAACCCAACTCCAGCTCCAGAAATAGAAACACCTGAATATCCAGGGTCATTTCGTTTAAAGTTATTACCAAATTGCGAATGTGTCAACCAAAAAGAAAACGCATTTGGTTTTTTACCACCAAGCCAAGGTTCCGTGAATGAAAAATTATATGCTTGAAAAAACCGCCCATTCGTTTGGGCCCGAATAGAAAGACGCTGTCCATCGCCGGCTGGAAGAGGAGCCCAAGCACCCTTTTTAAACATATTTTGAACTGAGAAATTATTAAAAGTAAGGCCCAAGGTACCAATGATTCTACCTGCACCATAACCTCCTGACAGCTCAATTTGATCAGACGATTTTTCCATCACAATATATTCAATATCAACCGTCCCATCAGCCGGATTAGGTAGAGGATTGATTTCGAAGGACTGCTCATCGAAATAGCCTAACTGAGCCAATTCACGTTGTGTTCGAATGATATCATTTCGATTGAATAAATCACCCGGTTTAGTTCGTATTTCTCTTCGAATAACATGCTCATTGGTTTTGTAATTCCCTTTGATCATAATATTTTTAATCCGTGCTTCCTTACCTTCAATTAAGCGGATTTCATAATTAATGTGATTATCCTCAACTCCTTTTTCTACTGGGGTTACCTGGAAAAACAAATGTCCTTTATCCATGTATAAAGAGGTAATATCTCGTCCGTCCATACTTTGATAAAGGCGTGTATCGAGCAAGGTACTATTATATATATCGCCCCTCTTGATTCCTAACACGGTGTCCAAGTAACCAGAAGAATATTTCGCATTCCCAACCCAGTCGATACCACCAAAATAATACAACTCTCCTTCATCCACATAAATATCGATTGCCAAATGCTTCTCATCAATCAAGTAAACCGAATCACGAACTATTTCTGCATCACGCAAACCAATCTCTTGAAACTTTCTTACCACAGCATCTTTGTCACGATTAAATGCAGATACGGAGAACTTTGAACGACTAAAAATACGCATGATGCCTTTTTCTTTCGTGTCTTTCATAGATCGTTTTAATTTACCTAATTTCACAGATTCTGCTCCATGAAAATTAATCTCATTGATACGAACACGCTCTCCTTTGTTCACCCTGATCACAAATATCTCTGAGTTATTCATGAGAGAATCCTGCACCCGATCAATCGTTACATCCACTGAGTAGAATCCCTTTTCTCGGTAAAAACCCACTACCTTTGATCTAGTATTGAAAATTAGATTTTCAGTAATATTGCGTCCTGCGAACAACTTAATCTCTTCCCGAATCTTATCAGCATCCTTCTTTGTTACTCCTTCAAAACGATATCGAGATAATTTCGGTCGAGGCTTTAACTCAATTGAAAGATAAGCAATATCTCCTGTGATTTTATCGATGTTAATAGACACATCACTGAACAATTCCTCCGCCCACAGATTCCGGATAGCATTCGAAATGTCATCGCTGGGTATTTTAATTTTAGATCCTTGTTTTAATCCTGCAATTAACTTAATAGCTTGGTGATCAAAATTATCTGCACCTAGCACGCGAATAGGCCCTACCTCATACACCTTAGGATTCATATAATCTACCACTTGCCCAAAGGAAGCAGTAAAACAGATTAAGATGGTCACTATGAGCGTTGTTATTCTTATCATGTACTAGGTTAACTGCTCTGATACCATTCCAAATCTTCGTTCTCGGGATTGGTAATCTAAAACAGCATTGTAAAAATCTTCTTTTGTGAAATCCGGCCACAAGATATCGGTAAAATATAGCTCAGTATAAGCCAATTGCCAAAGTAAAAAATTACTCAATCTATATTCTCCAGAAGTTCGAATCATGAATTCCGGATCTGGGAAATCCTTTGAGCATAAGTGGACATGTATAACTTGATCGTTGATATCTGCAACTTCTAGCTGGTGTTCTTTTACCTTTTGTGCGATACTTTTCGTGGCTTGTATCAATTCCCATCGGGCACTATAATTCAATGCCAAAATCAAATTCACCTTCTTATTTGCAGCAGTAGACTTCTTTCCAGCAATCAAGGCGTTTCTGCATGCCTCTGGAAGTTGCGCCTCGTCACCTATGCTGTGAAGACGCACTCCATTTTTGTGAAGCTCTTCTACCTCATTGGATATGGTTTCAACCATTAGGTTCATCAGCCCATCTACCTCTTCTTTCGGACGGTTCCAATTCTCTGTAGAAAATGCGTATAATGTCAAATACTCCACTCCTAGCTCAACGCAACCCTTTAGCACTTCACGTACCGCCTCCACACCGCTAGTGTGACCGAACAAACGCATTTCACCTTGCTGCTGAGCCCATCGACCATTACCATCCATGATAATCGCAATGTGCTTGGGGGTTTTAGAAAGATTTATTTTATTGAACGAGCTCATTAAAAATTTAACTGATGACGAATTTACAATAAGTAACGGACATAGAGTGCTTAAATTATAAATTGATTAACGTAGTTTAACAAAAAAGAGGGAATTGCATGAACAACTCCCTCTCGATATCTTAAGCATGCAGATTAATCAGCAAGCACAATGATTTTATCATTCTGCATTTCTACTACACCTCCTTTGATAAACAATCGAATAATTCGATCATTACTTGGATCATTTTCAATTTCTCCAGACAACATATCGATTTCTTTCTCGTCGTTGGAGAGACTCACCTTAATTTTCCCTTCTTTCAGGGTTGAGATAATCGGTGCGTGTCCTTTCAAAACTTGGAAAGAACCATCAATTCCCGGAAAACTGACAGCGTCCACATTTCCTTCGAATAACTTCTTATCCGGTGTTATAACTTCTAATCGCATTTTTGACTTTTATTTATGCTTCCGCAACCATCTTCTCACCTGCTTCAATTACATCTTCGATGCTACCTTTCAAGTTAAAAGCAGCCTCTGGGTATTTATCCATTTCACCGTCAAGAATCATATTGAAACCTTTAATGGTGTCTTTGATATCTACCAAAACTCCTTTTAAACCTGTAAACTGTTCTGCAACGTGGAAAGGTTGAGAAAGGAAACGTTGTACACGACGAGCGCGGTGAACGACTAACTTATCTTCCTCTGATAATTCATCCATACCTAAGATGGCAATGATATCTTGTAATTCTTTATAACGTTGAAGCGTTGTTTGAACTCTTCGTGCACAGTCGTAATGTTCATTTCCAACAATTTCTCTTGTTAAGATTCTTGAGGTAGAATCTAACGGGTCAACCGCTGGATAAATTCCTAACTCCGCAATCTTACGTGAAAGTACTGTTGTAGCATCCAAGTGAGCAAATGTATTCGCTGGTGCAGGGTCAGTTAAGTCATCCGCAGGTACATATACCGCTTGAACAGAAGTAATCGAACCATTTTTCGTTGACGTAATACGTTCCTGCATCGCTCCCATTTCCGTAGCAAGCGTTGGTTGGTAACCTACCGCAGAAGGCATACGACCCAATAACGCAGATACTTCAGAACCTGCCTGTGTAAAACGGAAAATATTATCTACAAAGAAAAGAATATCCTTCCCAGCTCCATCTCCTTCACCATCACGGAAATATTCCGCCAAAGTAAGTCCAGACAATGCCACACGTGCACGCGCACCAGGAGGCTCATTCATCTGACCGAATACGAAAGCTGCTTTCGATTCTTTTAATTCATTTTGATCTACTTTAGAAAGATCCCATCCTCCTTCTTCCATGGAGTGCATAAAATCTTCACCGTATTTGATAATTCCAGATTCCAACATCTCACGAAGAAGGTCATTACCTTCACGCGTACGCTCACCTACTCCCGCGAATACAGATAAGCCAG
>Ga0181574_10003815_pt1 | contig 13218 bp, 9 predicted proteins | sample 101ome_24_FD_145600 | JGI IMG/M metagenome (GOLD analysis project Ga0181574, IMG submission 145600) | Coastal salt marsh microbial communities from the Groves Creek Marsh, Skidaway Island, Georgia - 101410AT metaG (spades assembly) | ecosystem: Environmental > Aquatic > Marine > Intertidal zone... | reverse complement strand
GGGAGCAAGCGCGTTGATCTGGATCTCAGGGCCTAAGTGTCGCGACAGAATCTCGGCGAGTACCCGTTGACCCGCTTTGGATACGGCGTAGTCGCCTCGGTTGGGATAGGCCACCGCAACGTACTTTTCGCCACCGAAGTAACTCGATACATTCAGAATCGAGCCTTTGCCCTTGTCTTTCATCACTGGTCCGAATTTGCGAATCAGCGAGTAGTTAGAGATCAGATTGGCTTCCATGGTGCGGTTCCAGTCCGCAAGCGTCATGTCCACCACCATTTCTTCCGCGCCGGAAATACCCGCGTTGTTAATCAGGAAATCGACGTTGCCGAAGAGCTCGATGGCTCGATCATAGAGCGCATCCAAGGCCTTGGGATCACCCACATCAATATCGGCCATGATGCTGACCCGGGTGTCGGCCTGTGGATAGCCAATTCCGCGCAATTCTTCAACGATCTCTTCCCGCGCTTCCTCCAACTTGGCCTGGCTTCTGGCGCTCAGCAATACTCTGCAACCCGCGATGGCGAGGTAGCGGCCAAGCTGCAAGCCAATGCCAAGACTGCCGCCCGTGATTACCGCAGTTTTACCTTTGTGAAGTCCGGGAAGGACGCGCATCAGAGGTGTTGGCATCGATTCTTTGCCGGTCGCGCGCTTGATGCTTTTCGGAATCCAAAGGTTGATGGGATCCATCTGCCGCACGCGATTGGTGAGCGTAGCGGCCCAGTCAGCCGCAAAAGTCAGGTTGTCCTTGTCTTCACTGTCATAGCGCACGAGTTGATTGGGTCGCACAGCCCATTCGAGTTCGCCTGCATTCAAAAGGGTTTCGTCCTCGTGACGCCAGCCACGGATGAGCGCCTCGATCGATGCGCGGATCACCTCGTTTAGCAGATTGCCGTGTGTATCACTGCCATTGGTAGCATAGGTAATTGCAGGTGGCTCGCACCTGCCAAACCAGCGAGAGAGATTGCTCGCGAACATGCTGGCAAAAGCAACCGGCGCAACGACTTCTTCGCGAACAAAATTTTCGACATCTTCGTCGGTCGCACCGCACAGCGAGTGCCCATAGTGACCATTAGGCTTGCGAGGCAGCACGATCACGCCGTCCAGTCGGCCAAAATGGTCGTCGATGAACTGCATGGTGCGATCGACCGACTCACGTCGCAGCGGATCCAGATGTGACAACTGGATTTCATCGAGTCCGTTTGCCTGAATCAGTGAGCGCGCATGACCCACTGATTCAAGCGAGCGAAACGCCAGCAACACGTGCGCGCCACTCTTAATTTGACGCTCGGCATAAGTGAGCGCTTCTTCGTAGTCAGAACCACCGAGGATCAAGACGACATTGTTGGTGAGGTCCTCAAGACGCTTGTCCGGCCAGGACACGAGTTGCGAACGGCTTTGTGCGGGTACCTGCATGCCATTGGTCACTTCGATGTGGTGACCAGACACCGCGGCAGACTCCTCGGAAGCCAGCCATACGATGCCGTTTGCGACATCGGTAGGGGTAGGGTAGCGGTACTCCAGGCCTTGCTCACCGTTTCGGGTGGTGATCATGAGGTCACGGAATTCCTGGCTTGTGCTGCCGGGTGGAATATTCTGAAGCTCATCCATGGTCGCAAAGACCGTATCGATGCGCTCCGACTCTATGGGTCCCGGGAATAGCGTATTCACGCGAATCCCGCGCTCCTCTCCCAGTTCCAGTGCAAGGCCTTTGCCCAGTGCGTTGAGGCCAGACTTTGGCACCACATAGGGAATTCTTCCGTAGTAATGCGTTCGTGAAAAAATCGTCGAAACATTGACGATCGTCCCACCATCACTCAGATGCGCTGCTGCCGCACGGGCCATATTCCAGGGAGCACCGAGCAGATTCATTGCAGAGTCGAACATGGTCTGGTCCGAGCCCGCTGCGCGCATTTCCACGTCGGTAAATGGAATGTCCCGTAGTGTGTACTTCGGGCCCGCGGCACCCGCATTATTAACCAGCACGTCCAGCTTGCCGAAGGACTCCACAGCGCGTGACACGATATCGCGGCAGACTTGCGGGTCAGCACAGTCGCCGACGATCGTGGTGATGTTTTCGGCGTCAAAGCCTTCTTCGGAGAGCTCTTCCACGAAGGCATCCAGCTTGTTCTGGTCGCGGCCCGTCATGGTGACTTTGGCCCCTTCGCGGAGTAAGTGCCGTGAAATGTAGCGGCCAATAGAGCCTGCAGCTCCCGTCAGGATGACGGACTTGTTTTCGAGCCGGCGTCCGGCCAGAGACTGCGAAACTACCGCATTGGAAAGATTGGACATGTCGTTCATCTGAGCGCTCCGGCTGATCCTGTTTCGACTTTGGTGATGACCTCACCGCGCTCGGCTGCATCACGCAATGCCCACGCTCGGTAAAGCTCGTCTTTGGTTTTTAGACCCATGCGGGGAAGCGCATGAGTGACTACGTAGTTGGCACCACCGTGCCGGTTCTCCCACATCGCCTGATGAATCTCGGCGATGTCTTCGATAGGTCTTGCCAGTGGCGGCAGGACGTCGATCTGGCCCGCAGCGATCCGCTCCTGCATTTCCGCGAATTCACGCGCAGTGTTGAGGTGTGTGCCGCGTATCTCTGCACTGGGCATGATGATTCTGCGCTGCCGCATCCACACTTGTGGGGCATAAAAGGTAAACCGATGGCCACTTAGCTCTTCGGCATAAACAACCTTGCCCACATTGGGTTTGACGAGAGACGTGGCGAGTGCGAGGCCATCGCGGCCCGCGCGTTCAAAGACCACGTCCGGTAATCCACGCTTGTCGAGCGTATTTCTCAAGAAAGGCGCAATCGCTGAACCAATCGGCTTGAGGGTTCTATCCGAGAACAGACGGACTGCTTCTTTGAAAGCCTGAGACTCCGTGAAGGGATTGGGCATCTGCGCAAAGGGTCCCGGAGCATCGTAGTCATCGCCGAGGCGACGCTCGATTTCCTCGAGGCTGACTACACCTTTGACCTGAGCACCAAAGCCCAGAGAATTCACGAATTCTCTCTGCGGGACAGTATCTACAAGCACTGCAATCTGCGCGCCGCGTTGGCAGCCCACCTCAATGGCTTCAATTGCCACGCGATCTACGATGCCGTCTTCAGCGCCAGGGCCGTAAACGATCAACAGGCTTTGTCCTGCGCGAAGGCCAGCGCGGGTAAACATCTCGGCGGGGGTGCTACTACCTTTTTTACCCATAAAGGTAAATCGGTATCCCGAGGAAGCCCCATAAAAAGTCAGCACACCGCCATGACCCAATGTCTGGAAAGAGCGAGGAAAAGCGGTCTCGCCCGCATGTGAGACGACGTAATCAATAGGCCCCTTCGCCGCGGCTTCGGTGGCCGCGACAAAATCTGCCCCTTGTGCCTCCCAGGCCGACCATTCGGCGGGATCATCCGGCACCGGCGTAAAGGCGTCTGCCCACTGCGGATTTTTTCGATCGACTGCTGCGCCACCGACTGCTTCTACTCGAGCGGCGCGCTCCGCGTTGGAGACCATGCCGACCACATCGAGACCACTGCTGACGGCACTGCGCAAACAGTCATAGCCCGTACCCGTCGAGGCGCCCTCAACGAACAGCCGCCTGTTTGGCTCAATATCGAGCGTATGGTAGAGCGCTCGGTGAATCGTACCCAGCGTCAAACCATAGGAGCCGGCCTCCTCAAAACTGAGACTCGGTAATTTGGCGTGCAGCTGCGGCCCCTGAACGGTCAGGAACTGCGCGTGGCTGCCATCATTGCGCTCGTATCCCTGAATGCGAAAGTCTGCGGCCATGGGATCCAGGCCTTGATCGGGGGAGAGTAATTCGCTCTGGCCCGAATAAACGGTGCACACATCGCCCACGGAAAGTCGGCCTTCGGCAATCAGCTCGCTACCGAGCCGCACGATCATCGCCACGCCACCCGAGCCCGTGACTTGCACATCAGCATCTCGCGCGTCGAAGGGTGATACGGGGATGCCGGTAATTGCCCAGATATCATTAAAGTTCATTTCCGATGCCAGCACGTAAACCAGTGCCTCATTGGGCTCGGGTTCCGGTGTCTCGAAAATCAGTTTGATCTCTGCATCAACCGGGTCGCCGTGCGCCGGCTTGCCATCAACGGCCGACTTGGGTACGCCATAGCCGTACTGGTATCGAGGAATCGGTGTGACACCGGGGAAGAAACTGGCGCCCATGGGTAGCAGATCACCCGACGCAAGCAGTGCCTCCACTTGTTGACCGGAGGCTGTTGGTGCCACCTCAACGTATTGCGTTGGCAACGGTGCGCTGCGCTTCTCCAGAAACGCCGTGATACCGGCGGGACCTGATTCGGGGTCGCAGACAGCCTCGGCAAACAACTCCGCTTCGTGCAGCAAGCCGGCTGATTGGCCTTGCTCCGCGCCCACGGCAACCGCATCCAGCACTCTTGCAACCTGCTTGTCACGCCCACTGGCGCGGATCTGAGACAAAGCCTGCTGCAGGGCGGGCTGCTCGAGAATGGATGCTGAGTACGGGATGCCTGCGTCGCGCTCGCCAAGCGCTTTTTGATGCTCTTCTTGAGCCGCCGCCAATGGCCCTTGATTGGCAAAGTAAGCTCTTAGCCGCGACATGGCGATCTCAACAGGTGAGGCCGCGGCCTCGGCCACCACTTCGTCTACCAATCCACAATCTATGGCCTCGTTGGCAGAGATATTGCGCCCGCTGACCATTAAGCGGACGGCCTCGGCCATACCCGCCTCACCTCGGCGACGGAACAGTTTACGAACCAGTCGTTGGGTACCGCCGTAGCCTGGCAGTAAATTAAGGTTGATCTCGGGCTGACCAAATTGAGCATGTTCTGCCGCAATGACATAGGAGCAGGCCAGTACCAGTTCGTTGCCGCCACCCAGCGCTGGCCCATTGACGGCTGCGATCACGGGTTTCCCCAACTGCTCCAGCGCGGCAAAAGCGGCCTGTGCCGCGTTGGGCGGCGTGCGTGCCGACTCGAGATCGCCTGCTTCTCCCACTTCGAGCAGTTCTTTGACATCTGCTCCTGCGACGAAGGCCCCGCGGGCACCCGTGATGACAACCGCGTCAACATCATCCTGATGCTCTAGCTGCTGTACCACGGTGTGAAGTTCGTCGAGCGTTCGTTCGTTCAGCGCGTTAACGGGTGGGTGATTGATGACCAGCAACGCCACTTTGTGTTCATCATCCAGTCGATGCGTCTCAACACGCAGATAGCGCCAGCTTTGGATAATCTGCCGCGCCTCGGCAAGGCGACCAAAGTCGCGCCATTGCGCCACCGCACCCTGTATTTCTTCCACCGACTCAGGGTTTCTCAGAGTAGAGAGATCCCCCAAAGGTTGATCGAGCAAAATGGCGCGCAGCGTGCGGCGCATGTACTTGCCAGAGCGCGTTTCTGGAAACGCTGAGACAACCAGAAAATCTGAGGGCACGGCGGTAGCGCCTTTTTCGGTGCGAACCAGATTCTGGAGCCGATTTAGATCCTCGTCCGAAAGTTTTCGCCCCGCAGCGGCCACGAGAAACGCCACTGGTGTTTCTCCCTTCTCATCATGCGGTGCGCCAACCACCACGACGTTTCCGACAGGAGAATCCTGCCGGAGGGTTTTATCGCGGAGGATAGCTCCTTCAATTTCTTCGGTGCCGATACGGTGTCCCGACACGTTGATCACATCGTCCGACCGACCATGCAGAGTGAAGGCCCCTTCGTCTCCTCGGCGGGCGTAGTCGCCTTGCGTGTAGGTCAGTTCGCCATCCCATCGGCTGAAGTAAACCTCGGTAAAACGCTCAATATCCCCTTGCCAGGAAGGGGTGCCCAGCGTCTCGCCATGCCCCCAAAGCGTGCGCGCCAGATAAGGGTAAGGCTGCGTGATAACAAGTTCGCCTTTTTCGCCTGATTCTGCCTCTCGCCACTGGCTGACCGTACCGTTCTCACTGGTTTCCTCGACAATACGGACTTGTGCCTGAATCCAGGGGAGCGGCCAGGTTTTGGCATCGGCCTCCAGCGGTTTGAATCCCCCCCATGGACAGGAAAATACGATGCCGCCGTGCTCGGTGGCCCAGTAGGAATTGATGTAGTGCGAACAGATATTCTCCATGGCAAAGTTCTGCACAGCGGGGGATACCGGTTCAGCGCAAAACGTGCCGACTTTCAGGGTCGACATGTCGTAGCGAGACATTTCCTGAGTACTTGCTGGGTCTGTCATCACCGCTTTGAGGAACGTGGACCCCGCCTTGAATAGCGTCACCTTGTTGCGTTCTATGATCGATGCGAAACGACCTGCGTGAGGGAATAGCGGTGAGCCCTCGGCTATCACGGTCGACATACCAAACGCCAGCGGCGCGGCGATCAAGTAGGACTGACCAGTAATCCAGCCGGGATCGCCAATCACGTACAAGCAGTCATCCTGATTGGCGTTGAAAACGGTTCGCATGGTGTGCGTTACCCCTGACAACCAGCCCCCATGGGTGTGCACAACGCCTTTGGGTTTGCCGGTAGATCCCGAGGTATAAATAATGAACAGTGGCCAATTGGCCTCCACCGGGACAGCGGGGATGCTCGCGCCCACGGCCTTCCAGAACGCGTTGTCGTCCAAAGCATCCAGTGCGGCTCGATCTGTCACCCCGGCATCAGCCAGCATTTCGCCCTCAACCTCTGCCACCAGGTCATGGGACCAGCGGTCGCGGCTGTGCTCGACGATATCGTTACCGGTGTAGCGCACAACAATGACGTTATCGACAGCGTGGCCCACGTTCGCCAGCTCACTGGCAACCGTGGTGCGCAATTCGGCAATGATCTCCGGCGCAGTGCCTCGCTCTCGTTCCAGCGCCAGACCGAGTTCCCGCATGACATCTGCCCGTTCCAGCGTGATTTCGCCAGACACGGCCTCGGTGACTTGCGCCTCAAGGCGCTCAGCGACTTCCGCGGGAAGTCTGGCTTTGAGTGTCTCTGAGAGCGCCTGAAGTGCGGCAGGGCGAGGCACGTAGTTGTCCAGAGCAGGATCCGCGTAGGTACTCTTATAGGCGACCACTTCCGCATTCCGGTAGCCACCGTCGGCGGTGATAACCACTTTGGCGCCGGCGTCGTGAATACGGTCAGAAAGTGTTTTCGCAGAGAAGCCACCAAATACCGGTGTGTAAATGATGCCCAGACGCTGAGCCGCCAGAATATAAAAGATCTGTTCGAGGATATTGGGCAGATTCAGCGCGATGCGATCCCCCGCGCCGAGATTCAGGTGCCTGAGTACCCGCGCGCGAAGCGCAACCTCCAGCAGCAACTCACGGTATGTCAGGCGCTGTTCAAATACCGGACCGCCGCGGCCACTATTTTTAGAGGGATCCCAGCGATCGCCCTCAAAGACCAGTGATTGCTTTGCTCCGCGACCGGAGAGGACATGGCGATCCAGCAAATTGAAGCAGGCGTTTGTTTGTCCGTCTACAAACCACCGGTAGTAAGGCGCAGCGCTGTCATCAAGGGCCGCAGACCATGGTACCCAGTGGGCATCCGTCTCCACCTCCGCCGCTGATGCCGCGTGCCAGCCCTGCCAGGCGCCTGACCCGTTACGGGACATCCACTGTTGGCTGCTGGGGTCAAACCAGTGAAGCTCTCGCGCTGCGATAGATCCGTGATAATCGGCAGAATCGCTCACCACATGAGCGCGCGCCTGGTCCTCATCCTGCTGGGAGTGAAGTATGCCCCAGCGATCGTCGTGATGTGTCACAACGCCTCCTCTCTGTTACAAGGCGGCGACCCGCAAGCTCCGGACATAACCGGTCGCTCACAGACGCGCACCCTAAAATGTTCCCGGCGATACGGCATGCCCGAGCGACAGAGTCATCCCCAGAGTGGCCCTCGCTGTGTATTCGCAGGATGGGCCGTAGACACTGACTAAGCGGGTTACGCCAACTATTACCATCCGGATCACTTGTTCCCGCCTTACAAAAGTATCAGGGGGGTGGTGAGTCGATTGCATGGGTTGTGCCGCCGCACTGTTGAGCGGAGTCGAATGTGCTCTAATCCCCAACTGCGAGGCTCCGGCGGCTTTGTTGTATCGTGTGAGGCGCGGTGGGTCGCACTGTATTGCCGATGCACTCCAAGCATCGCGAGCCCTCTTCGAGAGCAGCCCGGAGGCACCATGGCGGAGCGCAAAAACCCAATGGATCGTTACCTGCCCACGCTGGGCACGGGGGTCGTAGAGTGGATTGGTGTTCGACCCCATCGGAGAGAACCGTTGATCAGTGTCGACCGGGTCAGTGCGGTCGCGGAATATGGGTTGGAAGGGGATCACCGGATGTCGAAGACGCCGGGATCCGGTCGTCAGGTAACCCTGATTTCCAGCGAATTTTTGCAGCAAATCCGGCAACACCTCGGGCTTGAGGACTTGGAGTCCGCCAGGTTGAGGCGCAATATTGTGATCTCGGGGATCAACCTGAACGCGTTGCGAAGACAGCGGTTTCAGATCGGAGAGGCCTTGTTGGAAGCGACCCAGCTGTGCCACCCCTGCGCGCGAATGGAATCAGAGCTGGGTCCCGGAGCGGTAGTGGCCATGTTTGGCTACGGCGGCCTCTGTGCAAGAGTCATATCGGGTGGCGTGATCGCCATTGGGGATTCGGTCGTGCACGCGGGGCAATCGTGAGCTGGCTCTCGATTTTTGCAGTTGCGCCGGATCAAGCAGCGTGGGTGGGGTTAGCAGTTGGTTTTGCTGCAGCGATCCGCGCGTTCACGGGTTTTGGATTTGCGTTATTGGTTGTGCCCGTGTTCTCCCTTTTCCTCTCACCCGGTGATGCGGTGGTATTGAGCGCTGCATTGGCCCTGATTTTGGGCGCCGTGAGTCATCGCTCGTGGTGGGGTTTATTTCCTACCACCCCGGCTATCCCCATGTTGGCGGGGGCCACTGTGGGGACTGCAATAGGGGTTTGGTTTCTGGCGTCTCTGTCGGTCAACGAGTTTCAGCTTTGGATTGGCTTGCTGGTGGTCGTTGCATCAGTGGTAACGGCGCGCTTCAAACCCAGCGAACGGTCTTCCTCCCCGCCGGTGGCTCTGGGCACGGGGATCGCTTCGGGGTTAATGAATGGCGCTTTTGCGATCCCGGGTCCGCCAGTGATTCTCTATGTCATAGCGACCATGGACAACCCGGTTCAATCGCGCGCGTTCCTCATGATGTTCTTTTGTTGCTCCAGTGTGGTGTCTCTGGCGATGTTCGGCTTCGCGGGGCTGATTACTGCCAGGCCATTTCAGCTGCTGTGGGTAGCGCTCCCGATGATGTGGTTGGGTAACTCGCTGGGCAATTTGGCGTTCAACCGGTTTGCGGGGGGTGCCTACCGGACATTTGTGGTTGGCCTGTGTGTGGCCATAGGCCTCGCTATTTTTTTACGGGCGTTGATGAGCGGAACCTGACGGCCCAGGGCAGTCTCTGGCCCACAGTGGCTTCACTGTTTAACGTTGTCGCGCACAATACGGGCCTTTTGCCGTTGCCAATCCCTGTCTTTCTCGGTTTCACGTTTGTCGTGCAGTTTTTTGCCCTGAGCCAGATCGATGCGGGCTTTCACTAGATGTCCCTTCCAATACAGCGCTGTGCAGACGCATGTTTGGCCCTTTTGTGTCACGCCCGCATTGATTTGCGCCAGCTCCTTTCGGTGTAAGAGGAGTTTGCGTGTTCGCGTTGGATCGGTGACATAGTGGGTCGAGACGGTGTCCAGAGGCGTAATGCTGGCACCCAGCAAGTAAGCCTCACCGTCTTTCATCAGCACATAGGAATCCGTGAGCTGGGCTTTCCCCGCTCTGAGTGCTTTGACTTCCCAGCCCGCCAATGCCACCCCAGCCTCAAAAGAGGTCAGCAGGTGATAGTCGAAGCGTGCTCTTTTGTTCTGGGCGATGGTATTGTCAGCTGTCTTTTTGTGCTTGGATCTCGCCATGGACCCATTATACGGGCCCCTCTTTTATTGCGCGTCGGTATTCTTACCTCCTCGGCGCGACCTGCCGAATGATTGTGGGTCGGTAGTCGGTGCTTGATAGCAATGTCCCACAACCATGGCGGGCGCGGACAACGCTAGTCCTGACCCTCTCCCTGCTCGCCATCGGCTTGGGCAACCTTCAGCGTATGCCCTATCTCATCGGTGAACATGGTGGTGGGGTGTTCTTCTTAAGCTACGTGCTCGCGCTGCTGCTCCTGTCCGTGCCGGTGCTCATTGGTGAGGTGGTGATAGGCAGTCTGGGCAGAGGTTCCCCGGGGCTGGCTATGCACTGGGCGGCTAGCGCCGCCAATGCAGATACGCGATGGCGCTACCTGACTTTTTTTCACACCGCCATGACGATCTTGCTATCCGCCGTTGCGATCATGACGGCCGTGTGGTGTGCCTATTGGGCGGCTGTCATCTACTCGGGGGAGTTGGGTTCGGCGAGTGTCAGGGATGTCTCTACTGGGCTCGTGTCGATGCTGGGAAATGGTCCCGCTCAATTTGTGCGGGCGTTGCTTGCAACGGGACTGGCTGTGCTGATATCCGCGATCGGGGTGCGCGCTGGCATGGGGTTGCTCGCATGGTTCGTCTTGCCCTGTGTTGCGGTCGCGTTGCTGGGCGTTTTGGATTTCGCATTTGTGTACACCGATCTGCGCCCCGTCGCCGACTTTTTATTCACCGTTGAACCCAACCTTTGGCGGAGCCACACCATTTGGGAAGCGCTGACTTCGGCGGGCATCACCCTAGGGGCCGGGCTGGGGGTGGGAATTGCATTGGGCACGCAGGCGCCGCAGAGCCTGCCTTGGGCGCGATCTATCCTCGCCGCGGCGGTGCTGGATAGCGCCTTTATGGTGGTTGTGGCCGTTATTGTGTGCGCCATGTTGTTTGAGGTGAATGTGGCGCCTGTCGAGGGCTTGGCCGCCCTCTTTGTGGCGACTCCTTACGCGTTTGCCAATTTGCCGCTTGGCGAAGCCTATGGTGCGCTCTTCTTTATGGCGATGGCTGTAACTGCCTGGAGCACGGCGGTGATTTTGATGGAGCCGTCTGTTCAGTTGATCGGGCAGGATTTAGGGCTGGGTCGCATGAGTGGTGCAGTACTGGCCGGCACGGCCATCGCACTGATTATCGCTCTGATGTTATTCACGACAGAAACCGCCCTGGTGAGCGTGGTTAGCTTCTTGGTCGAGGGAATGTTGCCCCTGAGCTTTCTGGCGACGTCCCTTTTTATTGGCTGGTGGATGCCCAGACCCGTGCTGCGAGGTGAGCTTTATCGGGAGCCGTTGTGGCTTTTTCGTCTGTGGTGGTTTGCCATTCGGTGGCTGGTGCCTCCCATCTCTGCGGCATGGTCATTGCAGCTATGGTTATAGACGGATGTCTCTGACATCCACTTGTCCGGTAAACTATCGGCATGAGTTTGATTGAGAGAAGCGCGTTGTTGCCCTATCCCGCGGAGCAAGTGTTTGATCTGGTGGCTGACATTGAACGCTATCCGGAGTTTCTGGATGGCTGTGTCGGGGCAGAAGTGCTTGAGCGCGGCGAGGAGTCCGTGACGGCGACATTGCGATTGTCTCGTGCAGGCATTAGCCAGAGTTTTACCACGCGCAACACCATGCGACGACCCCAGGAAATCGCGCTGGCCTTGGTAGAGGGTCCTTTTGAACAATTTACCGGGGTGTGGTCTTTTCGGGCGCTCGGCGCGGAAGCTTGCAAGACCTCTTTACGCCTTCAGTTTCAGCTTGCCAGTGGGCTTGCCAATGTCGCGGCAGGCAAATTGTTCGACAAGGTCGCAGTTGATCTCGTCGATGCGGTGGTGGGTCGTGCAGCTGCGTTATTGCCCAAGAGTGCTAACCGTGACTAAGGCATCGCATAACACGGAATGCGAAGACGATCCGCCTGAGATTCAGGTCGAGGTGGCTTATGCATTGCCTGACAAGCAGAAGATTGTGAAGTTACAAGTTCCTGCCGGGACCACCGCCCATGACGCCGTAACCCGGAGTCAGATCGACCAACATTTTGACGAGCTGGAGATTGTGCCTGACCTTAAACTGGGCGTTTGGGGCAAGGCGGTCAGTGCTGATCGGGTGCTGGTTTCCGGAGAGCGTGTCGAAATCTATCGGCCTCTGGTGGCAGACCCTAAAGAAGTGCGCAAGGCGAGGGCGGCAAAAGCCAAGGCAGCCCGTTCGCAGGTTGGTCAAGAGGCCTCGGCGGCGATTTCTTCTTCCGACGCCTGAGGCAGATCCCAGTCCGGCGCATCGGGACCTTCGGCACGAACCAACTCATCGCCCTCGAACCAGAGTGTCAGGCGGGTCTCTGCGAGGGTTTCATTGCCATTTCGTAATAGGTAGCGGTAATCCCAGCGGTCACTGTGGAAGGCGTCCTCTATGAGCGGCGTGCCCATAATGTATCTGACTTGCCTGCGGTTCAGCCCGGGCTTGAGCTGTGACACCATTTCTTCGGTCACAACATTGCCCTGTTCCACGTTGATCCGGTAGACACCGGGGAAGCCGAAATTGCTCCCGCATCCCGCGAGGGCTGTCATCAGCATCAGGCCGAGTAAAGTTCCTTTCTGGGTGATCATTGTGGACACATTATCTTCCAACGTGGCGAGGCGGCTGGCATGATAACGTTAAACGGCCCCGACGGAGAACTATCTACGCATGTCCTCGGAGAATCGCGAACTCAAAAAAGCCGGTCTCAAGGTCACCGCGCCGAGACTCAAAATCCTTTCCATGCTGAGCGATGCGTCGGGCCAGGGAGACCACTTTAGCGCTGAGGATTTGTACCAGCGGCTTCGCGACACAGGTGAAGATATCGGTCTTGCTACGGTTTACCGGGTCTTGACGCAATTTGAAACAGCCGGACTGGTGATGCGTCACAACTTTGAGGCGGGATACTCAGTCTTCGAAATGGCCTCTGACGACCACCATGATCACATGGTCGACGTAGACACGAGCGAAGTCATCGAGTTTATCGACGAAGAAATCGAGCGGCGGCAGCATCTCATTGCCGAGGAGCACGGCTACGAAATCATCGATCACTCAATGGTGCTATACGTTCGCAAAAAAACCACTGCTTAAGTGACGTGCAACCCGGGGGATAATTCAGGGTTGCGCACCCTCCAGCATCTCCCGCGCGTGGGCCAGGGTATTTCCGGTCAATTTGGCGCCACCTAGCATCCGACCGATTTCTTTTATTCTGGCCTCGCCTTCTAGGGGCGTCAGTGCGGATTTTACGGTCTCTTCACCCTCCTTGGTGACCAGCAGGTGCTGATGG
>Ga0181574_10003809_pt1 | contig 13229 bp, 11 predicted proteins | sample 101ome_24_FD_145600 | JGI IMG/M metagenome (GOLD analysis project Ga0181574, IMG submission 145600) | Coastal salt marsh microbial communities from the Groves Creek Marsh, Skidaway Island, Georgia - 101410AT metaG (spades assembly) | ecosystem: Environmental > Aquatic > Marine > Intertidal zone... | reverse complement strand
GACGGCTTCAAGGGTTTGCTGATAATCTCTTCTCAAAGATTCAGTCTCGCTTTTCCAAGTTAATTTTGGAAGATATTGAAACCAAATGCGTGCTGTTCGATAGTACAATTCGTCGTAGCTTCGACGAAGTAAATCATTTCCAATTAATTCGCATTTGCAATTATGTAACACCATGTCGAGGCGTGCAAAATCTGTCAAAGACGCTTCGTTTTCCAAATTCGTAAATTCTGAAAGTAAAGAACCTAGTTTTTCTCCAATCGTATCATTCGGTGGGCGCGGATCCAAACTCCCCATAGCCTCAGCAAGACACATCCTTAGTTCCATTGCCTGGCGGACTTGGGAAAAATCAATTTCGGTTACGATAGTTCCAACCCCATGCTTGGTTATTGTGAGCCCCTCGTTTTCCAGCCTTTGGATTACTGTGCGAATTGGAGTTCGACTAACACCAAATTGTCGGGCTAGAAGACTAATATCCATAATCGCGCCGGGAGGATATCTAAGGAGAGTTATGTCCGTTCTTAGGCTTTCGTAAATTGTGCGAAACCTAATACGCCACGGGCTTACGTCCGACAGATGTGGACGGTTGATTGCGTCTGACGCAATGGAAAACGGCACCGGCATTAGCTGTTAGACCCTCTTGCCTAAACTCAGTTTAGCTGTTTCCAAGAGAAAGTCATAAAGCTAAGAAATACACAACTAAAATTTTCAATCTTATAAGTTAATTTTTGATGAAAAATTAATTTATAAAAAGCAATGCTATGCGAGAAATATTTACACTAGAGATTTTTTTGGACAAATTAATTTTCATCATGTTATATATTTCTTATGACGAGCCTTACGCGAATAATGGATTCGAGCGATACTGGTACAGTTAGAAACGCGATAGAAATCCTTTCTAGACTTGTGGCTTTTGAAAGCATTTCTGGCCGTTCCACGCACCCCATCGTAGAGTATATCTGCAGCTACCTCGGATCACATGGTGTTGAGGCGTCACTCAGCTTTGATGAGACTAAACAAAAAGCGAATATCTTTGCCACGATTGGTCCGCACATTGACGGAGGCGTCGTGTTAAACGGCCATACTGATGTTGTTCCAGTCGAGGGGCAGAACTGGGCTACTGATCCGTTCAAATTAACGCGTAAGCGTGACAGGTTGTATGGCCGCGGCTCCGTTGACATGAAGGGTTTTCTGGCTTGTGTTTTAGCTTCAGTTCCAATTTTCAAATCAATGAAACTGAAAAAACCTATCCATATTGCCTTTTCTTATGACGAGGAAACCGGGGGGTTGGGCATGCCGACTTTACTTAAGGACATGGGTGCAAAAACCTATAGACCGGAAATTGTAATTGTTGGCGAACCAACCGAGATGGCAATAGTTACTGCGCATAAAGGTGGCTTTGAAATGCGCACAGAAATCAGTGGGCTTGAAGTTCATTCATGTAACCCTTCTGTTGGTGTAAACGCCATATCAGCAGCTATGAAACTTATTTCAAAGATCGAACAAATAGGCGCCCGATTGGCTTCAAAACCATACCCGGACTCTCTGTTTGAGCCGCCATTTGCCACATTCAATATTGGCACAATTGAAGGTGGAGCAGCGCGAAATGCAACTGCGGGTTGGTGTAATTTTGATTGGGAATTTCGGCCAATGCCTGGGGAAAACTCTCGACCAATAATTGCCGAAATCGAGAACTACGCGACAAATACCTTGTTGCCAGAAATGCGTGCCATATGGCCAGAGGCTGACATAAAAATCATCACTGAGGCAGATGTCCCATCGCTCGATGATCGAAATGCAACACAAGCTGCAGATTTTGTTAGTAAGATCACCGGTCTCAATAGCCGTGGTGTTGTCTCATTTGGCACGGATGCGGGGTATTTCAGCGACGCGTTATATTCAACCGTCGTGTTTGGTCCTGGATCGATTTCCCGCGCCCATGCACCAGACGAGTACATTGAAATCAGCGAGTTATCGCAAGGTTTGAATTCTTAACAGGAATAGGAGATCAGCTTTCTAAATAACGGCATTCGCCAAAATTACTGATCAGGCAAACCTTGGTCAGCACCAATAACCTGTACCGTCATGGTCTAGGTTTAAAAAAAAACCTGAAAAAGGGTTTTGACACTCAACAATGGGAGAAAAAAATGAAGAATATTTGGAGTAAAATTATTGGTGGCGCAATGTTTGCGTCGCTCTCAGTTTTGACGCTATCAACTACGCCGATAGCAGCTGACGAGCTGACGGACCGGGTTGCTGCTGGAAAAACTGTACGTATTGGATTTTCAAACGAACCGCCATGGGCCTATCCAGGTGAAAACGGTGAACCTTTAGGTTTTGTGCACGTTATCGTGCTAGGTGCTCTTGAAAAGATGGGTATTACAGAAGTTGAGTCCGTTGTGACCGATTGGGGGGGACTCATCCCCGGCTTGAAGGCTGACCGCTACGATATCATAACTGGCGGTATGTATATTCTAGGCAGTCGATGCGAAAACGTAAACTTTTCCGATCCCTTCGGTGTTTTTGCTGATGTGTTTGTGGTCAAAAAGGGTAACCCTAAAAACATTCACACATATCAGGATATAAAAAATTCGAATTCTGTTCTTGTTACCGGAGCTGGCTATAACATTGTGGAGTTTGCGCGCAATGAGGGCGTGCCAAGTAGCAATGTGATGGAAGTGCCAGGGCCAACGGAAATGCTGGCTGCATTTATGGCAGGCCGAGCCGATGCAATAGGTTCTAACTTTTTTGCTGCCAGCCTCTTGGTTGAGAAGAGTAACGGAGCGGCTGAATTGTCAGATCCATCTAAACTTCCAGATTGGGCGTTGAACTGGGGCGGCATTGGATTTCGTAAAGCAGATACCGACTTCCTTGCTGCATTCAACAAGGCGATGGGAGAATATATGGGTTCTGACGATATGATGTCAAAAGTGGCTGAATACGGTTATACAAAAGATACGCTGCCAGGCGATGGCCAAACCGCATACGCATGCGCAAACCGCTAGTCAAATATAGCCTTCAGGCATTGTTTTCGAATTAATTGCCTGAAGGTAAAGATGTCATGCTATCTGTTGACGTGAAGTCGACGGAAAGGAAATAATGCAGCACTATCTGGAGTACCTGCAGGCTTATGGTGGCCGTTTTGTCGATGGGACATTGGTCACCATTCAGCAGACGCTTTTAGCCGCATTGCTTGCCATATTTGTTGCAGCACTTTTTGGCATGATGCGACTTTCAGAAAAATGGCTGATACGCGGCACCTCAATCGTCTACATAGAGTTCTTTCGTGGTACATCTCTATTGGTCCAACTATACTGGATTTTTTTTGTTCTTCCGCTTCTTGGAGTAACTTTTGATAAGTTCACTGCAGGTTTCGTTGCAGTAGGCTTAAATCTCGGCGCTTACGGTGCAGAACTGGTGCGCGGATCAATTGAAGCCGTTCCAAAAGGCCAATATGAAGCCTGTCATGCTCTTAATATGTCGTACTACAAACGGATGCGCCGTATTATCTTACCACAAGCGCTTTTACTTATGCTTCCTCCCTGGGGAAATCTGCTTATCGAACTACTAAAAGGTACCGCTTTAGTATCGTTGATTTCGGTCACAGATCTCATGTTTGAAGCCAAGCAAATTAATGGAACCACCTATCTATCTGCTGAGTCGTTCGGCACTGCACTAATCATTTATTACCTGATGGCGAGAGTTGTGGTCTCGCCAGGCATGCGTGCATTTGAGAGATACTGGGGCAAAAAGATGGGGAGGATATAAACCGTGTTCGAAGGTTTTGAGTTATTTCCCAAATTTGATTGGAAGTGGAGCTTTGCGTTTGAGATCCTGCCGCGACTTTTATGGGCAACATTGAACACGCTTTTGGCGGCAGGAACTGGATATGCCATTGCACTCATTATAGGACTTTTGTTCGCTCTTGCCCAGCGCACGGGAATCCGTGCCATTACGTTAATAGTGCGGGAAATTGTCGAATTCATCCGCTCTACCCCCCTAGTTGTTCAAATATTCTTTATCTTTTATGTCGGTCCACAATTCGGCATCCGGCTTTCGCCTTGGACTTCCGGGATGATTGCAATCGGCTTGCATTATGCGGCTTATCTTTCAGAAGTCTATCGGGCCGGTTTAGAAAGTGTGCCGAGAGGTCAATGGGAGGCTTGCAAAGCGCTAAATCTCTCAATGACACGTACATATTTTCGAGTAATAATTCCTCAAGCATTGCCCCCTGCACTCCCCGGAATGGGTAATTACCTCGTTGGGATTTTTAAGGATACCCCAATGTTAATGGTGATTGGCGTTACTGAGCTAATGCATGCAGCAACAGCATTGGGTTCAACTTATTATCGTTATTTGGAGCCCTACACTATGGTGGGCATTTTATTCCTGCTGATCTCGCTACCAACGGCCTTTGGGTTACGCCGGTTCGAGTCGTTTGTCGCCAAAGCACTGGGCATGCGTAAATGAAGAGAGCGTAATACAAATGAAAGAAAACTTTCCTCTAAATCTTGGTTCAGATGCGCCGATGGTGCGGTTTTCTAAAGTAACAAAACGTTATGGGGAGCTTACTGTATTAGATTCCCTCGATCTCGACGTTCAGCAGAATGAAATAGTGTCCATCATAGGACCTTCTGGATCGGGAAAGACAACGGTGCTTCGTATGCTTATGACACTGGAGGAAATTAATGACGGCGTCATATATGTGGATGGTCAGCCATTGACGCATATGCCAAAAAATAACGAGCTAATTAAAGCTAATGAGGCCCATTTGCGGAAAATGCGAAATAACATCGGCATGGTGTTTCAGCATTTCAATCTGTTTCCCCATATGACTGCACTTGGAAATTGCATGGAAGCTCCGATGCATGTACTTGGCATGAGTAGGACGGAAGCTTTAGCTAGGTCTGAAGAGCTTCTTGAAATGGTCGGACTGGCAGACAAGATACACGAACATCCTGCAAGGCTATCTGGTGGTCAACAGCAGCGAGTAGCCATAGCACGCGCATTGGCGATGCGTCCAAAGATCTTGCTGTTTGATGAGGTCACATCGGCCTTGGACCCTGAAGTCATCGGTGAAGTTCTAAACGTTATTCGTTCGCTGGCTTCAGAGCACAGCTTGACTATGCTAATGGTAACACACCAGATGGGATTTGCCCGAGAAATTTCCGATCGGATCTGTTTCTTCTATGAAGGTAAAATTGCTGAAGAAGGCGCGCCACAACAGATATTTGAAAACCCCCAGAACGAACGAACAAGACAATTTCTCAGCGCAGTTCTAGATGCAAATTGACCTATCTGCACAATATCGGAGAACTAGAGAATTGGAAAAAAAATCTTATGACGATGAGCTACCGGATGATACTTTCCATATAGATAATATTGGAGCCCATTCTGGTGGTATTATGCCACATCAATTCACCATTCACGCCTCCGCTTAGGCAAGGGAAAACGAATATGACGTTTAAAAGAGCTTTCAACAAGCAAGAATACCAAAGAAGAGTAGCGCTAGTGAAAAATCGCATGGAGAGCTTTGGATTTGATCTTCTTATCTGTCAAGATCCAGCCAATATGTGCTGGCTAACTGGCTTTGATGGCTGGTCATTTTATACACCCCAAGCGGTAATTGTTCATCAAGCTGAGGAGTGGCCAATCTGGTTTGGACGTGAGCAAGATGCAAAATCGGCCCATATTACTACAGATCTACCAACTGATAACATCATTCCATTTTCAGAACCGCTCGTGCATCATTCGACGCAGCATCCTTTTGACGAACTCTGTGAGCTTATAAAAAGCCGCGGATGGGGAAATTTTAGAATTGGAGTTGATTTCGACGCTCATTATTACACTGCCCGTGCGCACCGCCACCTGCTCGCTGGCTTACCCAACGCGCGCATCGATGATAATCGTGAGATCGTAAATTGGGCGAGACTCATTAAATCACCAGATGAGCTCTCTTACATGCGTCAGGCTGGTCAAATTTGTTCAAAAGTAATGCGGAACGCGCTTGATAAACTTTCGCCGGGAGTTCCACAGTACAAGGTCATAGCAGATGTTTATCACGATCAAGTGAACGGAATTGATGGTAAATTCGGGGATTATACCAGTTTATGCCCTCTGATACAGGTTGCTGAAGGCACCTCGACACCGCATCTGACTTGGACCGATGAGCCATTGCCTGACAGTGGATTAGTTGTGATGGAGCTTGCTGCAGCTCGACGCCATTACCACGCGCCTCTCACAAGAACCGCGCATATTGGCGCACCTCCTCAGGAAATCACCAAACTTGCTGAAGTGATAATTGAAGGTGGAGATCGAGCCTTGGAACTCATGAAACCAGGGGTATGCTGTGAAGAGGTAGAGGCGCTCTGGCAATCCATTCTAAATCGAAATGGTTATCAAAAAAATAGTAGAGTGGGTTATTCTATAGGGTTGAATTTTCCACCTGATTGGGGTGAGCGCACCGCCAGCCTAAGGGTAGGAGATCAAACTGTTCTGCAGGAGGGCATGTGTTTTCATTTTCAATCCGGAGTGTGGCTGGAAAATTTTGGAGCGGCAATCTCCGAGCCAGTCATTGTAACCCAAAATGGTGGTGAGCGTATATGCGATGTAGAGCGCAATTTAGTGCTGAGATAGGTGCTGGTAGGCATAAGGACAATTAAATGTGGCAGAATGATCAACTTGAAAAATGGGACCGGGAAAGCTTTTTTCACCCTTCAACCCATCTTGCGGAATTTGCACGCGGAAACTTGGCGCAACGCGTGATCGTCGGCGGTGAGGGTTGCTATATTGAGGATCGAGACGGTAATCGTCTGTTAGATGCTTTTGCCGGACTTTATTGCGTCAACGTCGGGTACGGTCGAACAGAAATAGCGGAGGCAATTGCAGCACAGGCGCGCGAACTAGCCTATTACCATGCTTATGTTGGCCATGGAACCGAAGCATCGATCACACTCGCAAAAATGATATTAGAGCGTGCGCCAAGCAATATGAGCAAAGTATATTTTGGCCTATCGGGCTCTGATGCTAACGAGACCAACATAAAACTGGTGTGGTACATAAATAATATTTTGGGCCTACCAAAAAAGAAAAAAATCATTTCACGCTGGCGCGGCTATCACGGCTCAGGACTATTGACAGGGTCACTGACTGGTCTGGATCTTTTCCATAAGAAATTTGATCTGCCAATTGCTCCAGTACTGCACACCGAAGCACCTTATTATTTTCGGCGTGAGTATTTGGATCAAACAGAAGCTGAATTTGTTGCCCATTGCGTTGAATCGCTCGAGAGGCTTATTGAGCAGGAAGGAAGTGATACCATTGCTGCCTTTATCGGTGAACCAGTTCTGGGTACTGGCGGGCTTGTGCCACCACCCGAAGGTTATTGGCCAGCCATACAGACCGTTCTGGATCGCCACAATATTCTACTGATTGCTGATGAAGTTGTTACAGGCTTTGGCCGTCTCGGTTCAATGTTTGGTTCGGATCACTATGGTATGCGGCCTGACATTATAACCATCGCCAAAGGACTGACCTCTGCCTATGCACCTCTGTCTGGGTCCATAGTTTCAGATAAAATATGGAGTATTTTGGAAAAAGGGACAGATGAAAACGGTCCCATTGGTCATGGTTGGACATATTCAGCTCATCCTGTTTCAACGGCGGCAGGGATAGCTAACCTGAAGCTGATTGACGAATTGAATTTAGTTGAGCAAGCTCGAGACACTGGTGCATATTTTAAATCTATACTCAACGAGGCCTTAAGCAAGCATAAGAATGTCGGCGATGTTCGGGGAGAAGGAATGTTGTGCGCTGTAGAATTCGTAGCTGATCGTCAGGATCGCAGCTATTTTGACCCTTCGCAGACTGTTTGTCAAAAAATCAACACAGCGCTTCTATCTAAAGGTGTAATCGCCCGTGCTATGCCTCAAGGCGATATCCTTGGCTTCGCTCCACCATTTTGCTTAACATACACCCAGGCAGAAGAAATTGCAGTAAAAGTCCGGTCTGCGATCATTGAAGTCTTGGGATAAGAGAAGAAGGCTAGTACCAGATTACGATAATTCAGTGATAAATTCTTAATATTTAATTTTAAGATAACCAGTTTTTTTGTATGCTCTCTCCAAATGCAAGATTAACACTGCATTGGAGTATTATGCCACTAAATCTCAGTCTAACTGATTGGACAAACCAAGCATTGAATTTTTTGTCTGAATTTCGGAAGTAGGCGCTTTACTTATGATTCATGGGTCAACATGACTGAGAGCCGGATGATTTTTGAACTAGTTCTGAAGTAGGAGGATGAAAGTTGCCCGGGCATGGCTGGGTAGCTAAGTGGCAGAGCCGTTAGAGGCCAGGAGGTTTATTTTGACAAGACCCTCCGTCAGTAATTTTTCAAATTCGCAATAATTGGTATACCTTATAAGGACAGGAAGCCAAGAAAATACAAAAAAAATCTGAATTTTGCTGATTATTTTTTAAAAAAGTCTCACTTGACTGATTATTGGTATACCTAAATTATGGATGCAATGAGCCGACTTTTATATCGAGTTACAGATGAACGAACATGCCCCTTTTCCCAAAGACGAGCTAGACCGTCGAATCAACCGAGTAACAGAAGCCTTAGCCGAGCAGGATCTAGACGGGGTCGTGATCGCGTCTCCAGAAAACATTTATTATCTGACCGGAATGGACCATTGGGGGTTCTTTGCAGCACATGTTCTCGTTGTAAACCGAGATGGCGAGATGGCACTGACCTGTCGGGCCATGGAAAAGATCACTTTTGATAATCAAGTGAGAAACGCTCGCTTCTATGGCCACCAGGACCACGAAGAGCTCTCTGAGTATGTTGCACAGGCAATTACAGACCTAGGCCTGTCCGGTGGTCGCGTCGCGATCGAACGGCGTAGCCTGTTTTTACACCTGCACCATGCCGAGGGGATATTGGAAAAGGCGAAGGTCCGGGAGTGGTCAGACGGGTCTGGTCTGGTCGACAACCTGCGGCAGGCAAAATCCCCTCTGGAAATTGAGTACACACGCAAGGCGGCAAAGGCGGTAGATATCGGCATGAGCGCTTGTATCAATATGATCCGCGACGGAGCTACAGATTATGAGGTTGCCGCCGAGTACATGCGCGCCTCGACCTTGGCGGGTAGCGAGCCGACCGGCTTTGGCCCATTTATTCGCCCAACTACACGTTTGGGCGAAGAGCATACGACCTGGCGCGGCGAAATCTTTCGAAATGGCGATGCGGTGTTTCTTGAAAACGCAGCATCCTACCGCAAATATCACGCCCCCATGGGTCGACTGGTGTATATCGGCAGCGCGCCGAAGGGTGCTGAAAAATCGGCAGAGCTAGCCATGAATGGCATGAAGGCAATCTGCGGTGCCTTGAAAGTGGGCGGTAAAGCCGGGGACGCGTATGCCGCCTGGCGAGAAGTTGCAGCAAGCGCTGGGTTGGCAGATTACGAACGGCACCATTGTGGCTATATGGTCGGCATCGGGTTCTCGCCCAGTTGGACAGGTGGATCGATGGTGACCAGTCTATTTCCTGGATCAGAGCGAACTCTCGAACAAGGCATGGTTTTCCATGCCCATAGTTGGTTTACAGATACCGATGTGGTCGATTACTTCATCTCGAACACGGTCATCCTCACAAAGGATGGAGCCGAAGTACTGACCGCAACGACACCTGAAAACCTTGTCGTAAAGTGATGGAACGGATGCGGAGCATTTCAGCGATGCGTTTTATCAACTGTCGTATTTGGTCCTGGATGGACTTCCCGCGCAAATGCACCAGACGATTACATTGAAATCAGCGAGTTATCTCAAGGTATAAAGTTATTAACAAATAGGAGGTCGGCTTTTGAAATAATGGGGTTTAACAAAATTCCTAGTCAGGCAAACCTTGTTCAAAATCAATAACCTGTCAGGTGCCAACGTCCATAAGAATAATTTTATAGAATGGATGGGACAACAAATCAAAACCTTGCCAGATAGTAAACACCGGATGAAAAAACACGAGATCTACCTTGAGATGCGGAGCCGTATCTGTCTTCTAGATTACCGGCCTGGTACGCGCTTGAACGAAAGGGAATTAGCGTCAGAATTCGGCATAAGTCGAACTCCTATGCGAGACGTTCTGCGAAAGCTAGAGCATAATGGCCTGATTTCTAGTCAGCACGGGCATGGTACAATTGTTACATCGTTTGATTTAAAATCGATGCGCGATATTTATCTCGTGCGGATGAGTCTCATGGACGCGCTGGGTGACTCCACACCGACCATGACGGATGCAGGCACCGTGAGCGAGCTACGCTACCTAGAATCTCAGTGTGAAACATTGCTTAAAGATAATGATAAGCGCGAATTTGCGAAGGTACTAATGCACCTTCATAAAATCCTGCATGGGTTGACCAGTAATCATGTACTAAAAGAAATCAACGACACTTTGTTCTATCAGTCCGTACGTTTTTGGTTCCAGTTGTTGGATCGCGTAGATATGCGCATCCAGGTTGAAGATTTAAAGGACGAAATTCTAATGTTGCGCCGCAGTCTGGACATAGGTGATGTAAAGCTGACTGCATCGATTCACAAAGCCTATCTTAGGATGGTTGTGTCGCGTCTAGACTCCATTCAAAAGGAAGGAGGTATTCTTTTTTAATAATGCTAATCACTCGCAATTTCCTTGAAGCTACTTATACGTATACTTCTTTGGCCTTTATTCGCGTTTTCTTTTAAAATTTAGCCATAAACGTTGATATTTTTATACATACTAAGCTAGAATCAATTGATCAATGAACATCGGGGCGGCCTCAGTGTCTCGTCCGTGCAATATAGCGAAAGAGATACCGTGCCCGATATATCCGAGAAGTCATTACTGTTTATTTCCATGTTGGGTGAAAATGAACTTTTCAATCCGGATTACTTCAAAAGCTTGTGTTCATCCGGACAAGAAAGAGACTGGATCGTGGCCTGGTTCGGACCCATGGCCCTAGAAATGGGGTTTTCATTCTCCGGAATCGATATTTGTCGCGGCGATTCATTGCCCGCGCTGGATGATTTCGATTGTGTAATCCTTGGCGGCACGATGCACGTGGTCACCGAGAACCGACCGTGGTTGCGGGCGCTCTGTGAATGGCTGCGCCAGTACCGCATTGCAAACAAACCACTCCTTGCCATTTGTGGTGGACATCAACTGGTGTCAACTCAGTTCGAAGATGGTGTACTAAATGGCCGCGTTGGTGGAACGCTTGCCGGAACATATGAGATTGAGCTGACAGACCTAGGGCGCCAGCACCCCCTTTTTGAGGGCCTTTCTATTTCCCCCCGATTTAATTTTGCCAATTATCTTCATGTGATCCCTTCGGCCTCGCAGCAGGCAAGAGTCCTGGCCCGCATTGGTGAAAGCAGCGCCATCTGTATCGATCACGGTAACCACTGGTATACAACTCAGTTCCATCCAGAATCCCGCCGATGCGTTTGGTCCTGCATGTATGAAAATACCGCACCAGAGCATGTAGGAAACTATTCGGATGATCAAGACGGCCCTAGTTTAATCCGAAACTTCATGAAGATTGCGCAAAAAAGTTGAATAATAAGCGTCCTGTTGAGTTGAGCTAATCACAGCGAAAATTTTCTTTTCGCAGGATTCAAGGACAGCGGCGAAGCCGCAGCCATCGCCTGTACTTTAATTGAGACCGCCAAACTCAACAGCATCGATCCCCCAACTTGGCTCATATGTCTGCAAGACAATTCGCCGACCATAAAATCACACGTCTGGACGAACTCTTACCAATGTATTACCGTTAAACAGCAGCGCAAATAAATACTCTATAACGCGACAGCCAGGGTATACCGACCGGGTAAATCCAAATTGCGTTGTTGTGGAACGAATATCTGGAGGTGCAGATGATATTATGTGCGACAAAACCAGTGTCGTGGGCCCTCGGATGAAAACACTCAGGGCACTAGATGATTTACTTAATGCTTTGGCCCGCAACGCTGCATTACCTGATGAACTGGCAGAGGCAACACCACCGCAGATCTATACCTCCCCAGATTTCCTTGAATTAGAACTTGACGAAATATTTAATCGCGAATGGTTCTGCGTTGGGCGCGAAGACGAATTTAAAAACTCCGGAGATTATAGGGCAACTAAGATCGGTCGTGACGCAATCATCGTTTTACGAGACCGCCAGGGTGTTCTCAGGGCGATGTCAAACATATGCCGTCACCGAATGTCGACGTTGCTTAATGGTTCGGGCAACTTGAATGGCCGTATTAGCTGCCCTTATCATGCCTGGACTTACGACCTTGAAGGTAGGCTGATCGGCGCCGCATACATGCGTGATAATTTTGACAAAAAGGCTGTCTGCTTGCCACAATTTCAGGTTGAAGTGTGGCAAGGCTGGGTCTATGTATCGCTTGACGCTAAAGCTGATGCGCTAGCGCCACGGTTGGTCAAGCTCTCTGAAAGGCTTGAAAACTACCAACTTAGTAAATACCGCACACTTTTCCGCGCAGAGGAAATCTGGGACACAAACTGGAAAATCCTCGTTCAAAACTTTACTGAGGGTTATCATCTCTTCGTCGCCCACGCCAAAACGATCGAACCTGCTATGCCGACGAAACTTGCTAATGCAATGCATGGTGGTGATGGGTTTAGCCTTTACGAACAAGGCCGCGTGGCGGGAAAATCCTATGAGCATAACTCGTACGTTGCAGTAAAAAATGACGCACTTACCGAAGACGAAAAGATGAAAGCAGTCCTTTCTGCAGTCTTTCCCTGTCACGTATTCTCCGTTGTTGCTGAACGACTCTTTTGGCTGTCCTTGCAGCCATACGGTACCGACCAAGTTAAAGTCTTTTGGGGTGTAGACGTTTATCCTGGTGCTGCTCCAAATGATCCCGATGAACGCGCCGCTTTTGTTGCAGAACTTAAGGCAGGCTTTGATCGAATTAACAATGAAGATAAGCCCATTATAAGCGAAATCGTGAAGAACGCGCGCGCATTGGCTGCTGCTCCTGGCCGTCTCTCACCCAAGGAAAGGACGGTCTGGTATTTTCAGAAGTACCTTGCAAATATGCTCTGCAATCATCAAGATAAAATCCAAAACGTTAGATAATAAGTTCTTACCAAACATCAGCGAACCTTTATAAGCAATTTGCGGTCCATAACGTTTGGTAATTAATACTTCCTCCAACTTGCCCAGCCTCACTAGCCTAAACAT
>Ga0181574_10003808_pt1 | contig 13230 bp, 20 predicted proteins | sample 101ome_24_FD_145600 | JGI IMG/M metagenome (GOLD analysis project Ga0181574, IMG submission 145600) | Coastal salt marsh microbial communities from the Groves Creek Marsh, Skidaway Island, Georgia - 101410AT metaG (spades assembly) | ecosystem: Environmental > Aquatic > Marine > Intertidal zone... | reverse complement strand
TTTGATGCTTATAAGATGTATATTGCATCTAAACCTTGGGTGTGCGATAATTACCTTCGATTGCCCCATCGTAAACCTGATTGGATTTGATTATGAGTGATTTTATTTGGGTCGAAAAATATCGACCTAAAACTATTGAAGAATGTATTCTCCCAGAGTCTACTAAAAAGACCTTTCAGGAGTTTCTAAATAAGGGAGAAATCCCGAATATGCTTCTTGCTGGTCCTCCCGGTATTGGTAAGACCACAGTGGCAAAGGCATTATGTAATGAACTTGGAGTAGATGTATATGTCATCAATGGATCCGACGAAGGTCGATTCCTCGATACTGTCAGAAACAATGCGAAGAACTTCGCTTCGACCGTCTCACTTACGGCAGATGCTAAACACAAAGTCATCATCATTGATGAGGCAGATAACACATCCAATGATGTACAACTCCTCCTACGGGCATTTATTGAGGAGTTTGCTGGTAACTGCCGATTCATCTTCACCTGCAACTACAAAAACAAAATCCTTGAACCCCTCCATTCCCGTTGTGCCGTCGTGGAATTTGGAATCAAAGGAAAAGATCGTCAGACCATTGCCGCACAATTCTTCAAACGTCTCAGACAAATCCTGGATGCAGAAGGTGTTGAATATGATAACAAGGTCCTGGTAGAACTTGTCAATAAGCACTTTCCTGATTGGAGACGTGTGCTTAATGAGTGTCAACGATACTCTGTGAGTGGAAAGATTGACTCCGGTATTCTTGCCACTTTCTCTGACGTTGCTGTTAATGACCTTATCAAAAACCTTAAAGAGAAGAACTTCCCTGAAGTTCGGAAGTGGGTGGTATCTAATCTGGACAATGATACTACTGTACTTATGCGTCGTATTTACGATGCTCTTTATTCATCCCTTGAAAACAATAGTGTTCCTGCTGCTGTTCTTGTTCTTGCTAAGTATCAGTATCAGGCGGCATTCGTGGCTGATCAAGAGATAAATATGCTTGCTTGTCTAACTGAATTAATGGTGGAGTGTACTTTTCAATGAATGTAAAACTGATTCGTATGTGGTCTGGTGAAGATGTTGTTGCCGACCTGATTGAAGAAAAAGATGACTCTGTGGTCATCTGTAATCCTATCGTTGCCGTTCCTACTGGTAATGGTCAGATGGGATTTGCTCCCTGGTCTCCCCTTCTCAAAGGTAAGAATGAGGAACTGGAAGTGACCAAAAAGTATATTGTGTATATGGCAGACACTCAAACAGAAATTGAAGAGCAATACCAAGATATGTTTTCTGTCCTAAAAACCCCAAATAAAAAACTGGTGCTTTGATTATGAAAAAGAAGAATAAGCACCAAGTAAAGTCTAAGTTTTATTATATCTTTTGGGGTATTGCTACATTTACGGTATTCTTTGGGCAACTTTATGTTGGAACAGGATATCGTGAAATGGCAGACGAAGTATTTTATCTTACAGAATTTTTAAGAGGAGACGAAAAAACAAATGTCATTGTTGACTATTGATAAATCTAAACTGGTAGAAGAAAGGGTAAAAACGACACCAGAAAATGTTGCAGAAGCAAATCAAGCATTGTTTCGTGCTACAATGAATTTACCTACTGCCGCAAAGCATTGTGGTATGACGCAGAAGGAAATGAAATTGACCTTCCGTGAATATTTGAAGTATCATCCTATTGATTATGAAAACGTTTCCTCTGAAAACTTGTCTTAGATATCCAGGTGGTAAGTCTAAAGCAACGAAGACTTTATCTCCTTGGTTCCCGGAAAACTTTAAAGAATATCGTGAACCATTTATTGGTGGTGGTTCCGTGGCATTCTATGCTACGCAAGCATATCCTGATGTTCCTGTTTGGATTAATGATAAGTATGTTACTCTCTATAATTTCTGGGTGCAACTCAGAGATTGTGGTGATGAACTTTCTGATCGTCTAAATGTCATCAAATCTAAGGCATCCAATTATCAGTCGCAGGATGATAAGGATGCTGCACATAAAGAATTATTTGACAAAACACGGGATGATATTAATGGTCAGGATGGACTTGATCGTGCCGTAAGTTTTTTTATTCTCAATAAATGCAGTTTTTCTGGACTGACTGAGAACAGCACTTTTTCCAAAACTGCTGCTCGTTCTAACTTTTCTTTCGTTGGTATTCAGAAACTAAAGCAATATTCTCAACTCATTCAGAAGTGGAAGATTACGAATATTGATTATTCAGAAGTAATGAATGCTCCTGGTGAGGATGTATTTGTATTTCTTGATCCACCTTATGATATCAAGGACTTTCTTTATGGAAAGGATCGTGAGATGCATAAGTTCTTTGACCACGATAAATTTGCCGAAGATGTTTATAAATGTCCTCACAAGTTTATGATTACCTACAATGTGAATGATAGGTTGCTCGAACTTTATAAAGATTACTATCTCCGTGAATGGAAACTTCGGTATTCTATGGCGCATCGTGGAGAGAAAGGGACTGATGAGAATGTGAAGACCGAACTCCTTGTTACTAACTACCCTACAGAGAGAGTAGAAAATAATATCCTGACTCAAATTCTGTTTGACTTATAATGGAATTCCAATATGATATAGATTCTATAAAAGTTTTTGATAACTTTTTTGAAGAATCTACTAGAGACCAAATATTTAAATATCTGCAGAGACCAAAATGGTCCTTGAGTGGTGGAAGACACGACAATAGATTTTGGCATATGAATGATTTGGAAAAGGAAGAGTATTTCTCCCTTTATTTGTATAATAAAATCTGCAAGAATTTAAATCTCAGTAATCATAATATTGCGAGAATATATGCAAACGGACAAACTGCTGGGCAGTGTGGGACACCTCATCCCGATGATGGTGATTATACTTTACTCTATTATCCAAACCCAGAATGGGATATTCAATGGCAGGGTCATTTGATATTTCTTGACCTTGATTGGAATCCTGATAAAGTGGTTGCATATAAACCAAATAGAATGGTTTGCTTTCCTGCAAAGACTGTTCATTATGCAGATGCTCCAAGCAGATTCTTTAATGGACTAAGAACATCATTGGCATATAAATTGATAGCACCAAAAAATGACTGAACTGAAAGACTGGCTCAACTCTATCAATCAGACGAAGAAGAATCTGATTGACGAAGATCCTTCACTTGAGAAAGAATATCCCCCTTACATTATCAATCGTTGCTTCTCTGGACATATTGATACTTTGATGTTTGCGAACGAACTGAATCAGTATCATTTTCTTCCAAAAAAGATGCAATATGACTTTTTTATAAATATTGTGAGGAAAAAGAAGAGATTTTCTCCCTGGATCCGACAAGATAAAATCAAAGATCTTGATTATGTCAAACAATATTATGGTTATAGTAATGAGAAGGCAAAGCAAGCTTTGAAAATACTCACAAAAGAACAACTTAATTTTATTAAATCGAAATTTGATACTGGAGGAAAAAAATGAGTGTTGTTAGAGAAGCTGAAGTGACGTGGACACCTGAACAAATGGTTGAGGTTGTTCTGAGTGAACCTGATGATTTTCTGAAAGTGCGTGAGACATTGACACGCATTGGTGTTGCATCTAGGAAAGAGAAAAAGATCTATCAGTCCTGTCATATTCTGCATAAGCAAGGTAGATATTTCCTTGTGCATTTTAAGGAATTGTTTGCTTTGGATGGAAAGCACGCAAATCTGACAGTAAATGATGTTCAGAGACGTAATCGTATTGCACAATTGCTTGCGGATTGGGGTCTTATTGGTATTGTTGATGTAGAGAAGATTCAAGATATTGCACCACTCAATCAGATTAAGGTGCTTGCATATAAGGACAAGCAAGATTGGATTCTTGAGACCAAGTACAATATTGGTTCTAAGAAGAAAAGAACAGAGGAAACCGAATAAAAAAGTAGGGGTTGCAACACCCCCTTTTTTATGTCTTATGCTAATATATACTTATGGATGCCTTCGGGGTCCACACAATCAAATCTCGCTTTAAAAGGAGAAGTAAAGATGAACAATCTTACGAGGTACAATGCTGCCAATATGGATCAGCTGCTAGACCGTATAAATAGGAATAGCATCGGTATGGATGAATACTTTGATCGTCTGTTTAGACTCCACGAAACAACGACAAACTATCCCCCATATAATCTAGTCACGGTCAGTAACGTAGAATCGAGACTAGAACTCGCATTAGCAGGATTTAAAAAAGCAGAAGTCAATGTCTACACTCAAGACGGTAAACTCTTTGTCGAAGGACAAAAAGAGGATAAAGAAACTGAAACCGATTATATCCACAGAGGAGTGGCTCAGAGATCTTTCACCAGATCTTGGACACTCAGTGATGAAACGGAAGTTAGATCAGTTGTATTTGAGGATGGGTTACTGAGTATTGTTTTGGGAAAAATCGTCCCAGAGCACCACCAAAGGAAAGATTATTTGTAAGTCCTAACATTTTCTTTATATTTTTGTTGTGGTTGATACAGAGTTTTGTATCATAGTGATACAGTTTTCTATATAATTATGTAACTTGGAGGACGACTTATGAACTTCACAGCCGCCACTCTTCTGTTAGGGACTGCATCATCTCTTTTTAGTTGGGCAGTTCTCGCACCAACACTATCATAATACTTCCTGAAAACTAAATATTAGGTATCGTCGCCGCACGGGGTTCTATGGCAAAATCCATAGACACCCCGATTTTTTTGTGCTATAATGAATTGAGAGGTAAATCAAAAATGTCTATTAAGATTGCATTACTAAAATCTGGTGAGTCGGTGATTGCCGACATTAAAGAACTAGTTAGAGAAGACAATATATGTGGATATCTGTTTAAGAATCCCTATGCAGTAAATCTTCTTCCTAAGTATGGATTTCTTACGGAAGAATCTGCAATGGATGATGGGGGTGAGGACGATGAATTAAATGTATCATTTACTCCTTGGATTCCACTTACTATGGATAAGGAAATTCCTGTGAGATATGATTGGCTTGTGACTGTTGTAAGTCCTGCCAAAGAAATTGAAAAACTTTATGAGGAAATGATTAATGGACAAGACGATCAAACTGATTCTACTGACGAACAGTGAACGACTGATTAGTGAGATTATTGAGATTGGTGCAGATATTGGAGAACCAGACTGCAAACTCATTAAACCACACGAAATCTGGGCAGAACATAATCTCTGTCCCTGGATGAAAGATGATACTGATCAAACAGAGTTTATGATTAGTTCTGATAAAATTATTACGATTACAGATCCTAACTCCGATCTACTTGAAAAATACTTGGAAAAAATTAACTGATGCGGTTTTACACAAACGTACAAATGGTTGGAGATCACTTCTTGGTGCGTGGTTATGAAAATGGAAAACATTTTGCAACTCGTGAGAAGTTTTATCCTACTCTGTTTATTTCTTCCAATAAGAAAACAAAGTATAAGACATTGGAGGGTGAGTATGTAGAATCGGTTCAACCAGGAACTGTGAGGGAGTGTCGTGATTTTATTGCACGATATAAAGATGTAGATAACTTCAAGGTGTATGGTAATGATCGATACATCTATCAGTATATTTCTGAAAAATATCCTGAAGAAGAAATCAAATTTGATACTAATAAGATCAAGATTTCAACGATTGATATTGAGGTTGCATCAGAAAATGGATTCCCTGATGTAGAGTCTGCGGCAGAAGAAGTATTGTTGATTACAGTACAAGATTATGCTACGAAGAAAATTCGTACTTGGGGTCGTGGTCCTTTTAAAAATAAACAAGAGAATGTAATCTACAAAGGATTCAGAACCGAATATGAGTTGTTGAATTCTTTTATTGATTGGTGGATGATTGAGGAGAATACTCCTGAAGTTGTGACCGGATGGAATAGTGAATGGTATGATATTCCGTATCTTGTTCGTCGTATTGATAGAATTCTGGGTGAGAAGTTAATGAAACGACTTTCTCCTTGGGGTCTTGTGACCTTACGGGAGAGTTTAGATAAGTATGACAATCGTCGTATAACTTATGATATTGGTGGAGTCACGCAACTTGATTACCTAAATCTTTATAAGAAGTTTACTTATAAGGCGCAAGAATCCTATCGATTGGATTATATTGCGAGTGTAGAACTTGGGCAGAAGAAGTTAGATCACTCTGAGTTTGATACTTTCAAAGATTTCTATACAAATGGGTGGCAAAAGTTTGTAGAATATAACATCATTGACGTGGAACTTGTTGACCGCTTGGAAGACAAGATGAAACTGATTGAACTTGCGATTACGATGGCATATGATGCAAAAGCAAATTATGCTGATGTTTCTTCTCAGGTTCGAATGTGGGATACAATCATCTATAATTATCTTAAAAAGAAGAATATTGTAATTCCTCCTATCGTTCGTTCTGATAAAGATTCCAAATACGCAGGAGCATATGTCAAGGAACCGATTCCTGGAAAGTATGACTGGGTTGTTAGTTTCGACCTTAACAGTCTGTATCCTCATCTCATTATGCAGTACAATATTTCCCCGGAGACTCTACTTGAGGAACGGCACCCATCAGCTACCGTTGATAAGATACTTGATCAGAAGATAACATTTGAGTTGTATAAGGACAATGCGATATGTGCTAATGGGGCAATGTATCGTAAGGATGTTCGTGGATTTCTACCAGAATTGATGGAGAAGATCTATAAAGATCGCACCATCTACAAAAAGAAGATGCTTGCTGCAAAACAAGATTATGAAAAAACTCCAACGAAGGCACTGGAAAAAGAAATCGCACGGTGTAATAACATCCAGATGGCACGAAAGATTCAACTCAACTCTGCTTATGGTGCCATTGGTAATCAGTATTTTAGGTATTATAAACTTGCAAATGCTGAGGCAATTACTCTCTCGGGTCAGGTTTCCATTCGTTGGATTGAGAACAAGATGAACGGATTTCTAAATAAGATTTTACAAACTGAGGAAGTCGATTATGTTGTCGCATCTGACACTGACTCAATCTATCTTAATATGGGACCTCTTGTTGATAAATTTCTTAGTCATAAGTCTGGTGATAAAACAGCAGTTGTTTCCTTACTTGATAAGATCTGCCAAGACAAACTGGAACCATTCATCGAACAATCTTATACGGAACTTGCGGACTACGTTCAGGCATATGAACAAAAAATGATTATGAAACGTGAGAACATTGCGGAACGTGGTATTTGGACTGCGAAGAAACGTTATATTCTCAACGTATGGAATAGTGAGGGAGTTCAATATACTGAACCTAAACTCAAGATGATGGGTATTGAGGCAGTCAAATCTTCAACTCCGGCACCTTGCCGACAGATGATTAAGGATGGTCTGAAGTTGATGATGAATGCAACTGAAGACGATGTGATTGATTTTATTGATCAATGTCGTAAGGACTTTAAGAAACTTCCACCAGAAGAAATTGCATTCCCACGATCAGTATCTGATATTCGTAAGTATCATTCTTCTTCAGACATTTATGGTAAGGGAACTCCTATTCATGCTCGTGGAGCACTTCTTTATAATCACTACATTAAACAAAAGAAACTTGATAGTAAGTATTCTTTGATTAATAATGGTGAAAAGATTAAGTTTCTTTATCTGAAGAAACCAAATATCATTCAAGAGAATGTGATTTCATTTATTCAAGACTTTCCTACAGAACTCGGTCTTGACAAGTACATTGATTATGAATTACAATTTGAAAAGAGTTTTGTAGAACCACTTAAATCTGTACTTGATGCGATTGGGTGGAATGTAGAAAAAACTGTAAACCTTGAACTATTTTTCGGATAATGGACTTTTTAACAGATATTGTAAAAGAGATTGGAGATGACTTCACAAAACTCGCAGCAGACATTGACGAAGCAGAAACTTATGTGGACACGGGTTCTTACATTTTTAACGGACTCGTTTCAGGTAGTTTATTTGGTGGTGTATCTGGGAATAAGATTACTGCCATTGCTGGGGAGTCTAGCACTGGAAAAACTTTTTTTAGCCTCGCAGTGGTTAAGAATTTTCTGGACTCTAATCCTGATGGATATTGCCTGTATTTTGATACTGAGGCAGCTGTCAATAAGTCACTCTTAGAAAGTCGTGGAGTTGATCTGAATCGCACGGTTGTTGTGAATGTTGTGACTGTTGAGGAGTTCCGCAGCAAGGCACTCAAGGCAGTGGATCTTTATATGAAAAAGGCAGCAGATGAACGCAAACCCTGTATGTTTGTGTTAGACTCTTTAGGAATGCTATCTACAGAGAAGGAGATTACCGACGCACTCAACGACAAGCAAGTTCGTGATATGACAAAATCACAACTGATCAAAGGTGCGTTCAGGATGTTGACACTCAAGTTGGGGCAGGCTAATATACCAATGATCGTTACCAATCACACTTATGATGTCATCGGTGCTTATGTTCCTACTAAAGAGATGGGTGGTGGTTCTGGTCTTAAGTATGCTGCCAGTACCATCATTCATCTCAGCAAGAAGAAAGAGAAAGATGGAACAGAAATTGTCGGAAATCTTATTAAGGCAAAGACTGCTAAGTCACGTTTGAGTAAGGAGAACAAAGATGTCACTATTCGTTTATTTTACGATAGTCGTGGTCTTGATCGGTATTATGGATTACTTGAGTTGGGGGAAATTGGTGGACTTTGGAAGAATGTTGCGGGTCGGTATGAGATGACCGTTGATGGTGAGACTAAAAAAGTTTATGCCAAAGCAATTCTAAAAGAACCTGAAACTTATTTTACTCCAGATGTAATGGAGAAACTGGACCAAATTGCAAAGACTGAATTCTCATATGGAACGAATTGAACAAACTATTCTTAGAAACCTTGTATTTAATGAAGATTATGCACGAAAAGTTATTCCATTCATCCAACCCACATACTTTGAGCAACGCACTGAAAAAATAATCTTTCAGGAGATTGTTCATTTTATCGTCAAGTATGGATCTTCAATTACGATTGAGGCACTAAATATTGAGGTTGAGAATAGGACAGATCTAAACGAGAGTGAAATTAAGGAATCAAGGGAAATTTGTAATTCACTTAATGACTCTCCAGTAGATCATCAATGGTTGTTAGATTCCACTGAGAAGTGGTGTCGTGACCGTGCGATTTATCTTGCTCTGATGGAATCTATCAGTATTGCTGATGGGCAGGATGATAAACAGAATCGGGATGCAATTCCAAGCATTCTTTCTGATGCACTGGCAGTTTCATTTGATAATAATATTGGACACGATTACTTCGAAAACTTTAAAGAAAGATATGACTTCTATCACACGAAGGAGGATAAGACTCCATTCGATCTCGAATACTTTAACAAAATCACGAAAGGTGGTTTACCTAACAAGACTCTTAACATCGCGCTTGCTGGTACAGGTGTCGGCAAGTCTCTATTCATGTGCCATGTTGCTAGCTCCGTGTTGCTCCAAGGACGGAACGTTCTCTATATTACAATGGAGATGGCAGAAGAGAAAATTGCTGAACGAATTGACGCCAACCTTCTCAACGTCCCAATCCAAGATCTGACGGATCTTCCTAAGTCAACTTTTGAAAACAAAGTAACTAAGTTAGCAGCAAAAACTCAGGGCAAACTTATAATTAAAGAATACCCGACAGCATCGGCACATAGTGGACATTTTAAAGCACTTCTTAATGAACTTGCACTTAAGAAGTCATTTAGACCTGATATTATTTTCATTGATTACCTTAATATATGTGCTTCCTCCAGGTATAAGCAAGGTGGGTCTATCAATTCATATAGCTATATCAAGTCTATTGCAGAAGAACTTAGAGGACTGGCTGTTGAAGCAAACGTACCTATCGTTTCTGCCACGCAGACCACTCGTTCTGGTTTTGCTAGCTCTGATGTTGACCTTACTGACACTTCTGAGTCCTTTGGCCTCCCTGCTACTGCTGATCTTATGTTTGCCCTTATTTCTACAGATGAGCTTGAGGGGATTGGACAAATTATGGTGAAGCAGTTGAAGAATAGATACAATGATCCAACAGTAAACAAAAGATTTATTGTTGGTATCGATCGTGCCAAGATGCGTCTTTATGATTGTGAGCAGACTGCACAAGACAATATACTTGACTCTGGACAAGAAGAGGAGTATAATTACGAAGATAAACCTAAGAAGTCATTTGACGGATTCAAGTTTTGATTTACTATACAGTATATGATAGTAAAGGAAATAAGATTGCTGATTGTGGAAACGAAAAAGATGCCAAATGGTTAGCAGAGTGTCGTAAAGGCACTTTCAAATCTAATCGTTTGGAGTGGAAAGAAACAGTCACTATTGAACCTTTAGATCCTCTAAAGATTCCTTCTATCAAAATTGAGGGTCAAGAAATCCCTCTACAGCAAAAATTACCAGACACACAACAACAACCTTTGGACTTATGAGTAAAATTGATTTTGAACGTTATCAAAAATTTGTGGATGCTGTTACTAGCGACGCCTCTACTGATTTTGTTGCCCTTAGTGATCGTCTTGTCGAACTTGACGAAAAGGGTGCCAATATTGAACGACTTCTTACTGCTGGCGTTGGAATCAATGCTGAGGGTGGTGAGTTTCTTGAAATCATCAAGAAGATGGTTTTTCAGGGAAAACCTTGGGACGACCATAACCGTGAGCATCTTATTATTGAACTCGGTGATCTTATGTGGTATGCTGCTCAAGCCTGCATGGCACTCGGTGTTTCATTCGATGATGTGATTGCACGTAATGTCAAGAAACTAGAAGCACGATATCCTGGTGGTGCATTTGATGTATACTATTCTGAGAATCGTGCGGAGGGAGACCTGTGACCTGTGATTAAAAAGTATTATCTCAAAGACCTCGATGTTTCACAACTTCCACTTCCTGTAAGAGAACAAATTAACAGAGGATGGGGGGCAGATTGTGCTCCAGTTGAAATGGTTGGTTATTTAGAGAACCGTATAGAACCATTTCAACATAGTAACGGTTACAAACCGGGAGAGTATTTTACAATGTGGATTTTATCTGCTGATCACAAAATTTTTTCTAATGAATCATCTAATCGTTACTGGTTTTGTGTGGTCAAAACACCATGGGTATCACCACGCATCGACAAATATCTTGAAAACATTCTAATTACTAAGGAGGGAGACCTGTGAGTGAAGAAAAGAAAGTAACATTAGAACTGTCTGTATATCAGGCAGCAGCAATTCGTCAATCACTTTTTGCTGACACTAAACTATATACATATGGTGATGCGTGTCCCGAACGAGTTTATCAGATTCGTGAAGCAATCGTTCAGATTGATAATCGACTTGGAGAAATTCTTAAAGAGGAGTAATGTATACAATCATTAACTACTTGACAGCATTTTGGTCAGTGGTTATAATGAATTGTATACAACCCGTTAACTGGCAGTATTGTTATCGGGTTGACCAGTGGTTAATTCCAGATATTCAACAAGGATGGAAATACTATACTGGTGAAATAAGTCCCTATCAAAATGAGAAGGACTATCTTAAGGGGTTATAGCTCAACGGTAGAGCACCTGCTTTGCAAGCAGGGGGTTACGAGTTCGAATCTCGTTAACTCCATCTAAATATCTGTAAACGTCGGTGGAGCGTATTCCTATGGCAATTACAATTCCAGCATCTGCAGAGAAAACTTTTGAAAAAGTTATGGATGCATTGGGTGGAGAAGATTACTCTTATTATCTCTTTGATGTAAAGAATGTCAATGAGAGCGAGAGGGCAAAGAAAGTTGTTGAAATGGTGGTCTACGTACCACAGGCACAGAGAGTAACGGCAGCTGGTAGGATACAAGCAGCTCTTAGTAGGGATAATGTTACTGCCGAGATTTTAGCAAAAGAAACTGAATTGAATGTTTATTTGATTGGTGATGTAAAAAAATACGTCAGACTTAATGTTAAACCAAATGGATCAAAGGGATCTGGTGGTGGTGCTGCTGCAACAGCAATTCAAGAAGCAGCACAATGTGTATATGCTGCTATGAGATATTATTGTGGTGATAAAGAAGTCTATACTGAGGAAGACCTCAAGTGTGGTATGAAACACGTTGATGTGGGTGGCACAAAATTAGAAGACATTATGGGTCTTCCAAAAGAATGGAAAGAAGGATCGATGAAGGGAGCAAATGAAATATTTAAAAAAGTTGGTGCTGGAAAATATAAGTTTGTTAGAGGAGATAGACTTCTTGATGATGGGTCTATTAAGAAAGCATTTGGTAGAGTGAAAGGACAAACTAATCTTTCTTCAGAGGATAAGTGGAATCCTGCTGATATTTGGATGGTAGAAGAGTCTGAAGTTGATGCAATTAAAAAACATTTAGATGGAGAGAACACCATTGATTGTTTGAATAATGCACTTCTTCAATTGTTTAACGAAAAAAAGTTAATGGGCATTTCTCTCAAAAAGATTGAGGGTGATGCAAGAATGGATATTAAAAACAATCAATCTGCTGCTGTTAGAAAGGCAAACGAAAAGGCAAAGTTTGTAAAATATGATCTTACTTTTTTATCCTCTATGGATGTCTATCTTTATTATGGTCCAGGAACTTTTGAAAAATTTCAAGCAAGAAATTTTGGTGGATCTTCAAAAGGAGATTGGAAATTGGAACTAAAAGGAAAATCTGCTGCTCAGGGAAAAATTCAAGGCACAGTTCTTATTGAACTTTTAAAAAGTGCTGGATTCACAAATATTTCTCAGTTTAAAATTCCAACTTGGGCAGAGTCTGATCCAAATGCACGTAATGCAGGAGATATTACAACAGAAATTTATAATTTATTGAAAGATTATAGTGCAACTAAATTTAATAAGTCTCCAGGAGCAAAGGAAAATAATAAGGCACAGATTGCTACCCAAGATAAATCTTGGAGGTATAGTAAACTTGCTGGTTTAAGATTTTTGGATTGGTTGACAAAATGTAAAGATCCAGATATGGCAATGAAAGAAATTTATCTATATGCATCTTCTCAGTCCGACAAGTCATCCGTATATTATAAACTACAATGAACCCACAAATTGACGAACTATTACAATCCTTTGAGGCAAGCACAAAGAACACAAGGGGGAGGTATAATGAGTTTCTTGCACACGTTTATGTCGTTTTTGATAAGCAGATTACTCTGTGTCGTACAGATCGTATGATGAATAAATATAAGAAAATGAGGATGGAAGTCCTCAGGTATATTGTTGTACAC
>Ga0181574_10003805_pt1 | contig 13234 bp, 7 predicted proteins | sample 101ome_24_FD_145600 | JGI IMG/M metagenome (GOLD analysis project Ga0181574, IMG submission 145600) | Coastal salt marsh microbial communities from the Groves Creek Marsh, Skidaway Island, Georgia - 101410AT metaG (spades assembly) | ecosystem: Environmental > Aquatic > Marine > Intertidal zone... | reverse complement strand
CTACTATTCATCGGGCAAAAAAAAACAGAGCGAATGCTCTGCTTTTATTCGAGTTCCTCAGGCGTCTGAAGTGGGACTTTCCTTCAGCTCCTCGGACGCTATCCCTCCGTCCTCGGTGGGCAACAAAGCGCTTTCTATGCCGGCCCTCTGTCACGCTTTCTACCTGAGTACTCTTCTGTCGGCTTCCCTCTTGCTCCCGTCTGCAGTTGGTCACTCGTCAGTCGCCGCCAGCAACTTCAGTAAAAGATAAACGGAAATCGATGTCAACACTTTTTTGTAAATATTTTACATTTTCTTTGATTCGGTTGGTTTCGGGGGAGATATTGAGTGGCTCACAGGCGTATCGACTTGGTTGCAGAGACTTCCATAGTCAATGTCTTTAAAGTCTTCGAGAGGACTGAGTTTTGGGGACGTAGTAGAGGCCCTCAAATTTACGAATTTCGCTCTCGAGATGGGCCGTTTTCTCATGGTCTTGGCATTTTACAAGAGCACGCGCTTGCCTGAGCGTGTCACCTGGTCGCCGAACTACTCCGTGTCGCCGCAGCTCACGGTCTAGTCGATGTAGTCTGTGGCTCATTGGATTTCGGTACACAACAACCCGTTTCCACATTATCCACAATGCCAAGGGAGTTACCGTGATGAGAACCATCATGCAGAACAGTAGAACTATTCGGTAAGAAGAGAGATCGCCCAGCAAAGCTCTGAGCACCGTTGCTTGCTGCTCGTATCGATAGTTCATGATTGAGGTTTGCCACTCATAGTTCATGGCGTCCAACTGCAGTCTCAATCGATTAATCCATGCAGTGTTTCTAAAATGGAGTAGTGAAAGGGGAGAGTTCAGTAAGTATCCCGAGGTGCCGTCCAGACTGTCGAGCGAGCCGCGCTCCACTCGTTCAGGTGCAATGACGCCTGTTGGATCGACGCGTATCCAGCCTCGGCCTTCAATCCAGACTTCAGTCCATGCGTGTGCATCCAACTCACGGACAACAATGGTGTTGTTAAGGGGATTGAGTTCACCTCCCATATAACCGCCGACAATTCGAGCCGGAATTCCGGCCAGGCGCATCAAAGCGACAAAGCTGTAGGCATAGTGCTCGCAAAATCCCGACTGGGTATCAAAGAGAAATTGATCGACGAAATCTGATCCGCGAATACTTGGCGGCTCTAAGGTATAGGTGAACGGTTGGCTCTGATACCAAGCCAAAACCTGTTGAAGCGTTGCCCAAGATCCATCGGGGTCGATCAATCGGTTGATGAGCTCGCTTGCTCGTGGATTGAGATCCGATGGAAAGGCTCGCTCAAGGTTTAGTGCAGCTTGTGAGGGTTTCAGCCCTGCAAAAATCTCATTGTGTAATGAGTATCCGAGGGTGAGATCGGCGGTGATAGGCCGCTGGTACTGATAGGTCTCGTCGGGAAAGCGGAGTACATCCGATTGACTGGGGGAAGAGGGGTAAAGCTGATAAAGCCATGATCTGTGGCTAGCTGATTGGGTCACTGAATAGGCGGGGAGTTCCGCTGCACTCGAACTCATTGGACCCGCTACTGCGTACTGCAAAGACCGAAGGTAGTTATGTTGACGCCAAGTGCCGTCATCAAATTTACCCAAGGTAATGCCTCGCCAATACAGATCTTTGAATGGTGGAGGCTCCCCTTCAAATTGCACCCGAAACGCCACGCTAGCGTCCTGACCTAATTTAGAAATGTCTCCAGGGCGTAATGTGTCGGACATGCCCATCTTCGCCGAGTCTGCCATGATGGGAATGGCCCACAAGGGTGCGATGCGAGGGAATACCAAGAACCAGGCTGAGGTGATGGGTAGCGCTACGATAATGACGAGCGCCGCGAGCCCGAGTCTTTTGTTTAGAGGCCTTTGAATTTTCTGGCTACTGCTGATCTCTTGAAGCCCCATTAACCCCAAAATCACAGCTGCCAAAACACAGAGGGTCAACCAAAGTGATTGATCAAAAAGAAAAACAGACGCCGCGAGTGTGAAGCCACTGTAGATTAACACCACAGCATCTCTGCGGTTATCTGCCTCTAGCAGTTTGAGTCCCGAAGCTATAAGCAGCAGCCCAACTGCTGGATCCAGGGTTAGTTTGGACGGGAAAATCTGCCACCAACCCACAGCACCCACTGCGACGCTAGTGTTGATTACCCATTTTGGTGCCGGGTTCCATCCTTTTGATATTTGCCAGGCTCGCCAGGATGCAATGCTAACGAGGCTTGCCGCAGGAACGGGTCCCAGTGAAGAGACCAAACAGGCTGCGAGTAGCACTAGCATGCTGGCAATGGGAATCATGCGGTTGGTTGTCCAGAAATTCGGCTGAGTTGTGCTACTCATCATCACCTCCCAGCGACTCAGGTAGCCACTCAAATTGTGCAAGCATCATCAGAGCTGCTTCTCTGTGGTCCGCGCCAGAGTTTGGGCCGATGCTGCCTGAGGGAAGTATCAGCGAATAGCTCAGATTTTCTCTGCTCGCTGCGATCACACGGGCGCAGAGCCAAGAAAGTCTCATTTCGAGATCCACACCGGGGTAGTCATCAAAATTAATTGCTAGTGGATTGTCTCCAGAGTCGTTAGCTAGGACGGTTACTTGCGGGTCAGCGCCTCTAGCGACCGAAGGCCAATGAATGTGTTTAATCGGGTCTCCGGGCCGGTACGAGCTAAACCCGTACAGATCGTCACCGAGGCGAGACGGCGATAACCGTCTTTTGGTCATACTTACAACGTCGCTATGTTCTGCGGGAGGGGGCGTCACTGGCCTCGGATAAACCCATAGTGGCTGGCAGACATCGACCCACGACCAGCACCTCACAAGGCCGAATGGGTAGTCAGATTCCACTCGCAGTCTTCCAAGTGCAAATAATCCCCGTTTGCAGGGCTTCACGGCCATCGCGACCTTTGCGGACCCAGCAGGTTCCACGTGAGGCACTAAACCTTGAGCATCACTATTAGCGAATGAAATGTCATACCGCGGGTGGCTACGAGCTGTTAGTCGCAGCGCGACAGCGCCTGTTTCGCCTGCAAAAACCGGCGTATTGTGCATCCCCGAGATGGTGATTCGATACAAATTGGCAAACGTTAAATGCACCGTAATGACAATGACTGTCGCGAGCAGGAAGACCAGACCAAAAACAAGATTGTTCTCGTAATTGATCGCCACCAAAAGCAGGACAAGAAGTAAGCCAAGCAGAGCCAGACCTGAGCGAGAGGGAAAGATGAACAGCTGGCGCTGATGCAAGCTGAGTTCCTTGGCACGTGGAATGCGTTTTGTTATCCAGTCATTCCAGCGTGATGTGGCCCAACCTTGGATCAGCATGGGGGGCTCAGGAATACACGTTGGTATTTGAAATAATCGCTTCTAACGTTTTAGTCGCGGAATGATCGTAATGATGTCGCTCGGTGCACCTGTGCCTAATAACTGGCATTGCGACCTCTTGTATATCGTCAGGGAGAACATGGTCTCGATCGTGGATAAAAGCCCACGCCCGAGCTGCGCCAAGCCATTGCAAGCCCGCTCGGGGAGAGAGCCCAAACGTTAAATCTTCTGATACTCTCGTCGCGTCGACCAGTCTTTGGAGGTAGGCGATAAGCTCTTCTGAGCAATGAACCTCTCGAACGCTTTGTCGCCAAGTTAAAAAATTTCCCGGAATTTGCTCTAGGCCACTTGGCAGACCCTCAGACGTGGGAGCCGCATAGAGTTGTTGTTCATAAGCGGCATCTGGGTAGCCCAAGGAAACGGTCATGGTGAATCGATCGAGTTGTGACTCAGGAAGAGGGTAGGTGCCCGTTTGCGAGCTGGGATTCTGTGTGGCAATAACTGTGAAATGCTCATCAAGTGGGTAAGTTGTACCCTCGATGCTCACGGACCTGTCAGACATGGCCTCTAGGAGCGCACTTTGCGTACGAGGAGTGGCTCGATTAATTTCATCGGCGATTACAAGTTGAGTAAAGATCGGGCCCTTGTGTACGTGAAATTGGCCGGTCTCGCGGTTAAAAATTGAGCCGCCAATGAGTTCTGAAGGCAGGAGGTCGCTAGTAAATTGAATTCGAGTATGTTCGAGACCTAAGTGACGTCCTAGAGCCTTGGCAAGTGTGGTTTTCCCTACCCCTGGTACGTCCTCGAGCAACAAGTGTCCGCCAGACAAGATGCAGGCTAGACTCAGCATAATCTGCCGCTTCTTTCCCAGTAAAATTTTCTCAACTTCAGTTACAACGGAAATGGGTGCTATTTGCTCTGTCGAACTCATGTGAGTGATCTCGTTTTTCTTGCCGACACCTGTGACAGTAACAAAAGAGTGCGCTCTTGCTAAAAAATTCGTTCCTGCTGAGTCTGTGACGCTATGAGACACATCGCTCATGGCAGCGTGGGTTGATGCCCTTAGGCTACTATCTTACCGATCAAAAGAGTGAACTCGTTATCTAGTCAGCTGTCGAGTCGCTACGAACTCGTCGTCCATTTGTCGGATGAGAACAGATCAACATCTTCCGTCAGCCCAAACGTCAATTGCTCCTGCGCCGCCAAGTCTTCAACACCTAAATACCGCCTTAGGGCCTTATGGACATGCTTGGGGTGCAACGTTATGCCATCCGTCGCATCTTCCGCCAGCGTCACCGGGTTAATTTTCAATCCGTTGTGAAGGTCGTCCGTCACACCAACCACACGATTACCCCAAGCGGGGGACTCTTCCATAATGATGTAGCTACCAATTGGCCAGTGATCTTTGCCATTATCAGCGTTGTAAAGGTTGGTTCGTCCGAAGTCTGATCCCACAACGAGGGTTATTCGATCCGAAATTCCAAGTTCCCCGGCGTAATTCCAGAAGTAATCAATTGCGTCTGCGAAATGTTCGTATAGTTCCGCGTGTTTGACGTCGTGATCTACGTGGGTGTCAAAGCCCCCGAATATCAGATCACCAGCGACGCCAACGCCCGCCTTAAACGTCAGCAGAGTGAGTTGTATTTGACGTAAAAGGTCGCTCTCCCAGTTCAGACTGGGCAGACTGACACTCGGTTGAATGTTGTCGCTGTTGGGTAAGATGCTTTGGAATCGTTTTAGGGTAGAACGCGTAGAGCGTGCATTGAGGTACGCCTCTAAGTTTTCACGTTGTCTGGGTGTTAGCGAATCGGAGTCGAGCCGCCGAGTAATTGCTGCTTCTTGGAAGCGCTGCACACGAGCAATATCAGAGGATCTTCTTAATAGCCTGTCCTTGTCCCATGGGACCAAGGTTGGATCTAACAATTCAAGGAGGGCATTGTAATCGTTGAGTCTGCTGTATCGAATCAATCCTGCAGTATCAACGAAGCCTCCGTTATTAATATAGGCCAGAGGTAAGCTCGGTCCGTTTTGTGTCGCGAAGAGTGCCGTAAGCGTCGGTAACCCGGCGGCATTTCGGCCCGACCAATTATGTAGCACTCCTGTAGTGTGAGAGTTCGTTTGAGCGTCAACGCCATTAACCACTAACATTTTCTGATAATGCGTTTCAAACAACCTCTGATTACTTGCCACCGGCGCAAAGTTGAGTCTTCCCGCCGTTTGTATGTCGAGTTCATTGGCCCACTTGTTGATTTCGGGCTCGCCAGGCGTGTTGGTTTTGGGGTCACAAAGTTGAGTGACGTCCCAGCCACCATCCATCTGCAAAACGACAAGGAATCGTCCTGCATAATCTTCCGGAGCTGCATAGACATTTATTGGAAGTCCAGCCAATGCAACTGCGCTTGGTCCAGCCGCTAAATATTTGATGAATTCACGTCGATTCATGGGTTCACGGTCTATTCATGTAGGTAATCAAAGTGGGTCATAAAATAATAAATGACAGAGGTCCACGCGTAGATCATTTGTTGAGGGTCCTGTCCTAATCCGTTGCTCCATTCTTCGTCAGCGATCTCTCTCGGGAATAAGCAGTCCTCATTTTCCCAGTGCCACGCAGAGTGATTATTCTCATGGGTCTTCCGCTCCTCCCATGTCTCGACTAAAAGCTCGTACACCGCATCTAGCTCTGGATCATCAGTTGGCAAGTCATCACCAAGCATTTTTTTGTATAGCGATTGAATTTGGGACTTGATCGCCTGCGATCCACGGGTTGTCGTTGTAGAGTCTGTACTCGAGATTTCTGTCGTCATATTGGGTTTAACACCATCCCCAGAACCGCTTCCCCACGCGACAACGCTAAATCGGTAGCTACCCTCAAGTAAGAGTTCAACATCGATGGCAACGTATCCTTCCCCCCACAAGTTCCAACCTACTGGACCCCATTCGCCGTCGACCTGTTCAGAGTGAACCCCACCCATGACATCGCCATTATCGTATGTTGTTTGGTCGAAACCTTGCTGGTTTTCGAAGTTCTCTGCCTCGATAGTCTCCACGATTGAGCCGTCGCGATAGATGATCAGCTTATCGATATACAGATTGCGGTCTTCTTCCGTCTCACTGTTGTAATCGTCATTGTTAAAGATGATTTTTACTGAGCGAATACCGGGTGACAGGGCCACCGAAATATCGTATTCCCCTCGGTCTGCATACTCACCTATCTCAACGTCAGTGCTCGAAACGACTTCTGTCAGGGGCGTCGTGTATTGCGACACGGCGTCGAAGAGTCGACGCTCGTCCGGTGAAGCGTTTTCGAAAAAATCGAGCGTAGTAACTGAGCATGCCAAATGTAACGCTTGTCGCTCTGCCACATTTGCCATTAAAGCGGTCATAGCACGACTTCGCTCTTTCACCCCTACCGAGTCAATACCTCCGTAATACAGGCGAAGTCGGTCGGTTAGCGCTGTATTAAATTTTTCTTTACTTCCAATCCAGTCATTCGGCCACTTGTCCCACAAGTAGCCCAAGATTGCCTCGTTTTTAGCATCGAGTTCCTCTGGCGTGAGCAGCCTATCGATGCCAGCCGAGCCGAGCTCGACACTTCGATTTTCGACTGTGGAGGCGTCGACTGTTTTTGCACGGAACCAGGGGGACATCACCATGTCCGCTAATAACTCTCTTACGATAAAACCGGTGGATTCAAATGAGTCTGCAAGTGCCTGTATCTGTGCTTGTTGTGCGTTGAACGCATTACTTAGCTGCTGGTAGTTCGCATCGCTAGCCACCTCTGGAGAAGTGAGTACCTTTGCCCCCATAAGCGCGGGCCACCAAAAACTTACGGCAGCATTCGAAAAGCGTTTATCGGATGCGATTTCAGCGCCTAACCAGCTAAGACTGTCGTCGGCACGATTAGTAGGCTGATCAACGCCATTAAAGCCTGGGGGTAGCATATCGCGAAACCACGTATCACCTTCTTGATAGAGCGACTCGCTATCAACGTCATAGTGATGAGGGTTTTTGTAGCTATCGGGAAGTGAGTCCTTCCCGCCCCAAGCGTCGCGGAAAAAACCCTCATTGCCAAAGTTTTGGTACGCGCCTGCCACCGGATCCAAGCGATTGTGGCAAACGGTGCAAGCAGGGTTGTTCAGGGTCGGATTATTCGTATCTGCCAGTGCTTCGGGGTCGGTTGTTCGCGGTGCTGAGGTCTCGATGTCCACGCCCAGAAAATGATAGTAAGTCCAGCGAGCGCGCGCTCGATTTCGATTGGTTTCTGTTGTGGGGTACCGGTTAAGCCAAGAGAGGTCGTTTAAAATCCCAGCATGAGGGTAGTCGATGTAACCACTGTGACTAAGGACACGCGTGCCTGAGTCCTGAATAAATTCGCTCTCGTAGTTGTCATCCTTAACAACCTGGCCAAAGTTTTTGGCTGGGGCAAAGGTTTTTGCGTCACCCTCAGAGCCTACAGATACGCCACTTCGGAATACCTGCTCCGAGTACCAGTTCACCATGGTGTAGTCTGCAGTGACCACTTCTGTATACGGTCTATCGTTCTCCACGATATAGGCGATTAACTCGAGTGGAGCACGAGCAACGCCGAGTTTATAGCCGCTGATGAAAGCCTCTCGAGCGTCATACTCCTCTTGTGTGTAGGGCTTAGGTAAAAAGTATTTCTCAGCCCCGACAGGATACAAACTGCCGGCTGTTCCGTTTAAGTCAGCCACCTCGGGGAATAGACCATTAAAAAACGCATCCGTATGGAGCTGGTCGTTAGCGGATCGAAGCAAGAAATTGTGGAAGCCCTGTCCCTGCATGAGGCCAAGCAGTGCCTGTCGCAGTCCGTCATCATTCGATTTGGCGAGTAGGACTTCCTCGTTTGTTGGAAGCCTTGCCGCCATGATTAAGGCGGCTCGTCGCAACGTTTGTTCAGCATTTGCTAGTGTTACACCATCAAAGAAGCCTTCACCATCAACATCACTTGAGCGGGACTCTTCGCGAGCGAGGATGCTCAACAGTTCAGAAAGCGCCGCATACTCATCGGTTCCCTCTGTTAAAACGGTTCCGCCCCCGTGACTCTCTACACCGCTCACTTTTGCGAGAATCGTTTGACCCTCATCGTCTTTCAGCTTTATGTACGCTCGAAGTACCTCGAGGTTTGTCTCATCTTCACCGGGCTGGAACACCAATTGACTTGCCGAGGCCAAGCCATCTGATTTATGACATCCCAAGCATATGCCCTCGATGACTTCGGTTTTTACGTTCGCTTGATAATATTCGAGGGAATTGGGAGGCGGATAGAGAAGATCAATGAGATCACTCATGGCGACATATTCTGTCGATTCTTTACTAAACTGCACGCCGCCGCCGTGTTGCAGTCCACCACTCATTTTTGTCAGCAGTAGGTCGCCGTTGTCACCTATCGTTTTAATAAAATTGCGAATCGCATTCAAATTGGCGGCATCGTCTCCGGGCACAAAAATCAGCCGGGTCGATTGAGCCAAGCCACCCTCTACATGGCAGCTAATACAAGCGGACGCCACGACTTGGTTTGCGACTTTATCCGTGTAATGTTGACGGGCCTGCTTATTTGAGTCTGTATTTCCATCGGACGACTCTTCAGCAAAATCGCTGTTTTTCAACAGCAATAAAATAACGGCGAGTTGTTCCCGTGATAGATCGCTTGAAGTCGAATATGCAGATGGTGTCAACAGGCAGATACAGAGCGAGATGCTGACCAGCAGACACCGCAAGACTTGCCTCTCGAGCACGCTGATTGGGGTGCCTTCCGATGGAGATGCCTTAGTCTTTCCAGTTAACAAGCGCATTCGTATGTCGCAGAGCTCTGACCCCCGTGCCCACATTATGCGCCGACAACGCAAAAGAGTCACCGTAAAGGAGCTTTTGCGCAGTCTTAAATGTCGTTTTTACCTCAGTGCGTCACTAATCAGTACGATGATCCGTAACTTTATTTTACTAACCACCCCTTTCCTGCCAACGTGGGGGTGTCAGATCTGGTCCAAGGGTAGCTCTGTCGAGGACTTAATACATTCCATAGAAAATGAGGCGCTTACGTCTGAGAGTTCGGCGACTTTTATAAGACGTTTGTAGATTGCGTCATACTCGGCCATATCGCCCGCCACCACCTTTAAGAGGTAATCGATATCGCCGGCCATTCGATGAATTTCAACGATCTCAGGAATGGTCTGTACGCCATCTGAAAACCGTTTTAGCCAGCTATCATCGTGGTGTGCGGTCTTGACCATGACATAGGCGGTCATCGTCAGGTTCAATGCTTTGGGATTCAGCAATGCAACACGTTTATCGATATACCCAGCTTCTTCTAACTTCTTGATGCGTCTCCAGCAGGGGGTTTGTGACACACCAGCGCGCTCTGCAATGTCCGCAATAGAGCCACTGCAATCGGATTGGAGCGCCTTTAGGATTTTTTTATCAATTGAGTCCATTCTAAATTATTTCTTTTTGTTGAGAAAAAAATCTAGTGATTTAGAAATTAATACCAAAATTTAGAAAAAAATAATATCAATGAGTTGATACTATTTCTGTCGAGCTCTTTTTTCGGCTGACAATCGCGCTCACTAAGGTCATCTGGAATGAGTTCATAGCTTCATGTAGAGCGTCAGCCTGAATGGAGGGAAGGATGCAATTGATTCAGCGATTATTCCGAGACCACCCCGAGTCGGTAGGGGAAACCTACCTAAAGCACTTAATTCAGGCGTCGTACTTTGGTGTGCGCATGTTCTTTGCCGGAATCGCCTGCCTCATTCATGCACTCATTCCTTGTCTATTTAAAACCACAGGGCGTACAGCGATATCTGAACTTCATTCGAAAATGGTGTTGCACCGAGTAAAACAGCGCGACTAGAGCGTCATCGGAAGGTGTGAGTAGCCAGTTAACGGTGTTCATACCCCTGATGTTCATACCCCTTAAATGTGCAAAAAGAATGGATTAACCGGTAGTCGGCTATCTGGGCAGCGGAACTGCGTTTGTTATTCAACGACTAGTTGCTAATCTAAGCCGATCAAGGGATAGGAGAATAACAATGGTTCGGGGGTTCATACTCAAACTTGTTTCAACCGCGCTCGCGGCAGCAGTCGTCATCAACTCAGTGGCTGCTGAGGATGATACCGGCTTCGATTTTAGTGGATTGAAGTGGCGCAACTTGGGGCCTGCTTTCATGTCAGGTCGGATATCGGATATTGACTGGGATCCAGAGGACTCCAGCGTTTGGTATGTAGCGGCTGGATCTGGCGGGGTCTGGAAAACTAAGAATGCGGGCGTGTCGTGGACCCCCATCTTCGATAATGAGGCATCTTATTCAATTGGCAACGTGACCGTCGATCCGTCAAATCCAAATACCATTTGGGTGGGCACCGGGGAAGACGTCGGTGGCCGTCATGTTGGCTTTGGGGATGGTATTTACCGATCGGACAACGGCGGTGCGACATGGACCAACATGGGACTCAACGATTCCCAACACATTTCCACCATTCTTGTTCACCCAAACGATTCAAAGACGGTTTTCGCGGCAGTGCAGGGGCCCTTGTGGACGCCGGGTGGCGAGCGAGGTCTTTACAAGACCAGCGACGGCGGTAAGTCCTGGAAAAATGTGCTGAGTGTAGGGGAGTGGACAGGTGTCACCGACGTGGTCATGGACCCCAGCAATCCAGATGTCCTGTATGCGGCCACCTGGCAACATCATCGTACAGTAGCGGCCTATATGGGTGGTGGCCCAGAGAGTGGTGTACACAAGTCGGTGGACGGTGGTGACACGTGGCAGCGGTTAAGTACCGGTCTACCCAAAGGAAATATGGGCAAGATTGGTCTTGCCATCTCACAGCAGGATCCCGACGTGGTTTATGCCGCAATCGAACTCAATCGTCGCGAAGGTGGAGTCTGGCGGTCCGATGACGGTGGTGCCAGTTGGTCCAAAGGTGCGGATGCCGTGGGTGGCGGTACCGGCCCTCATTATTACCAGGAGATCTTCACTAGTCCCCATCATTTTGACTGGCTCTATCTGGTAGGCCCTACGGTTCAAAAATCGACCGATGGGGGTAAAACCTTTACCTACATGGAACACCCCAACCAACACGGCGACATGCACGCCATTGTGTTTGATCCTGCTGACCCAAATTACATCATGATGGGCACAGATGGCGGTGTTTACGAGAGCTTTGATCTCGGCGCAACGTGGCGTTATATGGAGAACTTGCCGTTAACGCAGTACTACAAGCTTGCCCTCGACGACGCTGAGCCTTTTTACAATATTTATGGGGGTACTCAGGACAACAATACGCAAGGTGGCCCCTCTCGTACGGACAACGTCAGCGGCATTCGCACGGCGGATTGGTTTGTGATCCTGGGTGGAGACGGTCACCAACCAGCCACAGAGCCGGGGAATCCTGACATCGTTTACGCACAGTCCCAGCAGGGCAATCTTACTCGCGTTGACAGAAAAACCGGTGAAACGGTGTATATCCAGCCGCAGTCAGCCCCAGGAGAGGATCCTGAACGGCACAATTGGGATGCACCCATTCTCGTGAGCCCTCACAAGCCGACTCGGTTGTACTTTGCGTCTCAGCGGGTCTGGAAGTCCGAGGACAGAGGCGATAGCTGGACGCCAATCTCGGGCGATCTTACGCGTAACGAGGAAAGGTTCTCGATGCCAATCATGGGTTCCACACAGAGCTGGGATTCTCCATGGGACATGTATGCGATGTCGAATTACAACTCGATCACATCCTTGGCGGAGTCCCCGCTAGAAGCGGGATTGTTGTACGCGGGAACGGATGACGGTCTCATTCATGTATCCCAAGATGATGGTGGTTCGTGGCGCTCAATTGAGGTGGGTTCGTTGCCGGGTGTACCCGATAGAGCATTTATCAACGATATCAGAGCGGATCTTCACGACGCAGATACCGTGTACGTCGCGCTGGATAATCATAAATACGGGGATTTTTCTCCTTATCTATTGGTCAGTAAGAATCGGGGGCGTAGTTGGAAGAAGATAACTAACGGTATTCCCGACAGACACCTCGTTTGGCGTCTCGTACAGGACCATGTTCGTCCCGAACTCATGTTTGCGGCGACGGAGTTTGGCGTATTTGCAACATTTAACGCCGGCAAGGCATGGCACAAGCTGTCAGGTGGTATGCCGACCATCTCGATTCGAGATATTCAGATTCAGCGCCGTGAAAATGATTTGGTGGCAGCGAGCTTCGGCCGAGGCTTCTTTGTCATAGATGACTACACCGCACTTCGCGATATCGATCCCGATGACTTTGATGCCGGTGCAGCGTTGTTCACCCCCCGCGATGCCTATTGGTACTTCCAAAAGCGCCCGCTGGGCTACAGACCGAAAGGCTCTCAGGGGGATTCTCTGTATCTTGCTGAAAACCCGCCTTTCGGATCGGTTTTCACTTATTATTTAGCGGATAGTTTCAAAACCCAGAAACAAGCGCGTCAAGCAGCCGAGGCCGCCGCGAAGAAAGCCGGTGATGACGTATCTTTCCCCGGTTGGCGCGAAGTAACAGATGAGACTCAGGAACAAAACCCCCAGGTCATGCTGGTGATTCATGACAACGATGGCAATGTTCTGCGCCGAGTCAGTGCGCCCAACAAAGCAGGCCTCAATCGAGTGGCTTGGGATTTACGCCGCTCGTTCTCTGGCCCAGTGGAGACCGGTAAGAACTGGCGAGGAGATTCACCCAGCGGGTTTATGGTGATGCCGGGTAGCTATCAGGCGAAGCTCGTTGTTGTCCAAAACGGGGTTGAGCAAACCCTTGCAGGTCCCGTCGATTTTAATGTGAAGCGGTTGAGGGAAGGTGCATTGCCAGGTAGTTCGCTAGATGAACTAGAGGCATTTACTGCTGAGTTAAATACGCTTTACGGGCAGTCATCAGCGGTT
>Ga0181574_10003803_pt1 | contig 13237 bp, 9 predicted proteins | sample 101ome_24_FD_145600 | JGI IMG/M metagenome (GOLD analysis project Ga0181574, IMG submission 145600) | Coastal salt marsh microbial communities from the Groves Creek Marsh, Skidaway Island, Georgia - 101410AT metaG (spades assembly) | ecosystem: Environmental > Aquatic > Marine > Intertidal zone... | reverse complement strand
AGACCGCACTTTTGCAAACCGTGATAGCCTCTCGCTGCGGACATGCGTATCTCTTCCGGCGACTTGTATTTAATCCATGAGTCGAAGATTGCATCAATTACATATGCTTCAGGAGCTAGCAAATGTTGGGTCATGACCAAGGGATAACCACCGGCTTTCGACAATTCACTGTTGAAGTAAACTCCGGAAACACATGCAATAGCTATGGCGTCTTTAGCTTTTCCATCTACATTTCTCGGAGCTTCTACACGAACATCCATTAAACCGTTGTGGCCATTGAAAACAATCAAGTCAGGCTCGAAAGCCACTGTTACGCCTTCTCCGGTATCAATGGTATCATAGCGGTGCACTCCGGAAATTGTGTTGAAGTAATCAATTAAACATTGCCGCATCGAGTCGCCGCGATACGCATCTGCAAGCAGATACACCGCCGAATCAACATGTTCAAAGAGGACGCGCTCCATAACAGCACCATTGTCGTAAGTATCCGAGGATATCATCCGCCACTTTGGGCTTCGCTTGAAATGAGTTTTTACACCATATCCCGCTCCCCAATATAAGTTGGTTGTTAAGTTTAAACCATCACCCAACCTGCTGTTTACCGGCACAATACCCTGATGTTCGTTATCACACAGCGGCACAAAGACGTGAATGAATCGAGACTCACCTTCTTTTACTTTTTGATCAATTCGATCTAAAACCAGATCTCAATCAAAGCGCCACGGTGTTGGCTCTGTCGTGTCCTGTTGATCCTCAACAATAATGGTATCCGATTGCACAATAGTTTCAGGTGATTTGGCCTCGGAGGTGTCATGCTTGCACGCAAAAAGCGACGTACATACAATCAAAAACATGATAGCTCTCATATAGTCACAACGAGTATTCCGAAGGGCTATTTTAGGTGCGGGCGAAAAATTGAATTTTATTTGCAACTTAATCGCTTATCAATGAAGAAAGTAATAGGTGTCGTAATCTTTGTATGCATAAGTCTCTTCGGACATGCGCAGGATAAAGGCGTCTTTTCGGGAAACTTCCAGAGTAACTTTTCAGTTTTTGTTTTAGATAGTTCGATTGGGGCTTATGAAAGCCCTCAATATCTGTCTCAAATCAGTTCGGCTGAGGCTTGGCTTTTCGCAAACTACCAGTTGAAAGGATTTACACTATCCGCTCGTTATGACTTGTTTAACAACAGTAACCTGCTAAATCCAACCGGTTCATTTTCTGGGCACGGACTTGGCTTTTGGTCGTTGCGTAAAAAAATCGACAAACTAACAATCACCGCCGGGAGTTTTTACGACCAATTTGGATCGGGTATCGTTTTTAGAGCGTATGAAAACAGGTTGATTGGAATTGACTATGCGATTGAAGGTATCCATGCCAAGTACGATTTCAACAATGATTTCTTTGTGAAGGCGTTTACCGGTAACCAAAAAGGTGCCGGACTTCAAGGGAACCGATTTGGGACAACCCCTGAAATCATGAAAGGGATAAATGCTGAAAAGATTTTCCGTTTCAAGAAACCAAAGATGCTTCTTACGTTAGGCGCAAGTGCGGTGAATCGGACGCTCACCAACGCAACGATGAACCAGATTGTAACTGAAATCAACACCTATGATTTGGAGAAGCGATTTGAACCAAAGTATAACGTCTACGCGTACAACGGGTATGCGTCTGTGAATTTTAAAGATCTAACACTTTCGTTTGAGCACAACCGAAAAAGCCAAGAGGCGGTGCGTGTTCCCGAAGGTGATTTGCAGTTGTTGCCGGGTACAATCAACTATGCAACGCTGAGTTATTCAAAGAATAAACTGGGCAAGAAAAAGAAAAGCGGCATTGGGTTTAACATGCAATACCGTCGCATCGAAAACTATCAACTTCGAGCAAATCCGAACTTTTTGTTGTTAGATGGATTGATGACCTATCAACCGTCGTTGACTCGTCAAGCTTCCTACCGACTGCTTGCGCGTTACAACGCACCGGCTCAAGACTACGGTGAAGAGGGTTTTCAGGGAAGCGTGGTTTGGACTATCCAGAAAGGAAAGACATTGTACCTGAATTACAGCAATGTGAAGAAGCTAGACGGGGAGCAGTTATTCCGCGAGTATTTCGTGAATTACGAGCACAAATTCAGCCGAAAGTTTAAAGGAAAAGTAGGTTTACAATCCATCTTCTATAATCAACAGGTATACGAAAGCCGTGATACAAACTGGAAGGATGTAAATACCATTACGCCTTTTATGGAGGCTACTTATAAGCTTACACGTCGAAACTCACTTCGATTGGAAGGACAATACTTGATTACTGAACAAGATTTGGGAAGCTTCATAAATTGGATTTTAGAACTGAACATGTCGCCACATTATTCGTTCTCTATAAGTGATATGGTGAATGTTGACCCAAACCGTAATCCGGGAGCGAACATTAGCGATGAAGTGGTTCATTATTGGTCGGTTTTTGGAAAGTATAACATCAATACAACGTCATTCACCTTAGCATATGTTCGGCAGGTTGCCGGTGTGAATTGTACCGGTGGTATTTGTCGTATTGAACCTGCATTTAGCGGAGTTCGATTTACATTAACCACAAACTTTTAATATGAAGTACGACGTTGCCATAGTGGGTGGTGGCATTGTAGGCTTAGCTACAGCCTACCAAATCTTAATAGCGAATCCCAAAACCAACCTTGTTGTTTTGGAGAAGGAGTCGTCTGAAGCCCAGCACCAAACCGGACACAACAGTGGTGTAATCCATTCCGGACTTTATTATAAACCGGGTTCATTGAAAGCAACCAACTGCATCCGGGGTTATAATATGCTCCTCGAATTTGCGGATAAAAACGACATCCCATATGACTTGTGCGGAAAGGTAGTTGTTGCAACAGATAAATCAGAAGTGCCCCAACTCGAGCTCTTGCTCAATCGAGGGAAAGAAAACGGACTAGATGGTTTGAAGCGCCTGAGCGTGGACGAACTCAAAGAAAAAGAACCTCACGTTGCCGGTGTTGATGCGTTTTTTGTGCCGCAGACTGGAATCATCGATTACAAACTGGTATCCACCAAGTACAAAGAAAATGTTGAGCGAAATGGCGGGGAAGTGCTTTTTAACTTTAGAGTTGAAGGCATGGCAAAGAGCGGTGATACATGGGTGGTTCGCAGCCACAACAACATGGTAGAAGCGGGTCATGTGATTAATTGTGCCGGTCTGTATTCGGACAAAGTAGCTCGATTAACCGAGAGTACTGATGTAAAAATTATCCCGTTTCGTGGTGAATACTATATGTTGAAGGAATCTGCTCACCACTTGGTTAAGAACTTGATATATCCCGTACCGGATCCAAACTTCCCGTTCTTGGGTGTTCACTTCACTCGAATGATGAACGGCCACATCGAAGCAGGACCAAATGCGGTATTGGCGTTCCGAAGAGAAGGGTACACGAAGAAGGATATTCATCTTGGTGAACTGATGGAATCACTGGCATGGCCCGGATTCCAGAAAGTGGCAACAAAATATTGGAAGACGGGAATGGGTGAGATGTATCGCTCTTTTTCTAAAAAAGCGTTTACCAAAGCACTTCAGAAACTTATTCCGGAAATAAAAACAAGTGATCTAGTTACGGCAGAAGCCGGTGTTCGAGCACAAGCCTGCGACCGTACAGGAGGATTATTGGATGATTTTAGTATCATCGACAAACCGGATGCGATTCACATTTTGAACGCACCAAGCCCGGCGGCTACCTCGAGTTTGTCTATCGGGAAGACAGTTGCAGATATGTATATCAATAAACAAGCGTAATGAAATTCAAAGCAGCCATTATAGGTTCGGGAAATATTGGTACAGATCTTATGATAAAGATTATGCGTACCTCGGAAGTGTTGGAAATGAGAGCTATGGTGGGGATCGATCCAAATTCTGACGGACTCGCCAGAGCTGCACGAATGGGTGTTGAAACTACCCACGAAGGCATTGATGGACTGCTTAAGATGGATGTTTGGAAAGACATTAAGATTGTGTTTGATGCGACTTCAGTGAAAGCACACCTTTATAATTTTGACAAAATCAAGCAGTTTGAAGACAAGAAAGTTGTTGATTTAACACCGGCTGCAGTTGGGCCCTACGTTATTCCTGCGGTGAGTTTTGATAAAGATTTTGATGTATCCGTAGATTTAAACCTCAACAATGTAAATATGGTAACGTGTGGAGGACAGGCGACTATTCCAATGGTTGCCGCAGTGTCGAGAGTTGCCAAAGTTCATTATGGAGAAATTGTAGCATCTATTTCGAGCAAGTCTGCAGGTCCCGGAACTCGCGCTAACATCGATGAGTTTACCGAAACAACGGCTTCAGCTATTGAGAAAGTAGGTGGAGCAACACGAGGGAAAGCAATTATCATTTTAAATCCTGCCGAACCTCCGCTTGTGATGCGCGATACCGTTTTTACGCTTAGCGAGCAAGCAGATCGAGAAGCAATACGTGAGTCCATACACAACATGGTTGCGGAAGTGCAGCAATATGTTCCGGGTTATGAATTACACCAGGAGGTTCAGTTTGACGATATTCCGGAAGACAAACCTGTATTTATCGAAGGTGTTGGCCATGTGAGTGGTTTAAAAACTACCGTACTATTGAAAGTTGTTGGTGCGGGACACTACCTGCCTGAATACGCCGGAAACTTGGACATCATGACTAGTGCTGCGTTGGCTACGGGGGAAAGGATGGTGTAGAAATTTTCAATGTCGAACACCGAATATCGAATGTTGAAGTGGGAGTTGGGTTGAATCAAAAACTCATATAGTCATCGTCAATGTCATAGCCAACGTCCGTTAACAGTTTGTGTTAATGGTTAGCGTTTCACACATGCCCGTCATCCTGAGAAAACGACCTGTCTACCGACAGGAGTGACCGAAGGATCTCTCGAAATTACCGTGTACCCATTCGGAAGATTCTCCTGCCTGTTGGCAGAGAGGTCACCATTCGCTTCTACGTCGCGAAGGTTCGAATGACGATGGGTTTAAAGTCTTTATTCTGAAGTTAAATCCACGGTTTAATGTCATAGTCAATGTTATAGTCAAGGTAAGTTAACGGTTTGTGTTAATGGTTAATCGTTTGCCCACCAACGGCCAATAGCTAACAGCCAAAAGCAAAACAGTTATCCAATCATTCATTCACTAGCTTGTCGTACGGCAACTTATACATCCGCTCCACTTCCAAACTGCAATGCCCGTTGTCGGATGAGATTTTTCCGTATAGTTCGTAAATCCCTTTTCCTTTAAGCTTATATCGCTGAAATGCCTCAGGGAAGTGGACAGAATCCCAGAATTTGCCTTGATAATCTATAAAGGTCCCAAACATCATTTGTTGAGGAATCTTACCACGGGTGGTGGTTCGTTTTCGATGCACTAAATAACCCAAGATGCGGACCTGCTCGCCAACCATGCCTTCAAAGTCATCGGAAACAATGGAGTTGTCGAGCTTCGATGCATCAATCAAATCAAATGGTGAGCACAACGGGAAGCCCAGTTGTTCAATCTCGTCGTAAGCGTCTTCGTAGGGGATTTCATCCAGCTTAGGAATTTCGATACTCTTCACATTTCCAACTCCAAACAAGCTCTGAGTTTGAATGCGCGATTTCTTTTCCTGACCCAATAGAAAATGAGCCTTCCAGAGCAACGCGGATTTGCTTAGTCCTGTAAAATCAAATGCGTTAACACGAATTAAAATCACTAACATATCCAAGCTTATGGGCACGCGCTCAACGAAGTTATCTAAGTTGATGTAGTTTCCTCCTTGTTCTCGTGCCAATAATAAATCTGCAATGGCCTGTTGCTCCAGACTCTTTACATGCTGAAAGCCAATGCGAATTTTCTTACCACGTATTGTCGTGATGTATTCAGATTCGTTTACGCAGGGTGCCAGAACCACACCTCCGTTGAGTCGAGCTTCTTGTAAATAATGCTCGGTGCTGTAAAATCCACCAAAATTATTCACGGTAGCCACCATGTATTCCAAAGGGAAATAGGCCTTTAAGAACAGACTTTGATAACTTTCTACCGCATAGCTCGCGCTGTGCCCTTTGGCAAAAGCGTAGTTCGCAAAACTTTCTATCTGTCGCCAGATTTCCTTCGTCAGATCAAGCGGGTATCCTTTCTTCTCACAGTTTTCAAAGAACTTGTCTTGAACCTCTATGAATTCAACGCGCTCGCGAAACTTCCAACTCATGCCACGCCGCAATAGGTCTGACTCTTCCAAGGTTAAGCCGGCGAAGTAATGAGCTACCTTGAGAACGTCTTCTTGATAAACCATTACCCCATATGTCTCGTTTAGAATCTCCCCAAGCACCGGATGGGTCGCCGCACGTGCAGTTGGGTTTCGGTGCCGATTAATGTATTCCTGCATCATCCCGCTGTTCGATACACCCGGACGTATAATCGAGCTGGCAGCAACAAGTCCTCTGTAATCGTCCACCTCAAGCTTTTTCATTAAGCCTCGCATAGCCGGACTTTCAACATAGAAACAACCAATCGAATCGCCTTGGCGTAATAGGTGTTTTACTTGCTCGTCTTTCTTGAATCGCTCAATATCATCGATGTCAAAGTCTTCCGCATCGGGCTGATTTTCTTTGATAATCTGTATCGAGTCTTTGATTTTACCCAATCCCCGCTGACCCAGAATATCATATTTGTGGATTCCGACATCTTCCGCGATGTGCATATCAAAATGTGCGGTAGGGAAGCCTTTTGGCGGGATGATGGTAGCACCAAAATACTGAATCGGTTTTTCGGTAATGATAATTCCACTGGAGTGTATAGACAGGTGACTTGGTAGCCCGTGAATAAACCGGCTGTAAAGCACGGTAAGGCGGGTTATCTCGTCGAGTTTACTTGGATCATCGGTACGCTGAAGCTTCTTGATTTCGTCGGCCGGCAAGCCCAATACTTTTCCAATTTCGCGAATTACTGAGCGCTGCTGAAAGGTTACAAATGCGCCCAGCAAGGCAGTGTTCGGATAGGTGTCAAAAATGAATTGTGTTACATCATTCCGATCTTTCCATGAGAAGTCGATATCGAAGTCGGGCGGTGATTTACGATTTGGATTGATAAATCGCTCGAAGTACAAATCCAAGTCTATGGGATTCACATTGGTTATACGCAGCAAATAGGCTACTAAGCTGTTTGAGCCACTTCCACGACCAACGTAGAAATAACCCTTGCTGCGGGCATATTCGATGATGGTGTGATTGATTAGGAAGTAGGGAACAAAGCCACACTGACTGATAACGCTTAGCTCCATTTCAAGTCGGTCTGTAACCTCTTTCGTCACTCGGTTGGGGAAACGATAAGCCAAGCCGTTTTCGGCGAGTGCTCGCAGTCGTTTGTAATCCTCTTCAACACTACCGGTAAACGTCTCCTTGTTTTGGGTTTTTCCTTTGAGCTTAAAGTCGAAATGGACATGACATTGCTCCAAAAGTTTGGTTGCGTTTAGAACGAGGTGAGGATTGGTGGCGTAGAGCGATTGGATCTCTTCAGGTTTATAGAAACGCTGTTCAAGCGTGCCTTGCTCGGTTTTGTTGAGTTGACTGAGCAAGATATTCTTATCGATGGCGCGCAGGAGGCGATGTGTGTTAAAATCACCTTTGTTCCGAAACGTGGCCATCTGGAAAGCTACGTACTTGTGGGTTGGGTGATGTTTAGTCCGACTGTGGTTCCACTGCTCTTTTTCTGTTGGGTTTATGCCGATGAATTCATCGGTTCGCAACGAACGATTAGGCGTTTTGGCAGATGGATAGATGATGAAGACATCGTCGAGCTCCAGCGCTTCGGCAGGAACAGGGGCCTTATCCGCTTCGAGTTTGGATAAAAATAGATTGATGTTGAGGTAGCCTTTGTTCGTTTTGGCGAGCGCTACAAAACACTGATCTGTTCCATTTCTAAAATCAACCCCAAGCACCACTTGCCGGTCGCGATTCTGAGCCTCCATGGCATAGTACAAGCACCCGGAAGTACTATTGATGTCCGTTAGTGCCAATAAATCTACATCGTGCTTCTCCGCTTCGTTCAGCACTTCCACCGGCGACATTGTGCCGTATTTGTAACTGTAGTATGAGTGGGAGAGGAACATTTTTAATGATTCAATTATTGAATGATCGAGTGATTGAATGGTGGGGGTAGGGTGGTGGTTTTTAGTTTTTTCGTTGTTGTTAGTTATTTTCCATTCGGTCATTCAGTCATCCAATCAACCGGTCATTGATTCCTATGCGCTGGTACAACATTCGGTTCACCGCTAAAAGGGTTGCCGCGGCCAAGGCCGTTTATTTCCATGGCAGTACTGCGTCGTACGGCATTAGCACCATAGCGATCTTTGATTTTATCCATGGCTTGATACAGTTTAAGTACTCTAGATTCGTCGTTGAACAAGTCGATTTGATGTCCACCACCGGCTAAATCACTGAGTCGCACACCAATTAAGCGAACGCGAACACGACGGTTGTAGAGCTGGTCAAAAATCTCTTTTCCCCAGTCGATGAGTGTATGATCGCAAGAGGTATATGGAATCTTCTTTTGCTTGCTATAGGTCTGAAAATCGGCGTAACGAATCTTGATGGATATACATGACGTAACCTTCCCGGCGCGACGAAGTTCGTAGGCCAGTTGTTCCACCATGGCCATTACCATGTTTCGCAGTTTAAACACGTCGATGGTGTCTTTGTGGAAGGTGCGTTCGGTACTTATGGATTTCTTTTCGTGATAGGGTACAACCGGACTGTTGTCTATACCGTTGGCCTTATACCAGATGCTGCGCCCGTTTTTCCCAAAAGCTTTCTCCATTAGCTCCATGGGCATGCCTTGAATGGTGCTGATTTTTTGTACGCCCATACGGTTGAGCAGGAAGGCCGTTTTGTTGCCAATCATGGGGATTTTCCCAATGCCCAAAGGAGCCAAGAATGGTTTTTCGGTGCCAAAGTCGATATTGATTTGATTGTTGGGTTTAGCTTCACCTGTGGCGATTTTAGATACCGTTTTATTTTTTGATAGACCAAACGAAATAGGCAAACCGGTTTCTTTGATTACTCGTTGGCGAAGGTGCGAGGCTAGTTTGTAACACCCAAAGAATTGGTCCATACCGGTGATGTCGAGGTAAAATTCGTCAATGCTCGACTTCTCCATCAAGGGAACTTCTTCCTTCAAGAGTTCGGTTACAATTTTGGAATACTTACTATACACACCGGCTTCGCCACGAATAACAATGCCTTGCGGACAAAGCTCTCGAGCCATTTTCATCGACATGCCTGAGTGTACGCCAAATGTGCGTGCTTCGTAGCTGCAAGATGCCACCACGCCACGATCTCCCGTGCCTCCCAAGAGGATGGGTTTGCCGTTGAGTTTGCTGTCCATCAATCGCTCAACCGACACGTAAAACGTGTCTAAATCCATGTGAACTATACTTCTTGCTTTCGCCACTTTTGTCGCCGTTTTTAATTTTGGGGGAAGCAAGATATAGCTAATTGTGTCAGAAAAAATCGGAAGCCTCAACTTTGTTGGAAAGTTCTGAATAAGCCCAATTTGACTGTGGAAAACGGAGGAGCATTCATAACATGAATGCTCAATGTCGAATATCGAATGTCGAATGTCCAACGAACTGATGGATTAATCTAAACGGAGATTAAATCTTAGTACACATCACTATCTTTACACTTCAAACAAGACACATGAAAAATATAGCTCTTATCCTCTTACTATTTATAGGTTATGCTGCATCTGCACAGGTTGAGGAAGACTGGCCGGTAGAAATGCCGGAGGAACCCGATACAAATGAAGTGTATGAATTCTACCAACTCGAAAAGCGAGCGGAATTTCCGGGTGGCGACGACGAGCTGATGAAGTACATCGCTAGGAATTTTAAATATCCGGAATTAGCCAAAGACAGTGGGGTGCAAGGCACAATGTTTGTCGAGTTTGTAGTCGAAAAAGATGGATCTATAACGAACGTGAAGCTGCTCAAAACTTTATGTTGCGGACTCAATAAAGAAGCGTTGCGGGTAATAAGATCCATGCCAAAATGGGAGCCGGCCATGCAACGAGATAAACCGGTACGTATGAAGTTTCGAATTCCCATACGAGCAAAACTGTACTAACATTATTAAAAGATTATTCTCTTCAAGTATGATGAGGATATTCAAACTTTGAATTTTTTTGCAGTCGCAAATGAGAAATAAACAGAAACAGATGAAGCGTTGGATGTGTTGCCGCATGAAAGCGGGTTAACAGGGAATGCGTTATACTGTTTTTGGATAGAAGGCGATTTGTGTGGTATCGTGATACAACATCATGGCGTGCTTTTTCTCTTTCGCAATCGTTTAAGGACTAATTGTATTAGTTTGGTCGGCAGCATGTACCCCATTCATGTGAATGCTGCTCACTACAATGAAAATTTAGGCAACAACAATCATCACTAGAGCAATTTCACCCAGTGTTCTTAGTGTTAGTTTCCCAGCATAATAGTAGGGAATCTCTATGCAACAATATTAGCTAGTTGCTCGCATGAATACCATCGGTTGTGACCTGCGAACTCAACCAGTCTAGAGTTTAAGAAGTTCTTGCACAGACTTCGTAAGCGGGTTTTGAAGTGGATTTGGAAATTGTTCGTGGATGAACCACTTCCCCTTAGATTTTTGGATGGGAACTAGGTGTGGCAACTGCTCAAAGACCTCAGATCCGGTAGGTTGGTAGGAGGTTCTGGATTCAATCAGTTGGATGAGATTGGCGACCTTTTGTGTGAGTTCGTCCTTCTGATCTTGTTCGTATGCTTGCTTTAAGCTTTTCTTTGCTGTGCTGAGCTTATCTTGAGCAATTTCGATTAAACAAGCGTGTTGAAATACGAGTTTGTCCGAAGACCTTTCCATTGCCTTGTCGATACAAATAGCTGCTTCCGTGAGCTGGTTATTTTCCGTGTATTGACGCGCCAGCTCGAGGTGAAAAAATACCAAGTCATCACGCAGATTGATCCCTCGCTTGAAGTGTTCTACGGCTTCTGGATGATTGCGTACAGACTGATATATTTTTCCAAGAAGGAAATGCAAAAACCATTCGTTTGGATATTGTTTTTCAAGTGCGGTGATTTGCGGGAGTAACTTCTTTAATCGGTTACGACCAATGCGACCAAAACCAAACAGTCGTTTTCTACCGTTCTCCCAAACTTCGTGAATCTGGTCACAGATCTGATTTAGTTCGTGTTCAATCTCAGTTGGGAATTCTAATGCTTCGCGCATGGTGCAAAGTTAGTCGACCAATAGGACTGAACGGGAATCGGTTTTACACTCATTCTCGAACTGCATCTCGAACTCGAACTGCCACGTTCGGAGGTTGGTATTGAATTTGTTTTGAAATGTGAGTGGAGTTGGTGAGGGAATGAGGATAGCCCCTTCCCCAAGGAAAGTTAACCATATCTCAATTGGAATGCCAGTGCACTCTCCCGTTGCCACAAGTCATACACCCAACGAAATCATCCTCATTCTCAAACTGCTTCTCGAACTCGAACTGCACAAAAAAGCCTGTCATTAAGTGGCAGGCTAATATGTGAGCAATACTGGATTCGAACCAGTGACCCCTACCCTGTCAAGGTAGTGCTCTAAACCAACTGAGCTAATTGCTCTTGAGCGGACAAATTTATACAGGAATGAAGTTTTGGGAAAGGGGAAATCCACAGCAAACCCCACAAAAAAAATCCTTCCAACAAACGCTGAAAGGATTCTTTGCTAGTCTTGAGTCTCATTTCTCACCCACACTCTCACTGACACTCACCTCGTGGGCCCACCTGGGCTCGAACCAGGGACCACCTGATTATGAGGGTGCGCGATCAGTTTTGTAAATCGTTTATAATCTGACAATTAACGACTTAGAAAATTTCGAATTGTACAATTCTGTGTCCAATTGTGACATTTCGGGACAATTATACCGGTCAGGCTTGCAAAAAAGCTTGCAAGATTTTTGTGCCGTTGGTTGAATTAGGTCCATAAACAGGGCCAGAGGTCTCTCTTGCGCTTATTTGAGAATGTCCTAATGGGTTGTTCGCCCTATGGAGACAAGAGGCTCAATTTGTCACTTTAATGTGAAATTTTTTTTCTAAATTCACGCCTATGCCCGAATACATAAAAATAAAAATGATTGTAATTCGGAGTTAATGAATACACTATGAAAAGAACGATTTTTATTTTACTCTGTGTCATTGGCTTCCTCTCCTGTCAGGATAATTCAAACCCTTTACCGGCTGCTGCCTTACCTGAAACTAGCTATGATATGGAAGGTAAATGGATTTATGAGAATAACAATTTGAACACAATGTACATATACGAATCGGGCGTTCGGTACACGTATTACTGCGTGGGAGGTAACTGCGATTCTTTGTACAAAACATTTGAAGCAGGTGACAGTAATGCGATTCCTGCAACAAATACCTACACAATTGAAAATGGCACCTTACGAGTGGATTTGCATTTTGGCAATGAACTAGTTACTGCGCTTAATTTCCACTGTAATGGGGATAAGGTGTATTTTGAGTCACCCGGTTATTATTTATATAGATTGGGTTCTGATTGCAATTAGTAGCCAATTCGTTTCACGTTAAGGATTGGGAATGGTTCTGTCGCATTAACTTCTGCAAGTTAACATTTCTTTAAGTTTGCCTTTTAATCTACTACCATGTTTAAACGTCACCGATATCCCAAAGCAATAATCCTTCAAGCAGTATATTTTAAACTCATGTTCACACTGAGCTACCTGGATATTGAGGAGATATTGAGAATCAGGGGAGTGCAGGTTGATCATTCTACCATCCAAAGATGGGTATATAAGTTCAGTCCACTGCTTGAAGCAAACATGCACAAGAGAAAGAAGCAGGTTTGTGATAGTTGGAGAATGGATGAAACCTATATCAAAGTAGGAGTGAAGGACAGATATAAGCACAAGAGGTTTGCCCAAGGCCACTTTAGAAAAACTGAATTCGGATTTTGAGCATGATGGTACTCTTCAACCTGCCGATATTGGAAAATTAAGAGGAATCCGAACACAATACACGAATTACCTGGTGGAGCAATTAGAATTAAATGACCGCTCAGAGCGAATTTTGAACGAGACTAAAGACTTACAAATATTATCAGCATAACTAAAATACATTTTTTAAATTAGTTAATCTACTCATCACTAATTCTTAACAATCACGACAGTTTCATTGGTTGTACCACCTA
>Ga0181574_10003800_pt1 | contig 13245 bp, 12 predicted proteins | sample 101ome_24_FD_145600 | JGI IMG/M metagenome (GOLD analysis project Ga0181574, IMG submission 145600) | Coastal salt marsh microbial communities from the Groves Creek Marsh, Skidaway Island, Georgia - 101410AT metaG (spades assembly) | ecosystem: Environmental > Aquatic > Marine > Intertidal zone... | reverse complement strand
AAACGATCCTTCAACACATCCATCATTTGGCCAACGTCCTTGTCGCCTCGGCCGGAGAGATTCAACAACACTGTTTGACCTTGCATTGTGTGCGCCTCTCGAACCACCCAGGCCAAGGCGTGAGCCGGCTCGAGCGCAGGAATAATGCCTTCGGTTTTGCTCAGTAATTGGAACGCATCAACCACTTCTTCGTCGGTCACAGTTGGGTACTCAGCACGACCGATCGAAGAAAGGTACGAATGCTCAGGCCCGATTCCGGGATAGTCAAGACCAGCGGAAATCGAATGAGCCTCTTCAACCTGTCCGTATTCGTCTTGCATCAAATAACTACGCATGCCATGTACAACCCCAGGAATTGCACGCGATACCGCTGCTCCACCACGAGGCTCGACCCCGACAAGACGAGAACGAGTATCGACAAAGCCAGAGAAGATCCCAATCGCATTAGATCCTCCACCCACACATGCGGTGACAACATCAGGGTCGTCACCAAGAAGGGCACGAGCCTGTTCGCGAGCCTCGTCTCCAATCACGCGGTGGAACTGGCGAACCATCCATGGATACGGATGTGGTCCCATCACAGACCCGAGGCAGTAATGCGTGTCGCCAACTGTCGCCACCCAATCACGCATCGCCTCATTCACTGCGTCTTTCAACGTGCGACTGCCCGACTGCACCGCCTCAACCTCAGCTCCAAGCAATCGCATTCTGAACACGTTGAGAGCCTGACGTTCAACGTCGACCGCTCCCATGTAGACCTTGCATTCCATGCCGAGAAGAGCCGCAGCAGTGGCCGAGGCAACGCCATGCTGCCCAGCACCGGTCTCTGCGACAAGTCGCGTCTTGCCCATCCGCTTCGCGAGAAACGCCTGACCAAGCACATTATTAATTTTGTGAGATCCAGTGTGATTGAGGTCCTCACGCTTCAGCAAGAGCCGCAAACCAAGTTGCTCGCCAAGACGATGGCACTCAGACAAACCAGACGGGCGGCCTGCATAGTCCCGAAGAGCCGTGTTGAGTTCTTCGCGCCACTCAGGATCAGCCCATGCCTCACGGAAACCCGCTTCCAATTCCTGACAGGCAGGAACCAACGTTTCGGGAACAAAACGTCCTCCGAACTCGCCAAAGCGGCCAGAGGGGTCTGGCTCCGACATCATCGAGCTGTCACGCTCTTCAGCGATTGTCATTCGTCCTCCCAGTTGTAGGGCAGATCGTCTGGTCCGATGTAGGGGGTGGGAGACGCTGCACGGGCATTGCTGATGAATTTTCGCACCTTCACTGCGTCTTTGCGTCCCGGAGCTAGCTCAACACCCGAAGAAACATCCACTCCCCAGGGCTCAACCGCCGACACTGCATCTGCAACATTGTCAGGATTCAGGCCACCGGCCAAAATGAGTCGCACCGAATCTGGAACGTCCGCCGTGATATGCCAGTCGAATACCTTCCCACTACCGGGTGACGGTGCATCGACGAGAACAACATCGGTATGGAACTTGTCAGCGCGGGCAAGATGCGGAGAATCTGCGCCGAAGGCTTTGATCACCCATCGAATCCCGTGACCTGGACCACGCTCCACAATTTCGGCGACTTGATCGGGTGTTTCTGAACCGTGCAATTGAATCGCTTTTACTCCCGCCCGATCGGCAACGCTCAACACGCGGTCGGGTAACTCATTTCGGAACACCCCAACCGTCATTGTTTCGGGCGGCAACCGGCGAGTGATGTCATACACATGTTGTGGCGCAACTTGGCGTTCCGACGGCGCAAAAATAAAACCGACAGCATCAGCACCCATCGCAACCGCAAGCAGTGCGTCGTCTTCAGTTGTGATGCCGCAGATTTTGACGAACATACGATCAGAAACTACTCATCGATGACCGCGCAAGTCAGCCACTGCGTGTTCGGGGTTACCTGATGTCACCAAGGATTCGCCGACCAAGATTGCGTGATAACCAGCCTCAGTCAAGGCAAGGGCGTCAGAGCGATTTCGAATTCCAGACTCAGCAACAGCGACCACATCTGACGGCATGACACCACCCATTCGTAACGCCCGTTCGTGATCAACGTTGAATGTCACCAAATCTCGCTGATTCACCCCGACGAGAGTGGCACCGACCTCAAGGGCAACTTCAAGTTCTGGCTCATCATGCACCTCGACCAAGACGTCGAGGCCAACTTCGACCGCGAGTGAATGAAATTGAGCCAACTCTTGCGGCTCGAGGGCAGCCGCGATCAACAGCACACAATCGGCACCCATAATGCGCGCGTCGAGCACATCACGTTCCGAAACCGTGAAGTCTTTCCGAAGCACGGGCAGCGCACACGCAGACCTCGCTGCGTGCAAATCCTCGACTGACCCGCCAAAGAAATCTTCATCTGTCAGAACCGACAGACATGATGCTCCACCGGCGGAATACTGCTGAGCGACCGTCGCTGGGTCAAGCCCGGCAAACAAGTCTCCTTTTGACGGCGAGCGACGTTTCACCTCAGAAATCACTGCAATGCCATCAACCTTTGGATCAACCTTGGCAAGTGAATTCCTGAAGCCACGCGCTACTCCGGTACCACAGGCTTGTTCGTACAGGTCAGCAAATGGACGGTCGTCACGAGCCGCTACCGCCCGGTGGGCGTCGAGAATGCGATCGAGGTACGTCGACATCGACGTGATCAGAACCCGAGTCGGCTTGACAACTCGCCGAGCAACGAATCGATCGGGACTCGGGTTTGCTCCATGGTGTCACGATCTCGAACAGTCACCGCATTGTCGTCAAGAGAATCAAAGTCGACCGTCACGCAAAGCGGAGTGCCGATCTCATCCTGTCGGCGGTAGCGACGCCCAATCGCTTGGGTTTCGTCATAGTCAGTCATGTATCGGTCACTCACCAGACGACGAACCTCTTGGGCCAGTGGAGTCAATGTGTCCTTCTTCGACAACGGCAACACCGCAACCTTGTACGGAGCAAGGCGCGGGTGCAGGCGAAGCACCGTGCGAACTTCGTCATTCACTTGCTCTTCGTCGTAGGCCGCGAGCAAGAAGGCCGCCATCGTTCGAGTTGCTCCAGCTGCAGGCTCAATGACGTATGGCACATAACGCTCATTGGATGCCTGGTCAAAGAAATCAAGACGCTCGCCAGAGTGCTGAGCATGCTGAGTGAGGTCATAGTCGGTGCGCTGGGCAATTCCCTCGAGCTCGTCCCAACCCCACGGGAACATGAACTCGACATCAGCGGTACCCGTTGAATAGTGCGAGAGTTCATCGTCGTCATGAGCACGGAGTCGCAACATCGACTCTGGAATACCAAGGTCGCGGTACCACTCGAGCCGATGCTGACACCAGTACTCGTACCACGACGGGCCTTCCGATGGAGGCACGAAGAATTCGAGCTCCATCTGCTCGAATTCTCGTGTCCGGAAAATCCAGTTTTGAGGGGTGATCTCGTTTCTGAAACTCTTCCCCACTTGAGCGATTCCGAATGGCGGTCGCTTACGGCTCGTTTGCAACACGTTCGAAAAGTTCGTGAACATTCCCTGAGCCGTCTCGGGCCGAAGGTAGGCATCGGCCCCAGCATCAGCAACAGGCCCTGCTTGAGTCTTGAACATCAAGTTGAATTGACGAGCTTCAGTAAATGAGCCGGTCTTGCCACAGTTCGGGCATGTGTCAGGGTCATCCAACTTGTCCTGACGGTGACGGGTTTTGCACTCGGTGCAGTCGACGAGCGGGTCGGAGAAATTGGCAAGGTGGCCGGATGCCTGCCACACCTGTGGCGGTCCGAGAATGGCAGCGTCAATCAGCACCACATCGTCACGCTGCTGGACCATTGCCCGCACCCAGGCATCTTTCACATTTCGCAGCAACAGCGAACCGAGCGGACCGTAGTCATATGTCGAACGGAATCCGCCATAAATCTCAGCCGATGGGTACACAAACCCACGTCGCTTACACAGGTTGACGATTTGATCGAGATCCGTTGCGGGCATGACCCACAGGTTACGGACATCAACCCCTAACGGCTCAATGCCGTTCGAACACGCCCACCGTTCGGAGCCGTCGTTCAATGTGATGTTCTAGCGCTCGTGTCGCGAGTGCCGTCACTTCACCCGTCGCAGGCGACTCTTCAAGAGCTAGCGCCTGCCGAAGACGACCACCAAGGATGTCTCTCATTATCTCGAGCGCTGCAGGGGAAATTGATGCTCCCGAACGACAGCGCCGACACAACGCACCACCCTCATTGAGGTCAAACGCAACGAGCGAAGTCTCTCCCCCATCTTGCTCACCGCATCGAACGCACTCGTCAAGCACCGGCGACAAACCTGACATTGCGAGCACTTTCCAGAAGAATGCCGCAACGTTGAGCGGTGATGGAGATTCTGCAATAGTCCGCAAAACACCAACGAGCATCGTATAGAGGCGTTCATCGGGCTCACCTTCGAGCGAGAGTTGATCGGCGGCTTCAACAACTGCCATGCCTTGGGCCGCTCGATTAAGAGACGACAGCATCGGCGTTAACGCATCAACTGACTCTGCTTGGCTGACGAGATCAAGGTCGCGCCCTTTTCGAAGCAATACTTCGACATGGCTCATCGGTTCGAGACGAGAGCCAAATTTAGAATTCGTCCGCCGCACACCCTTCGCAACGGCTCTCACCTTCCCGTACCGCTGTGTGAGCAGCACCACGATTCGATCGGATTCTCGCAACTTGTACGTGCGAAGAATCACTCCCCTATCTCGGTACAGCTCGCCATTTGCGACTGCAGACGAGCTCATGCGTCAAGCCCACCGAACCGGCGACGTCGTCGCCCAAACTGTGCAACTGCCGCAACAAGATCTTGAGCGGCAAACGAATCCCAGTCAGTATCCGTGAAAACAAGTTCGGCATATGCCAACTCCCACGCGAGTGACGGTGGTAAACGGTCGCTCTTTCCACAGATCACAACGAGGTCCGGTTCGCCATCTGCAGGCTCGTAGAGCGAACCTGCCACGGATGCCTCATTAATCGGGCCCTCTCCAATCGAACGAAACGCATCTACTAGACGCTGACGGCCATCTGAGGTCGGATCGATGACGACTCCACATGATTCGAGTTGAACCACGTGATCAACATCAATTTGTATAGCTGCTTCGCCAAGCGCCCCATACGGACGCAACGTCAACCACTTCACGCCATACGCGCTTGCCGCTGCTGAAAGTTCGCGAGCTGATTCAAGCCATCGCTCCCGGCTGCGGCCAGCCCACAGCGCAGATGATCCACCGACAATCAACACATGACGCAGCCCAAGTGAATCCGCAGTGACCTGCGCGTCATGTCCGTTGCCAAACGAATCCATTGACACATTGTTTCATTCTTTGCCCCTCCCCAAAGGGCACAAAGCGCCGGGATAACGTCACTGGTGTCCATGAACCCTGAACTTCACACTCTTCCGACCGGCCGGCACCACGTCGCTTGCATCATGGACGGCAATGGACGGTGGGCTGAATCTCGGGAGCTCCCCCGAACCGCAGGCCACACGGCTGGTGAGGAAAATCTCGCGTCGATCGTGCGGGCATCGGTCCAGCGGGATATCGGTTGGCTCACAGTGTTTGGTTTTTCTACAGAAAACTGGGTACGACCACGAGCCGAGGTTCGACACATTCTCGGACTACACGAGCGACTGTTCGGACGCATCGAAGAACTCAATGAGAACAACGTTCGCATCAGATGGATCGGTCGCCCATTCGACAGCGCCGAATCTCGAACGCCGAGATTCGTACAACGAGCGATTCGAAAAGCAATTGCCGATACCGCAAACAACACCGGGCTTGTGCTCACCGTCGCATTCGACTACGGCAGCAGGTTCGAGATGATGGATGCCGCCCGCATAGCTCGACGTCAAGGCGTCGACATCGACATCAACTCAATGACGCAGCGACTTCATGATCCCGATTTGCCGCCCGTTGACGTCATGATCCGGACGAGTGGCGAGATCCGCGTCTCAAACTTCTTACTCTGGCAAGGTGCCGGAAGCGCAATTCATTTCACTGACACCCCGTGGCCTGACCTCAGTGCTAGTGAGCTCGACATAGCACTTTCGCTCGTCGGAGCCGCGTGACCACCGACGACACCGTCCTTGCGGCACTCGATGCGGTCACCGCAGCGATTCCGAACGCCGAGCATCGTCAAGGTCAACGCGAGATGGCTTCGCTCGTTAACACGAGTATCAGGCGTGGCAAACCAGTCGTCATTAAGGCAGGTACAGGAACCGGAAAGACACTGGCATACCTGATCCCGAGCGTTGTCTCCGGAACATCAACTGTTGTTGTCACCGCGACAAAGGCATTGCAGGACCAACTCGCACACAAAGACCTCCCGTTCCTTGAGTTGCAACTTGAAGCGACCACCGACCACTCGTTCACATGGGCGGTGCTGAAGGGGCGGTCGAATTACCTCTGTCGACAACGCGTCGCAGAAATCGGTGGTCTGCCTTCGACCGATCGTGTCCAACTCTCGCTCGAAGGAATCGACGATGATGGTCGACGAGAGGTCGAACGGTTGGCGGAATGGGCCGAATCCACTGTGAACGGAGACCTCACCGAACTCGATTGGTCGCCAAGCGAGAGCACCATGAGAGCCGTCACCGTGTCGTCAGACGAATGCCCAGGTGCCAATCAATGCCCAAACGGCGAGACCTGCTTCGCCGAAATCGCTCGACATAATGCTGCAACAGCAGACATCGTTGTCGTCAACGCTCATCTCTACGGCCTCAACATTGCCGCCGATGGTGCAATTCTCGGCGACCACGAGGTCGTCATTTTCGATGAAGCCCACGTACTCGAAGATGTGATGAGCGACACGGTTGGCGTTGAGCTCAGTGCCGGACGGCTCGCACGCGTCGCGACGACAGTGCGACGAATCGTTGTCGACCCTGATCTCGATGCAGAACTCAGCGCTCAGGCAGACGACCTGACGGCTCTCCTCGAGCCGTATTCCGGCGAGCGCATTTTGCCTCCGCTCCCGGCCGCGATGAGCGAGTTGTTATCGACAGTGAGAAGTTCGCAAAACCGTGCCCTCACCCTGGTCTCAGAGCTTTCCATTGATGACCTCGATGCTCAGCAGCGGCGCCTGCGAGCACAAGTCACCCTTACGCGGACAATTGAAACCCTTGACCGGTTTCTCAGCCCATCTGCCGACGATGTCATCTTTGTGTCGGGGGCACCTGGCTCGCGACGACTCGAACTCGCGCCACTCGATGTCGGACCGACCCTCACCGAAGGCGTATGGTCCCAACGAACCGCAATTCTCACGAGCGCAACTGTGCCGATGAACCTGGCGGAACGCATTGGCCTTGAGGGTGCAGAGTTTGTTGATGTGGGTAGCCCTTTCGATTACGAGGCGAATTCACTCCTGTATTGCGCAATGCATCTGCCTCAACCGAACGACCCCTCGTTCCGAGCAGCAATGCACGACGACCTCGAACAACTCATCGCAGCAGCCGGTGGTAAAACCCTTGCGCTCTTCACCAGCTGGTCAGCGATGGACGAAGCCGCAGAGGCGATGCGCGACCGGCTGCCATTCAGAATCCTCACCCAACGCGACCTTCCGAAACCGGCCCTCATTCACGAATTTGCAACCGATGAAGACAGTTGCCTATTCGCTACTGCGGGTCTCTTCCAAGGGGTCGACGTCCCAGGGCGGACGCTGTCCCTTGTCGTCATCGACAGGATTCCATTCCCTCGCCCCGATGACCCGCTCCTTGGTGCACGACGTGAACTCATTGGCCAGCGGGCATTTATGGAGATCGATCTTCCTCGGGCCGCAACAATGCTTGCCCAGGCCAGTGGCCGACTCATTCGAACCGACAATGACCGTGGCGTGGTCGCCGTCATGGATCGACGTCTTGGTACCGCCCGTTACCGGTGGGACATCATCTCTGCTCTCCCGCCGATGAGAAGAACACGTGAGCGCTCAGAAGCTGAATCACTATTGCGTTCAATCGCTGACAGCTAACAGTCGACGACTACCGTCATCTGCATGACCGACGCCCAGATCGTCCGACATGAATCCTCTGAGGGCATTTCCACCATTACCCTCGACTCACAGCACAACCGCAATGCGCTCTCTCGGCAACTTCTCGCAGAGCTCCACACGGCGCTCGATGAGGCAGAAGCCCAAGATGCCAGGGCGATCGTTCTTCGACATGAAGGACCAGCGTTCTGTGCCGGAGCTGACCTAAAAGAACGGTCATCAGGTCCACCGGATTCGGGACCGATGGTGAGCGCTCTTGAACGGCTAATGGACACACCCCGGCCAACAATCGCGGCGGTGAACGGCGCAGTCCGAGCAGGAGGACTCGGCCTCATGACCGCATGTGACCTGATCGTGGTCGAACAGTCAGTCACCTTTGCACTCACCGAAGTTCGGATTGGAGTTGCTGCGGCAATCATCTCAGTTCCGATCCTTCGCCGAGTTCCACCCGGCAAAATTGCTGCGGCCATGCTCACAGGTGAAGTGTTCTCGGCCGCTGATGCCCGCGAAATGGGCCTCATCACTCATGTGACAAGTGACGTTTCAGCGACGGTCAACGACCTGATCAACGGGATCTTGGCTGGCGCTCCCCGAGCAGTAGCGGCAACAAAAGCGATGCTGCATCGTGTCCCAACCCTTGACCGCACAACTGGGTTCGCCGAAATGCGGACACTCAGCGAACAATTTTTCTCCGGACCTGACGCCGCCGAGGGAATGGCAGCATTCATTGAGAAACGTTTACCCGCTTGGAATCCAGCGGCCGAGTAACGGTTAAGAAATCAACCGATACCCGAGACCTCGAACGGTAACAATCCGTTGCGGGTCGTCGGGGGTGTCCTCAATCTTGAGGCGCAACCGACGGACATGCGCATCAACAAGACGCGAATCTCCAAGGTACTCGTATCCCCAGACGTGTTCGAGTAGTTGATCTCGGCTGAGAACTGCATCGGCATGTTCCGCAAATTCACACAACATTCGGAACTCTGTTCGAGTCAACGAGAGTTCAACCCCGCCCTTGGTGACAATGCCCTGTTCCCGACGTAACTCGATATCGCCGAACCGGACTACTTCATCGTGAGCATCATCACCCGTCGAGGAGTAACTGACCCGCCGCAACACCGCAGAAATACGGGCTGAGAGCACTTTAGGCACAACAGGTTTCGTGATGTAATCATCTGCCCCGGCTTCAAGGCCCGCAACCATGTCGGCCGCCTCTGTTTGAGCAGTCACCATGATGATTGGAACAGTCGAAGTCGCTCTCATCGCTTTGCAGACCTCAAATCCCGACAGATCAGGAAGCCGAAGGTCGAGAAGCACCACATCCGGTCGATGTTGACCGAACTGAACAAGGCCACTCGCACCATCATGCGCCTCAATGACCTCATAGCCCTCGTCTTCGAGGGCCATGCTGAGAGCGAGTCGAATCGCGTCATCATCTTCAATAAAGAGCACCGTGTGCACAGCCCAAGTGTGCCACTTCGACCCCGCCGAACTGCGACGTCAGAACCTCACCGCCAAGATTTTGTTACACAAATCGCACAAATCTCGCAAGAGTTCGCAACACGAAGCCGTCACAATCTTCGATAGTTCACGCTGCACCGGTGGGGTACCTACCTCCCCCTGGTGTCCCACCGGCAGCGGAACGGTCTTCTCGCCTAATCTGTCGAAATGATTCGTCTGCGCTCGCCCCGACTTGCGTCAAGGGTTGCAGCCTTCTTCGGAATCATCGGTCTCCTTGCAGGCCTCGGACTCACCACTGCGGCGTATTCGGTGGCCCGTCAATCATTGGTAGATCAGCGAATCGCAACCTCCCGAGCCACCGCGTTCGATCATGCACTCGAACTTCGCGACGCATTTGAACAGGGCACTATCAGTGAAACATTCCAATCCCTCGACATCGAGGAAGGTGGATTTGCCGTTCTTACCCGTCCTGCACTGACGTTTCTCATCCAATTTCCCGAAACAGCGTTTCCAACATCGTTGAGGGACGCCGTCGCTGACGGAAAATCCGGGCAACAGCGATTTGAATACGAGGGCGAGAACTACATCGGAATCGGCGTGCACATAGAAGCCAACAACTCTGGCTACTTCGAAGCCTTCCCGCTCAATGCAACGGAACGAACACTCGCCATCTTGGTAACCGCCCTGCTCGTAGGATCGCTTCTGGCCGCGCTGCTCGCAGTGTTCTTCGGGTTTAGTACGAGTCGAGGCCTTCTCCGACCTCTCACTCGCGTTGCAACAACCGCAAGCGACATTGCAGGCGGCTCTCTCGATGCCCGACTCGAGCCAACTGACGACCCTGAACTCACTCGGCTAGTTACCGCGTTTAACAACATGGCGGATGCTGTTCAGTCGCGGATTGAGCGAGAAGAACGCTTTGCATCCGAAGTAAGCCATGAGCTTCGCTCACCAATAACTGCCATGACTGCGGCAGCAGAGGTACTCGCAGCTCGCCGGGAGGAACTCTCCGAGCGTTCTCAACAAGCACTCGACCTGCTGATTGCCCAGGTCCGCAGATTTGATGCCATGGTGATTGACCTACTTGAGCTTTCGCGGCTTGAAGCGGGAGCGATCGATGGCCATCTTGAAGAGGTCGATATCGGAGACCTTTCCCGCCGAATACTTGCACGCTCGTCAACCCCGACAACACCGCTCACCATAAAGTCGTCTGAACCGATCATCGCCGTCACCGATCGTGTGCGGTACGAGCGCATCCTTTCAAATCTGATCGAGAACGCCCACGTCCACGCCAAGGGAGCCACCGAAGTCATCATCGATACTCAGCGACTCGGAGACGTTGTCATCATGGTCGACGATGCAGGCTCAGGGGTTGACCCAGCCGACAGGTTGCGGATCTTTGAGCGTTTCACACGAGGCGGCGCTGCCCGCCACCGAGAGGGAACCGGACTCGGGCTTGCGCTCGTCGCCGAGCATGCTTCGGCACTCGGTGGCTGGGCATATGTCGACGACTCTCCCGCTGGCGGAGCGCGATTCGTAGTCGTCCTTCCCAAAACCGAACCTACGTTGTTGAATCACGACATGCCGATGGAGACCGCATGAATCCAACGCGTCAAATGGCGGGTCTCGTTGCGCTCATTTCATGTGTCACAGCATGTGGGCTTCAGACCGATTCTGAGGCTGTGCTCTTCGAAGAAATTCCCTACGGGCTCGCCCAAACGAGCACCACTACAACTACCGTTCCTGCGATTTCTGAGGACCCAGGAACGACGACAACAACAATTGCTGAAGATCAGCGAACAGTTGACGTTGTATATGTCCGGCGAATCAGTCGTGAACTCGAGTCCGTCAAAGTCGACCTTCCCACTCCAGTGTCTGGGCGAGATCTTCTCAATCAGTTGAGTTCACCGCCAGCAGACGCCCAGCCTGACCTCCAAACTGAAGTTTCCAGAAACCTCGTACTCAGTTTTGAAGTCGATCGAGGAATCGCCAACGTCAACCTCTCGAGAGCAGCAATCAACCAACTCGGAAGTGCACAGCAACGACGGGCGATCGCTCAAATCGTTCTCACATTGACCCTCTTCACCTCGGATGAAGGAGGTATCGGCCAAGTGGTGTTCCTCGTCGGCGGGCAACCAATCAGCGTCTACGTGCCACTCCTTGAAGCGAACAGCGACCCAGGTCAACCAGTCGCATGGGCCGACTTCGCCCAATTGCTTGTTGGCATCGATGCCCCTGCAACAACAAGCACGACGACGAATACAACAACGACACTGCCCACAGCCACGACTCAGCCGACGGCGAGTACTTCGGTACCGCAAAACCCGGAAGTGACAACGTCAACGACAGCGAGTACGTCAACAACTGTCGCCGCTTCAACCACAAGCACTACGACAATAAGTGCTGATGATTAATAAGACGTCGCGTCAGTAACCGAGACGTTCAACTCGATCGGGCCTCCGCTGCCAATCTTTGTCGACTTTGACCTTCAGTTCTAGGAAGGCTCCTTCGGGCAATTGCGCGCGAGCACGACTCCCGACCTCTCGAAGAATTGAGCCACCTTTGCCGATGACCATTCCCTTTTGACTCTCACGTTCAACGATGATGTCGCACCGGATTCGTGGCCACTCCCATTCAGTCACCCGGGTTGCGATCGAATATGGCAATTCATCACGCATGACTGCGAGCAGCTGCTCTCGAACTAACTCTGCAACCCACACTTCTTCACTCATGTCATTGCGCTCGTCTGCAGGGAACCACTGCGGACCCTCGGGCAACTGATCTAAGAGGTACTCGACAAACGACTCAAGGCCATCACCACTTTTCGCAGAAACGGGGAAATATGCCGAAGCATCCAGAGCAGCTGACGCTCCCAACATCGCTATCACCTGGTCACGAGTCGCGATGTCCACCTTGTTCACCACCACCACAAGCTGCTCCCGACGAAGCCGCCCCGCCACCCATTGATCACCTGAACCAAACGGACGGGTCGCATCAAGCACCAAACACTGAAGATCGACATCTGATGCACTTTCAAGTGCGGTTGAGTTCACCCGCTCGCCGAGCGCTGAAACCGGCTTGTGCAACCCTGGAGTATCAACAAACACAAGTTGACTGTTCGGTCGCGTGAGCACCCCCATCACACGGTGACGAGTCGTTTGCGGCTTGTCCGACACAATCGAGACCTTGTGTCCACACATCGCATTAACGAGCGAACTCTTGCCGACATTGGGGCGCCCAAGAAGACCGACAAGCCCAGAGCGATAACCCTCATGTTGTTCGGTAGTTGAAGACGCCACTCCACCAGTCAACACCGCTGCTTCGTGAAATCGGTGCATCCTCTGTCATGCTGTCGACATGAGCCCACGAATCATCAATGGAGGAGACGAACTCAAAGGCCTCATCGGGGAGCACCTCGGCTACAGCCCTTACGTCTCAGTCTCTCAGGAACAAGTCAACCAATTCGCTGAGGCAACAGGTGACCACCAGTGGATCCACGTTGACGTCGAGAAGGCGACAGCAGGGCCATTCGGCGCCCCGATCGCCCACGGATACCTCACATTGTCGCTCGGCCCAACCTTGTACCCGCAGGTTGTATCGATCGGCGGCTACTCAATGGGCGTGAATTACGGCACCAACAAAGTGCGATTCATGTCACCAGTGAAGGTTGGCTCCAACGTCCGGCTCGGCGTCAAACTTCTCGACGTCTCCGACATCCCCGGCGGAATTCAGAGCACGATGGAATTCACCTTCGAATGCGAGGGTGCCGACAAGCCGAGTTGCGTCG
>Ga0181574_10003796_pt1 | contig 13260 bp, 8 predicted proteins | sample 101ome_24_FD_145600 | JGI IMG/M metagenome (GOLD analysis project Ga0181574, IMG submission 145600) | Coastal salt marsh microbial communities from the Groves Creek Marsh, Skidaway Island, Georgia - 101410AT metaG (spades assembly) | ecosystem: Environmental > Aquatic > Marine > Intertidal zone... | reverse complement strand
AGTTTTTGTTTCAACATTTCAAAAGTTGATATAGCTATTTCGTTATGGTCGAAGGACAAACGGGGAATGGAATAGATCGGCATCCATTGAATTCTATCCGACCAACTTCTGGCATATTCTTCTAAATCATCCATTCGAACTAAGGCGAAATAGGCTGAAGTAATTACTCGGCCTTGAGGGTGCCGAGCTGGGTTGCCAAAAGTTTGTGCTTGATGTAAATCGATGCCTTCAATAGAAGTTAAGTCTTTTAGAATTCTGCTGGCAGCATTCGGCAGGTCTTCATCGGGATAAATAAGGTCTCCAGGTATCGCCCATTGGTCCTTAAAGGGTTGACTTTCTCTTTTTACTAGTAGAAGGTTGATTTTTCCATCCTGAAATCCGAATATGAGGCAATCCAAAGAAAAGGAGTAGGAAAAAAAATTATCTAATTTATGGTCTCTTTTATTTTCCACTTTTATAATCAAATGATGAAACTAAACTGTTTATTTTGATTGTAAATTTACCATTTTCTTTTCTTTCTTTCCCTTCCGCATCAATAAATACGAGATCTTCAGTCGATAAATTAAAGTTAATAATCTTTTTTTCGTTTGGTTCAAGACTGATTTTAACAAATCGTTTTAATCGTTTATTAGCTGGAGCAGTAGATGCATAGTCATCGCTCAAGTATAATTGTACGACCTCCTTACATGCTATAGTACTCATATTGGTAACTTCTACAGTTACGTTGAGAATGCTATCGCCAACTAATTGTGGTGTACTTAGCTGGAGATTGTTATATTGAATCTGAGAATAAGATAACCCATAACCAAATTCCCATTGAGGATTGAAGGCCTGAAAACCTCCGTTGTTATCTCTGTCAACACTCCTTTCGTGATCATAGAATTCGATAATACCATCGTATCGAGGATAAGTATAAGGTAGTTTTCCACTGAAATTTTGTTCACCGTAAATGAGTTGTACGAGTGCTTCAGCTCCGTAGTCACCGGGTAGGTAGCATTGTACGATAGCACTAGCATTGTCGACAATATCACGAATAACTCTTGGTCTCCCTTCTGTCAAAACAAGAACAACTTTTTTATTTTTGTTATAGGCCATTCTGGCAAGTTCAAGCTGTTCAGGATTGAGGTTTAGAGAGGTTATATCACCAGGTTTTTCGGTGGATGGCATTTCCCCAAGGCAAAGAATAACTACTTCTGCTTGATCAAGTTTTTTCAAATATCCTTGAGTATCCACCAACCTTGATTTCTCAACAAAGTTATCTGCATACAACTCTGCGCCCTGAGCGAACAGCATTTTTTTGTCTAGACGACGTTCAAAAGCTTGTTTTATTGTTAAGCACCCCAAAGTATTAAAGGAGGTATCTTGACCTTGCCAAGTATGTGTCCAAGCTCCATTAAGGTATGTTAAATTATTTGCTGTAGGTCCAGCAATCAGAACTTTTTCAGTTCCTTTCAATGGAAGAATTGAATCGTTTTTTAATAAGGTAATTGATTCTAGCGCGGCATTGCGCGAAGCCAGCTTAAACTCTTCTGATCCGAACTTATCATACTTTTTAAGGTCGGGTTGATTTTCGAACAGTTTGGTCAAAGTTTTTACACGAAGTATTCTGCGCACAGCATCATCTATACGTTCCATACTAATTCTTCCTTCCATGACTGCATCAATCATAATCTCACAATATTCTTTATATTGAGGAGCCAATGGAACCATTGACATGTCTACTCCTGCATTAAATGCTGAAATGTATGCTTCTTTCAATGTGGAATCAGTTTTGTGCACAGTATGGAGCATAATGAAATCTTCCCAGTCGGAAACGGCAAATCCTTTAAAGCCCCATTCTTGCTTCAAAATATCTGTTAATAGACGTTTGTTTGTATGACCAGGAACACCGTTAACTGTCCCACTATTGACCATTACTGTTAGGGCCCCTTGATCAACAGCTTTTTTAAAAGCTGGAAGATAAAGTTCTTGCATGTATTTTTCTGGTATCCAAGCAGGGGTTCGATCTCTACCGCTATTCGTACCACTGTAACCTACAAAGTGCTTCATACATGCAGCTACATGATAATCATCAATATAAAGAGAGTCGCCTTGATATCCCTTAATTATAGATGCACCTAGTTCAGACGCCAAGTAAGGATCTTCTCCTAAAGTTTCGAATGTTCGCGACCACAGTGGTTGCCGCGCAATATCTAATACAGGAGAAAAATTCCAAGGTATACCTGACGCTCTGGTCTCATAGGCTGTAATGGAAGCGAATTCTTCTGCTAAATCAGGGTTCCAAGTTGCAGCAAGACCAATTTCTTGAGGAAATAGGGTTGCTCCTTTTGTATAGTTTACACCATGTATAGCATCTATTCCATAAAGTATTGGGGTGGTTATTTTTCCAGAGGAATATGCATTGCGCAATGTTGTATTGACATAGTGCCATTCTTCTTTACTCAACGTACACCATCCGACATTTAGAACTGATCCAATGTGGTACTCTGTGAGTGCTTCTTTTAATTTTTCTTCATCAAATTTAATAGGGTTCGTTAGTAGCCCATTTTCATCTTTTTGTAATAAAGCATCTAGCGTAATCTGACAAGTCTGTCCTACCTTCTCTTCAATAGTCATCTTCTCGATGAGCAGGCCTATGTTAGTTTCAATTTCGTAAGCGGCTTCTTTGTTTTCTGAACAAGAGGATACAAACAGTGCAATCGCACCAATGAACATGTGTCTCGCTAATTTCATAGGAAAGAGTTTATATAACTATTGAAATACTCGAACGTAATCAACGTACATTGATTGTGGAAATACAGTGGATGCATCCGGATTCCCCGGCCAGTTACCACCGACTGCTACATTGAATATAAAGAAGAAGTTTTCATGAAATTCACTCATAGCTGCTGGGGTTATGCTTGCAACATGATATTGGACGTCATCTCGGAGCCATCTAATTTCATTCGCATCCCAGATAATCGAAAATACGTGAAAATTTTCTGCATACATACCTGAAAGTAATGAGTTCGAACCACCATAGTTGGCGTGATTTCCATTCTGATCCCAGTGAATTGTACCATGCACTGTTCTGTCATTATAACCAGTTCCACCGATTAATTCCATAATGTCGATTTCACCGCAAGCGGGCCAGCTTACAGAAGTAATATTATCTCCTAACATCCACAATGCTGGCCAAATACCTTTGCTGTATGGAACCGCTGCTCGGATATCAACTCGGCCATATTGAAATGATTTTAATCCTTGTGTTTTAATTCTACTGGACGTATAATTGAATCCACCAAAGTTTTGAGGTTTTGCCGTAATAGTCAATACTCCATTTCCAACCGTTGTATTCTCAGGACGGTAATATTGCAGTTCATTATTTCCCCATCCCCAGTTACCATTTCCGATTTCATGCACCCATTCAGAGGATAACGCAGTTCCATCAAACTCATCGCTCCATACCAATGTATATCCAGGTCGTTCAATAGGAGTAGAGTAACCACCATTAATATCTGGCATTCCTCCTTGGAAACCTGGTGTGATGTTTACTGTAACTGTTTCTATTTTTTCAGTATAATCTGCTGCAGATGCGTGTGCTTTGGTACGAATAGTATAGGTTCCCGACGCCTGAAACGTATAAGAACCTATACCTTCATTACTCTCGATATATGTTGAATCAGTTCCTTCAAAGAACATGAAGGAGTAAAAGTTGGCATCATTCGCCGTAGCGGTTATTGTCACCAGTCCTTCATTCAATACTACCTCCGTTTGAAGATTACTTGGCAACTGAATAGATGCCTGAGGATCTTCTTTTTTACAGCCAATAAGTACTGATCCGATTATAATAATGTTGGAAATCATCAACTTCATATCAATTTATTTTTTTATTGTTGTACTATATCATCAATGTAGAACGTACCCGCATTAGAAATATCCCAACCTGGGAAGAGTACGATACGGTCATAAACATTGGATAGTGCTCCCGCTGTGGCGAAATCCACTACGATTTCTTCCCATGCGTTCGCGGTTGTAACGTTGACGTCTAACTCCTCAAAATCATTTGTATTTGAAGAATTTTCTATTTTTATACGAAACACACCTGTTGCTGGCGCCCATACTTTCAGAGCGATTGACCCAAGTGTTGAGAAATCAAGAGGAGTAGTTAAATCTACTAGGAATCCTGCCCATGTCTCATTTCCATGCACTGTTTCGATTACTCTTGAACTCGTATTGATTCCAGAAGGATCCGGATTGTCGATTACCGTTGCTGTTGAATTTCCAAACACCACAAATGTTGGTTCCACTGTTTCGCAATCTATTGGGAGTTCATATGTAGCGACAGGTCCACCGCCTCCAGAGCTTACAAAACCTTCAGGAATGAGTCGTAAATACCAATGTAACCCCCCGTCGAAGTGCTTATATTGCAACCAAAGAGAAGTATCTGAATAGTTAATTATTTTGTATGTATTTACTCCAGTGTACATTCCGATGAAGGCATCCTGAGAAATGGTAATAGTTGTATCAATTCCCTCACTTACAACCCAAGTTTTATTTAGTTGGTCGGTATAAGGAGCTGTATAATCGTTTAAGTTTTGATATGAACCAGGAAAATCTCCAGCTAATCCATTGTGCACATAAACATGTCCATTGTTTACCATATCAAATTGAAAATTGTTCAAGTGAAAGGTATAGCGATCATCGTAAAGGCCAACTCCTGCCTTATCTAAGGGGTTAGCAGCCCACCATTCTGGATAATAACCTGCTGAACCTATTGGGTCTGGCCCAACACCAAAGTGAGCAGGAACAACAGAATCAATTACCCAAGTTTTATATCCCGGACCAGCTGCACCTCCTGTCAACGCATTATATATTGGACTATCGAGCAATGTAGGATCAGAATTATCTATGATAACTTCTTGAGTTGTTGAAGCACTTCCTCCTGAGGTAAAAACGGTGAGCTTTACATTGTAGGTTCCAGCATTTGGATAGATCCCGGTTACATTTGTTCCAGATGCATTTAATCCATTACCCAAATCCCAGGTAGCTTGTACAGTTGAATTCAATGCTGTAAATTCGATGATATTAGGGTTGGCTGTCGAAGGTTGGTAGGTGAACTCGGCATCTGCAGCTGTCGGTGGATCACCTAATGTAGGTTCATCTTTCTTTTTGCAAGATACAACCGATACAACGGCAAAAAGTAGAATTAAAAAGTTGAGCTTTTTCATAGTTTTTGATATTTAAAGTTAATACCCTGGATTTTGAGCCCAATTTCCACCGGCTAAGTCAATTTCGACTTGTGGAATTGGGAAAAGTTCGTGTTTGCCTGGAATAAAGCCATCAATTTTTGATGCTGCTTCTCCAGTTCTCACTAAATCAAAGAAACGATGTCCTTCACACGATAATTCGAGTCTACGCTCATTCCAAATATCGGTTACTGAAGAAATCGTCAGTGTGGGCATTCCTGCGCGATCTCGAACAATGCTTAAATATGTTTGAGCGGTTGATGGGTTTCCAGAAAGATAATGAGCTTCAGCTGCCATTAATAGGACGTCAGCATAACGGATTACCCGGTAGTTTACTGGGCTTGTAAGGTCGTTGTCAGGCAATCCTATTTCCCCTTGTCTTTTGATGTACTTATTGTTGTAATATCCAGTATGTCCACCTGCTCCAATAGCATATGTTATGCTACCAGGATTCGCTTGTGACGCTATAAATGCTTCAATATCCAATATGGTGGCATCCCTTCTTAGGTCACTACTGCTGAAAGCATTGTAAAGGTCTTGAGTGGGTAAATTGTAGCTATTCCCATCTCCATATACCGGCCCAGTATATTGTCTGATTCCGTTAAAACCAGGTCCAGCGTTCCCTTCTAAACAGACAAGACAACCATAACCACCACCCTCTAGTCCACTGTATTCGACGTCAAAAACAGTTTCTGTATTTCCTTCACTAGCGACTGTAAAGAGGTCATTGTAATCTGCTATTAAACTGTATTGATTGGAACCAATAACTTCGTCTAAAATGGTTGCGGCTTCTGCGAACTTGTCTTGGTATAAATAGACTTTGCCCAATAACGATTTTGCAGCACCCGTTGTTGCTCTTCCTTTGATAAGAGCGACTGGATTCAACTCTGGAATTGCTTCTGTCAAATCTTTTTCAATTTGTGCATAGACTTCTTCAATAGAGGCGCGCTCAATTTGTCGGGATTCTTCCACGCCAATGCGCTCATCAATAATCAATGGCACTCCACCAAAGAATTTAACCAATTCGAAATAATAAAAAGCGCGTAGGAATTTTGCCTCAGCAAAAATTTGATCTTTTTCAGGAAATTCAATGGCATCGGGGTTTGTCTGTTGTTCAAGGATGAAATTCGCACGTGTGAGACCAGTGTAATTCCAACGTAAAACGTTTCTCAATTCATCATTTAATCCACCGTGTATCATTTCATCGATTTGATGAAGTCCTCTGGTGTCGTTCACACTTTCTCCTCCAGCAATCGTGTTATCTGAAGCAATGTCGCCAATCCAAACAGATAGAAAAGAAGCCTGAAGTAGATCATATGCTCCGGTTAGTGCTCGGCCATAATCCTCTTCCGTAAGAAAGTAGTTCTCGGCATCTTGTGCATAAGGAGGGTCTACATCAAGAAACTTTTTACATGCAGTAATTCCTATTGCAAGAGAAACAGTGAATAATATTAGTATTTTTTTCATCGTATTCTTCGTTTAAAATTTTAATTGAATCCCACCCATGAATGTTCGTGCTTGTGGATAAATACCATAATCAACTCCTGCTGATAATACACCTCCGGAACCAACATCTGGATCGAAACCTAGGTACCTGGTATAAGTCACCAAGTTGTTTACAGCAAAATAGATTCGCAAACTTTGTACTTTAATTTTCTTCATCATATTAGATGGAAATGTAAACCCAACTTGTATGTTCCTTAAACGAACAAAGGAACCGTCCTCCACATAGTAAGACGAGAAAATCGTGTTGTTCGTTGGTCCTGATGTAACTCGTGGGTGAATGTTCGTTGATCCTGGACCAGTCCAACGGTTAATAACATAATCTAATTGATTTGCATACGGTTGGTTGCGCTCATAATTTCTTATGATTTCTTGTCCTAGTGCCGCATAGATATTGGCGGAGACATCAAAACTTTTATACTTCGCATTTAAAGAAAGTCCCATAATGAAGTCAGGGATGGGTGACCCCAAATCAGTTTTATCAGAATCATCACTAAAGTTAATTATTCCATCTCCATTCTTGTCAACGAAGATTAAGTCTCCAGGTTGGGCGTTTGCCTGCTGAACAGGATGGTTATCGATTTCTTCTTGAGTTTGGAATATACCAGCCGTTTCATAGCCATGGAAATACCCGATTTCGAATCCTTCTTCAAAACGCGTTGCAACACCAGCGCCTACTCCGAAATTTGCTCCTGGAAGGAAATCAATTCCATCAGGTACACTTGTTACTTTGTTTGTAATTGCTGTGAAGTTATAGTTAGCGCCGACTACCAAATCTTTGTCTGGGTTTGTTGAGAATCCTAATTCGATTTCAATACCTCTGTTAGAGACGTCTCCAGCATTGATGATTGGAGGAAAACCTCCAGGACCGTAAGAGCCAAGAACTGCGGAAACATCTGGTTGAAATAACAAGTCAAACGTATTTTTTACGAAGTAGTTGGTTGTAAAGTCTAATCGTTTCCAAAGCGTAAGGTCGGCTCCAATATTCAATTGACGCGTGGTTTCCCATTTCAAATCAGGGTTTCCTGTTCTTCCAATGGCTACACCTTGCGTAATGATATCATTGAAGACATATACTCCTTCGCCATCAAGCAAAGCGCGGTATGCAAAGTTCGGAATCTGATCATTTCCAGAAACACCGAAACTAGCTCTTATTTTAAAGAAATCAATCATTTTTACATCGAAAAAATCTTCTTCATTAACAATCCAAGCTCCCGAAATTGTTGGGAAAATTCCAAAGCGATTGTTAGGACCGAACTTACTTGATCCATCTCTTCTCAAGATTCCCGAAACCATATATTTTGAAGCATAACGGTATTCTGCACGAATGAACGCAGAGACCAATCGTTCTTTAAATTCATAGGAGAACGTATTGTTTAGAAATCCTCCATCAGCTGTGCTCGCAGAGACATCAGCAAATTCAAGGGAGTTGTTTGGAATTCCATAAGCAACACCACTCAACGATTCTCCTTTTCTCTGAAAAACGGTCGCTCCGAGAGTACCTTTTACGTTATGAATGGATTTAAACGTTTTGTTGTAATTCAAATAACTCTCATAGGTAAGGTCTAAAAAGGATGCTCTTTCTTCATATACAGATGCTCCGCGCTCGATGAAAACGTCTTCTGCTATTTCAACTAATGGCGACTCGAGGTCTTCATTGGCAGCGGTGTTCGCGTATTTACCTGGTCCATACCAAACGAGTGGTGAGAATACTTTGGAATCTACAAGTGCATAATTATATCCGAAACTATTAGTAAAACTGAAGTGATCGTTAAAGTCGTATACAAATTCTTCTTTTCCAACGAACTTGTCCGCAACGGATGAATTGAATTGGTTTTGAATCTGAGCGACGGGATTAATAATGTCGCTTACTTCGTCTAAGTAGGAGAAGTTGCCATCAGGAGTGATAATTGGGCTCGTTGGAAATGCATTTACTGTATTATAAAGTACAGATCCCAGTCCGTTTTCAGGAAGACCTGAACGTACATCGTTTGAAAATAAGAAAACAGAGTTTATTTTAAGTTTTTCGGACATATCGGTACTAAAGTTCAATCGGGCATTATATCTTGAAAAGGTCGCCTTCTCTCCACCCACTATACCATCTTGAGTAAAATAACCTAAACCAATGGAATAGCGGGTGCTTTGAGAACCGCCACTTATACTCAAGTTATGACTTTGAACTGGTGCATTCTGAAATATCGAATCCTGCCAGTTTGTTCCTGTTCCTAGGTTTGTGTTATTGAAAGGGAGCTGCTCGCCACCATTGCCGAACATCTCATTTTTGATTACGGCATATTCTTGCGCATTCAGTAAGTTTAATTTTTTGGCAGTTTGCTGGATGCCGAAATAAGCATTGTATTCAACGGAAGGTTTTGCATTGAGCTTTCCTTTTTTTGTGGTTACTATGATTACTCCATTCGCGGCTCTCACACCATATATTCCAGCCGTTGCATCTTTCAGTACATTGATCGATTCGATGTCAGATGGGTTTAGCGCATTAAGTCCAGCGGCGTCATACACAACTCCGTCAACTAAAATTAATGGATTGTTATTTCCAAACGTGGATAAACCCCGAATACGAATGTTGGATGATCCCCCTGGAGAACCGGAATTGGTGCTGATGTTTACTCCGGATACTTGTCCTTGAAGAGCTTGGTCCATGCGGGATAGATTCATTTTTTCCACGTCCTCTCCGCTTACCTTTGATGTGGCTCCGGTCAATTCTTTACTCGTGGATTCTCCATAACCCACTACAACGACTTCTTCGAATTCTTTTATTCCTTCTAATACCGCGTCGATCGAAGTCCTACCGGCAACTAAAATTTCTTTTTTCTCATGAACAGGGGAGAAAATTACCAAGGTGAGGTCAGGAGCATCTGTAGTTGTAAGTTTGTAAATACCGCTTAAATCGGTTTCAGCTCCTTCATTAGCTCCTTTTACTTTAACGGAAGCAAAAGGAACAGGCTCTCCTTTCGTATCTTTTACAGTACCAGAAATAGTAATCTCTTGTGAAAAAGATACGGTGCTAAGAAGCATAATTTGAAGTAGAAATAAAACAGATTTCATAAGTTAATTTTTGTAAATATAACGTAATTTTTAGATATTGTAAAATATACAACAACAAAAGATTAATTTTTGTTAATTTTAATATTGAAATTTTCAGTTTTCATTGATTCAGGGCTTAAATGATAATTGACAAGATTTTCAAGTGGTCGACGAATTACTTTGCCGATTGAAAGGCCTTTTGATAGGCACGCTTGCTCTAACTCATCTTTTAGTAATGAAGCTACTGATCCAACAAAGGAGATGGTCGATTTTTGTGCTTCTGGATAGCAGAGCACATGCTTGTCGATGAATTCTAAAAACCCTTTTTGTATAAGTTTTTGACAAAAGTCTAATTCTTTGTTTCTAATTAGAACAGGCATGAAAGATGCTATAAACACGTTGGCGTCTTCTTTCATATAGACGTTCTCAAAAATAATTTCTTTGTTTAGCCCAAGTCGATTCATCTCAGTCATCATTTTTTCGGGTAGCCGCCCGTATAGATAGGCGGACAATATAGATTTTCCAAAATAACTTCCGCTTCCTTCGTCTCCAAGTATATAACCTAATGCATGCGAGTTCTCGGTGATTTCTTTTCCATCAAAGAAACAAGAGTTAGATCCAGTACCTAATATACAGGCGATTATTGGTTTCTTTTCATAGAGCGAGACTGCACAGGCTTTAAGGTCATGGTCCACTTGAATAGTTGCTTTTGTAAAAAATGCCTTGAGGCCATTTTCGATAATTGCATTTAACTTTTTCGAAGAACATCCAGCGCCGTAGAAATATATTTTTGTGATGTCGTTTTTGATTAAATCGAGCTCAAGATGATCATTGAGTTCAATAAGAATATCTTCCTTGCTATGAAAGAAGGGGTTAAAACCTTTGGTCCTATAGGGTATGTTTTGCCCATCTTTAATGAGCATCCAATCGGCCTTTGTGGAGCCGCTTTCAACAACTAAAATCATATTTTATAATGTTAACTTAGGTAACAAATATATATTTTTTTTAACACTTAGTGTATGATTTACCAAAAGATTGTACATTTGAAGTTAATAATAACAATAAGAAAAGAATGGAAGTTAAAAAAATCAAACCTTTTTACATGGTTATTTTTGGGGGAGATGGCGATTTAGCAAAACGCAAAATTATCCCCGCTCTTTGTCACCGATTTTTAGATGGTCAATTGAATCTCCCATTTGAAATTCTTGTTATTTCGCGTTCAATGAAAGATGAAAAGGTGATTCGCTCTGTTTTCACTGATTTTATTAAACTGAGTTGCACAGACGATGAAAAAACGAAGTTTACGAAGCAAATTAAAGAATTTGTCGAGAAAATAACGTTGCTTACCATTCCAGAAAATAAGTTGGATGCCTACGGTCCGTTAAATGATCACTTAATTCGGAATAAAGAATGGGAGAGAGTGTTCTATTTTTCCGTTCCATCTAGTGCATTCGGAGAGATATGTCAAGCCTTAGATGCGGCTCAACTTATAACTTCTACAAGTAAGGTTGTTTTAGAAAAGCCTCTTGGTCACGACTTAAAGTCGAGTAGAGAAATCAATTCGGTGATTTCAGCATCTTTTAAAGAGTATCAAATTTTTAGAATTGATCATTATCTTGGAAAAGAGACCGTACAGAATTTAATGGTTCTTCGTTTTGCCAACCCGCTCTTTGAGCGCGCGTGGAATGCAGATAATATTGATAATATTCAGATTACGGTAGCAGAGGCTCTTGGAGTAGAGAGTAGGGCAGGGTATTATGATAATACCGGTGCGCTCTTGGATATGGTACAGAATCATTTGCTACAATTGCTGTGTTTGATTGCGATGGAACCGCCAGCAACATTAGATCCTGATACGGTTCGAAACGAAAAGCTCAAGGTAATTCAGTCCTTGCGTCCGTTTACGAAGAAAACGATTGCTGAAAATATCGTACGTGGACAATATACTCGTGGACGCGTAGGTACAGATAAGGTAAATTCCTACCTAGAAGATATCCAGAAGTATGAGTCTGAAACTGAAACATTTGTCGCAATGAAGACCTACATCGATAACTGGAGATGGAAAAATACCCCTATCTATTTGCGGACTGGAAAACGAATGAAGAAGCGCTATTCGGATATTGTGATTAACTTCAAAACAATGCCACATTCCATTTTTCCTGAGTCGAATTATCCGCTAATGAATAAGTTGATTATTCGCCTTCAGCCGGATGAACGCATCGAATTGGTTCAGTTGAGCAAGGTTCCTGGTCCAGGTGGATATCGCTTTAAGCCAATTTCCTTGGAGTTGGACTTTTTGGATTCCTTTAAAGATCGTATGCCTGACGCATACGAGCGGCTAATCATCGATGTGCTCAGGGGCAATCAAACGCTTTTTATGCGTTATGATGAGTTGGATTCGGCGTGGACCTGGATTGAATATATAAGTCGCAATTGGAAGAAAGAGGTTCCGATAACATTATATGAATCCGGTTCATGGGGGCCCGGCGATTTGATTTTAGAGCAAGGTACTAAATGGCAAACAAGATGATGATGTTTGAGTATCCCACACAATTAGCAGCGAATCGAGCCCTATTCAATGAAATGAAAAAAGAGCTCGATACAATTTATTCACAAGGGAGGACTCCCAGGATTTTATTATCTGGAGGAAACAGTCCTAAGTCACTTTATCAAATGATGGGTAAAGAATATGTGGGTAGCACTCGTTTGAAAATTGGCTTAGTTGATGAGCGCTTTGTTCCATTAGATCACGAACAAAATAACGAACGCATGATTCGAAGCTGTTTTTCAAATCAAGTAGAACTTATTGGAATGGTTCAGAATCCTGAGAACTATGAAAACAATTTAACATTAGTTCAGCACGACTATGTTGATTTTCATGAAAATTTAGATGTAGTCCTTTTGGGTATGGGAGGTGATGGTCATTACGCTTCCATTTTTCCAAATGATACGGCCTCTGAACAAGCTGCTTTGTCTTCGGATAAAGCAATTATGAATACCAACGCTCCCAGCTACCCTAAGCAACGAATTACGTGTAATTTAGAATTGCTCTGTGGCGCGAAAACTATCTATTTATTAATATTCGGTCAAGATAAATTGGAGCTGTTGGGCAGTTCGAATGAACATTTACCCATTACGCAACTATTAAAAAGAAGACCAGATATACAAATTTATTGTTCCAATGATAAATAAGAAAATTCAAAAAGTAACTGATACGATTATCGCGAGAAGCGAGGCTTCTCGGAAATCATATTTAGAAGATGTTCAAAAGAACTTTGATGGTAAGCGACATCGCAACAAGTTAAGTTGTGGGAATTTAGCGCATGGATTCGCTGGATGCGATGCACATGAAAAATCTTCAATTGCAGGGGGTATTGCACCAAATATTGGGTTAGTGACTGCATATAATGACATGTTATCTGCTCATAAGACCTATGAAGATTATCCAAAAGAATTGCGTGCCTATGCAAGACATATGAACGCT
>Ga0181574_10003791_pt1 | contig 13266 bp, 16 predicted proteins | sample 101ome_24_FD_145600 | JGI IMG/M metagenome (GOLD analysis project Ga0181574, IMG submission 145600) | Coastal salt marsh microbial communities from the Groves Creek Marsh, Skidaway Island, Georgia - 101410AT metaG (spades assembly) | ecosystem: Environmental > Aquatic > Marine > Intertidal zone... | reverse complement strand
ATCCATCAGCACTGACCACCCGGCTGCTTCACACGCGGCATACAGTGACTCGGTGGCGTCACGAACTGCGTCAGACTTGTCCATTCCCAACGGCACGATTGCCACATCAAAAGGGGCCATCGCTGTGGGCCAGATGATCCCTTTGCTGTCGTGGTTTTGTTCGATGGCCGCGGCGACAATGCGTGTCACGCCAATGCCGTAGCACCCCATAACCATTGGCTGGCTCCGACCTTGCTCGTCTAAAACGGTGGCGGCCATTGCCTCGGAATACTTGGTGCCTAGTTGGAAGATGTGGCCTACCTCGATGCCGCGACGAATCTCCAGCGTGCCGTGACCGCAGGGACTCGGGTCGCCGTTGACGATCTCGCGGATATCGGCCACCTCGCAATCGGGGACGTCTCTCCTCCAGATCGCGCCGCGCAGGTGATAGCCATCTTCATTTGCTCCACAGACGAAGTCGGGCATTGAAGCCGCAGTGCGATCGACCACTATCCTAAGCGGTAGCCCAACCGGGCCCAATGACCCAAAGCCAGCGCCGAGCCGTTGTTTCACTTCGGCCGCTTCGGCAAGCACCAGTGGAGATAGCATCCCCGGTAGCTTTGCCGCTTTGACCGCGTTCAATCGGTGATCGCCTCTGACGACGAGGGCCACCAGATCGCCCTGAGCATCTTTTGCCAAGAGTGTTTTGATCGACCGCTGAGCTGGAATACCCAACTGCTCTGCGAGATCCTCAATCGTTGTCATATCCGGCGTGGCAAACTTCTCAAGCAGCGGCTCCGGATCTCCAGCCTCTTCCTGTGGTCCCGGAACGGCAGGTGCTAATTCGACATTCGCTGCGTAGTCGCTGTCGGTAGAGAAAGCGATTGCGTCCTCACCCGACGTAGCCAGCACATGGAATTCGTGAGAGTGATTGCCACCGATTGCCCCGGTGTCTGCTTCTACCGCTCTAAAATCCAGACCCAGACGACGGAATATCGTGGTATAGGCTTCGTGCATTCGCCAGTAGGTCTGTTCTTGACAGGCTTGGTCTATGTGAAAAGAGTAGGCATCCTTCATGATGAACTCTCTCGACCGCATGACCCCAAATCGCGGCCTGATCTCATCCCTGAATTTGGTTTGGATCTGAAAAAGGTTCAGGGGCAGTTGCTTGTAACTCTTGACTTCACTGCGAGCGATTTGAGTAATCACCTCTTCATGTGTGGGGCCGAGGCAAAATGGCCGCTGATGGCGATCTTCGAGCCTGCAGAGTTCTGGGCCATATAGATCCCAGCGACCGGATTCTTGCCAGAGTTCCCCGGGCTGCACAACGGGCATCGATAACTCCAAAGCACCCGCACGCTCCATTTCCTCTCTGACAATTTGTTCCACCTTGCGCAAGACGCGTAAGCCAAGGGGCATCCAGTTATATATGCCAGCAGCGACCCTGCGAATCAGACCGGCTCGCAACATGAGCTGATGGCTGACGACCTCCGCATCGGAGGGAGTTTCTTTCAGGGTCGAGAGTAAAAACTCGCTGGTGCGCATAGCAGACTCCATTTGTGTCGGCGCTATTCTAATGTTGCACAGAGCAGTGCGTATAGCGCTGTGAAATCAGTGTCTGCCATACATCGAGATAAAAAGTCTCATCAGCAGAAGAATTTGCCCTATAGAGGGTTGTACCGAATGGGCGTCTGGTGTTGAATCCCGACGACTGTGCGATGTCGCTGGTCTGGATTGAAATCAACCACTCTAGAGGAATCAACTCAATGGCTAAAAAAGCTACCCCCAAGGCTCCGGCAAAGATGAAGGCTGTCAAAGACAAAATGACCAAGTCGCAGATGATTGCGGCGTTGGCAGACGATAGTGGTCTGTCCAAAAAGGAGGTAACTGCAGTACTCGGTTCCTTGGAGCGTCTGATCGAAGCCAGCATTGGCAAGCGCGCTGCCGGTGAATTCACTCTCCCGGGTCTGATGAAAATCACGACGGTTCGCAAGCCAGCCGTTAAGGCGCGCAAGGGTATCAATCCGTTTACTGGCGAAGAGACGATGTTCAAGGCTAAGCCAGCCAGCACAGCGGTGAAGGTGCGACCGTTGAAGAAAATGAAAGAGTTCGCCAACTGAGCGAATTCTCAAGAGGCCTCCGCAATGGGGGCCTCTTTGCTTCAGCCCGAGTGGCGAGCTAAATCCTCACATGATGCGTATCTTTCACTGTTTCAGCGTTTACGGTACGCTCCGCGCCCTTGTAAAACGATCCGCGAGACCTTATGTGGGTGCCTGAATCAGGACTGGCGCCGAGTGTGAGGAGGATTCACTATGCCAATTTACGAATACTGTTGCCAAGAGTGCGGACATCGACTTGAGGCCATACAACGTCTGGCTGATGCGCCTCTGACGGAATGCCCAGCCTGCTCTCAATCGAGCCTGAAAAAACAGGTCAGTGCACCCTCGTTCAGGCTATCTGGTGGGGGCTGGTACGAGACAGATTTTAAAACTGGCGATAAAAAGAACCTTGCGGGTGAGCGTGGAGACAAGCCCTCTGGAGACGCCGCTGGAAAAGACGCGAGCAAAGGCAGCGCCGGCGAGGCTAGCGCAAAATCAACTGATAAACCCGCCAAGCCGGCAAAGACCGAGAGTACAACCACGAGTTGAACGTGGCGATAACGGAAATGGAGAGAACTATGCGCACCCACTACTGTGGACTGGTCGATGACAGCCTGATCGACGAGACCGTCACGCTGTGCGGTTGGGTAGATCGTCGCAGGGATCACGGAGGGGTGATTTTTCTCGACATGCGGGATCGAGAGGGAGTGGTTCAGGTTGTTTTTGATCCTGATACCGGAGAGCATTTTGAGCGGGCCGATAGCGTCCGCAGTGAATACGTGCTGTGTATTACCGGGCGAGTGCGCGCCAGAACGCCAGACACCGTGAATCCCAATATGGCGTCGGGGCGCATTGAAGTACTCGGGAAAACACTGCAGATTCTCAATGCAGCGCTCACGCCGCCATTCCCTCTGGATGCGCATCATTCGGTCGGAGAGGACGTCCGCTTGCGTTATCGCTACATGGACTTGCGTCGACCGGAAATGCAGGAAAACCTGATTGCCCGTGCCAAGATCACCTCCAGTATTCGTCGATATCTCGATGGCGAGGGCTTCCTAGATATCGAAACACCGATTCTCACACGCGCCACGCCGGAGGGCGCCCGAGACTATCTGGTGCCCAGCCGCACGCAACCGGGCGCCTTCTTCGCGCTGCCACAGTCGCCCCAATTGTTTAAACAACTTCTCATGGTGTCGGGCTTTGATCGCTATTATCAAATCGCAAGATGCTTTCGTGATGAGGACTTGCGAGCTGACCGGCAACCAGAATTTACGCAGATCGATATAGAAACTTCTTTTCTCGATGCTGAAGGGGTGATGGCGATCACCGAGTCGATGGTGCGTAGCCTGTTCAGTGAGCAACTCGGTGTTGAGTTGGGTGATTTCCCTCGCATGACCTGGGCAGATGCTATGGAACGTTACGGATCCGACAAGCCGGACCTGCGCATTCCGTGGGAGTTGGTGTCCATCGACGATCTGATGTCGGAGGTTGATTTCAAAGTATTCAGTGGCCCAGCTAATGACCCTGACAGCCGGGTGGCCGCATTGAAGGTTCCGGGCGGTGCGACGCTCTCCCGCAAGGAGATTGATGATTACACCAAATATGTTGGGGTGTATGGCGCAAAAGGGCTGGCCTGGATCAAAGTGAATGAGCGGGCGGCTGGGATAGCGGGTTTGCAGTCACCCATTATCAAGTTCATGCCCGACGAGACGGTGATGGCCATGCTGGATCGATTGGAACTTCAGGATGGCGATATTGTATTTTTTGGCGCTGACAAGCGATCTGTTGTGAACGAATCGCTAGGCGCCCTGCGCCTCAAGGTGGCGGCTGACCTCAACCAGATCCAAACGATGTGGGCGCCGCTGTGGGTGGTCGATTTTCCAATGTTCGAGCGGGATGACAAGGGCGGGCTGACCGCGCTTCATCACCCGTTCACCGCACCTGCTTGCTCCGTTGATGCTCTGCGCGAAAGCCCGGAGACGGCGCTGTCTCAGGCGTATGACATGGTGCTCAATGGCAGCGAAATCGGCGGTGGCTCAGTGCGTATTCATGACCAGGCAATGCAACAGGCAGTGTTTGATTTATTGGGTATCGACGAAGCGGAAGCTGAATCGAAGTTCGGATTTTTATTGGGTGCGTTGCGCCACGGTGCACCACCTCATGCGGGGCTTGCCTTTGGTTTGGATCGATTGGTCATGCTGATGGTGGGCGGGCATTCGATTCGGGATGTGATTGCGTTCCCCAAAACCCAAAGTGCTCAATGTGTGATGACGGAAGCCCCCGGATTGGTTTCCGACCAACAGTTGAGGGAGCTGTCCCTGCGGCCCAAACGTCCCGAATCCAACTCAAAAGGTTGAGGCGAAGGTATGGCGGGTCACAGCAAGTGGGCGAATATCAAACATCGCAAGGCTGCCCAGGACGCGAAGCGCGGCAAGTTATTTACTAAATTGATCAGAGAGCTCGTCGTTGCTGCGAAGGCGGGCGGACCGGTCGTGGAGGACAACCCCCGTCTGAGGGCGGCGGTGGATAAGGCCTTGGGTGCCAACATGAAGCGCGACACGATCGATAATGCGATTGCGCGCGGTGCGGGCACCGGTGAAGCCGATAACATGGAAGAGCTGACCTACGAGGGCTACGCGCCGGGAGGGGTTGCCGTGTTGGTGGAGGTCATGACCGATAATCGCAATCGCACGGTGGCAGAAGTTCGACATGCTTTCACCAAGCGCGGCGGCAATCTCGGCACCGATGGTTCGGTGGCTTATCTTTTTTCACGAACGGGGTTAATTCAGTTTGCGCCGGGGGCTGACGAGGACCAGGTTATGGAAGCCGCCTTGGACGCGGGTGCAGAAGACGTCGTGACAGCAGAAGATGGCAGTATTGATGTGCTGACGCACTGGGAGCAGGTCGGCGACGTGCGCGACGCATTGGTCAGCGCTGGATTGGAGCCGGCTGAAACAGAGGTCACCATGCTGCCAAGCACTGAGGTCACTGTCGATGCTGATACAGCCGCCAGCGTGGTGGGGCTGATCGACATGCTGGAAGATTTGGACGATGTCCAAAACGTCTACTCAAACGCCGATATTTCCGAGGAGATCCTCTCGGCACTATAAATGACCTTTTCCCTGCAATCGGTCACACTAGCCCCGGGCTTTGGCTGGTTCTCAGCATGACAGTGATCCTTGGAATTGACCCCGGTTCACGAAAAACGGGGTTTGGTGTGATCCGCTTGGAAAATAACCGACCTAGTTATGTGTCCAGCGGTATTATTCGATTGCCGGTAAAAAATACCCTGAGTGCTCGTCTGAAAGTCCTTTTCGAATCGCTCTCTGAAATCATCGATACCTACCAGCCCACCGAGGCTTCGATAGAGAGCGTGTTTGTCGCGAAAAGCGCCGATTCTGCTCTGAAGCTGGGCCATGCGCGCGGTGCTGCGATGGTTGCCTGCGTCATACAAAACGTCGCGGTGCATGAATATGCGGCGCGGCAAATCAAGCAGTCAGTTGTCGGTACCGGCGCGGCGAACAAAAAACAGGTTCAGCACATGGTCACGACGCTACTCAAATTGTCTGCAGAGCCGCCAGAGGATGCTGCCGATGGGTTGGCCGCGGCCTTGTGTCACTGCCACGCATCAGGCCTGGCCGCGACGCTCGCCTCAAGTGGATTCAGAGCTGGCCGTTTAAGGTAAAGTGGCGCCATGATCGGACAAATACGCGGCAGATTATTGGCCAGACAGGTGCCAGAAATCCTCGTTGAGGTCGGCGGTATTGGCTATGAAATTCAAGTGCCAATGACAACGGCGTATCAACTACCTGAATTGGGTGAGGACGTCACGCTGCTCACGCACTTTGTGGTGAGGGAAGACGCTCAGCAACTGTATGGCTTCGCAGAGGCTGCTGACCGACGCCTCTTTCGCGAGCTGATCAAGGTGAGCGGAGTGGGCCCCCGTTTGGCATTGACGCTACTTTCCGGAATGGACGCAGCCGATTTTGCGCGTTGCCTTCAACGGGATGACATCACCGCACTGGTGGCATTACCGGGTGTAGGACGAAAAACGGCAGAGCGCCTGCTGGTAGAGATGAGAGATAAATCGGGGGACTGGCTTGATGAGCTGTCGCCCGACGGTGCCGTGCCGGCAGATCCCCGCGGCGCAAAGGCGGTTGACGCTGATCAGCGTGCGGAGGCCGAGCAGGCACTGGTGTCGCTGGGCTACAAGCTGACAGAGGCCAGTCGGCTGATAGCCAGTATCGATGCTCCCGAGGCGTCAACCAGCGAAGAGTTGATTCGTCTTGCCTTGCGATATGCGGGGGGAGGTAAGGGATGATCGCTCTTGAGGGGGACCGGGCGTGGTAATTGAAACAGATCGATTGGTGGCAGCGGCGCCTTCGGATCGGGAAGACCCGACGGATCGCGCGATCCGGCCTCGGCGGCTCGATGAGTACATTGGTCAACAGGCAGTGCGCGAGCAGATGGAAATCTTTCTATCGGCCGCGCGCGCGCGCGGCGAACCCTTGGATCACACCCTCATCTTCGGACCACCGGGTCTGGGCAAGACCACCCTCGCCAGCATTATTGCCGAGGAGATGGGGGTTCAGCTGAAAACCACCAGCGGTCCCGTGCTTGAGAAGGCCGGCGACATTGCAGCCCTGATGACAAACCTCGAACCCGGAGACGTGCTGTTCATCGATGAGATTCATCGCTTGAGCCCGTTTGTCGAGGAAATTTTGTATCCGGCGATGGAAGATTACCAGCTCGACATCATGATCGGAGAGGGGCCCGCCGCGAGATCGATAAAATTGGATTTACCGCCCTTTACGCTGGTGGGGGCAACAACCCGGGCGGGATTGTTGACCTCGCCATTGCGCGACCGTTTTGGCATCGTGCAGCGCCTTGAGTTTTATACACCTGATGAACTATCCGAGATTGTCAGGCGCTCTGCCCGCATATTGGAAATCCCGGCGGATGACGAGGGCGCGGCCGCTATCGCAAGGCGATCTCGCGGTACGCCCCGGATCGCCAACCGCCTACTGAGACGCGCTCGGGATTACGCGGAGGTAAAAGCCGAGGGTCGTGTGAACGGGAGTGTTGCGGAGGCGGCACTGGACATGCTGAGCGTCGATAATCAAGGTTTCGATCATCTGGATAGACGACTGATGCTGATGATGATTGAAAAGTTTGATGGTGGGCCGGTCGGCGTGGATAGTCTGGCTGCGGCTTTGTCAGAGGAGCGGGGCACTATCGAGGATGTTTTGGAGCCCTTTCTGATCCAGCAGGGCTTTATCTTGAGAACTCCCCGTGGTCGTGTTGCGACGCGCCATGCATACGCGCACTTTGGCATTCCTTTTCAGGGGTCGGGGGCAGAGACGCTCAGTCTGGATTTGGATGAATCGCAGTGACGGCGGAATTTTCTCTTCCAATTCGGGTCTACATTGAAGATACCGACGCGGGCGGCATTGTCTATTACGTCAATTATCTGAAATATCTGGAGCGGGCGCGGACAGAATTTATGCGCGCTCAGGGCGTAGAACGGGCCGCCCTGTCGGACCACGGCTGGATGTTTGTGGTGTCTAATCTGTCCCTTCAGTATAGACAGCCTGCTCGACTGGATGATCGTGTCGAGGCGACCGTGAAGACAGCACGGGTGGGAGGCGCGACGATTGATTTCATCCAGACGGTGCGTCGCGACGAGATGACGCTCGTGGAGGGTAGAGTGCAAATTGCCTGTGTGGATCGATGCTCCGGTCGCCCGCGCCGACTCGAGCCTTCGATTAGGGCTAGATTGACAGCACTGTTGCAACAGGGAGAGACCGTATGACCAATGAACTGGGCTTGATGGAGCTTATCGTTGGCGCCAGTGGCTTGGTGCAGGCGGTGATGCTGATTTTGCTCTTGGCATCGGTGTCGTCCTGGTTTGTGATTATTCAGCGAGTCATGTTGATGCGGCGCACGGACGACGAGTTACTGTCTTTCGAGGAGCGCTTTTGGTCTGGTATCGATCTCGCTCAGTTGTATCGCGAGGGTAATCAGGCTGTTGCCGATGGGCAGCTTCCGACCGGTGTGGAGAGTTTGTTTCGGGCGGGTTTCAAGGAATTTTCCCGGCTGTCTCAGCAGGCGGATATCGATGCCGACGCTATCCTTGAGGGTTCGCGTCGGGCCATGCGCGTCGCATTGATGCGCGAAACGGACCGCATTGAGCAACACTTGCCGTTTTTGGCGTCCGTCGGCTCCACCAGCCCCTACATCGGTTTGTTGGGCACCGTTTGGGGGATCATGCACTCGTTTCGCGGCCTGGCCAATGCGACGCAAGCGACTTTGGCCACGGTGGCCCCGGGAATCTCGGAGGCGCTCATCGCAACGGCGATGGGCCTTTTTGCGGCCATACCTGCCGTGCTGGCATACAACAGACTGGCGGCGAGAAGCGACGCGCTACTCAATCGCTATGAAGCGTTTGTCGACGAGTTCTCTGGAATATTGCAGCGTCAGACTTATGCGCTGAAGGCGCATCTGGCAAAGAGATCGTCCTGATGCGCCGCCGGCGAATGCTCGCAGAGATTAACGTCGTGCCTTACATCGATGTGATGCTTGTATTGCTGGTGATCTTTATGGTGACGGCGCCCATGTTGATGCAAGGCGTCGAGGTAGACCTGCCGGATGCCAATGCAGCCCCGGTCAAAGATCAGGATGCCGAGCCGGTGATTGTCTCCATTAACGACAGGGGTCAGTTATTTCTCAATTTGGGAGCGAGTGAGAAGCAAGCGCTTGAGCTTGCGACCGTCCGCCAGCGCATTGCCGCGATCCTCAGAAGAACGCCGGAAAAGCCAGTCCTGATATGGGGCGACAAGCGTGTTCCCTATGGTGACGTGGTGCGCGTCATGGCAGCGCTTCAGGAGGCGGGAGCGCCTTCAGTCGGGTTGGTGACCGAGAGTCCGGTGGGTGAGGGATGAGTGCTGATCGCATTCTTTTTACGGGCGTGCCTACCCTGCTGACAATCGCTCTCCACGCGGGAGTCGCCCTCGTATTGCTCCTGCGTTGGTCCGGGCCCGCAGAGGTGGTTGCAGCGGTTCCCACGCTGCAGCCGGTGCAGGCGACATTGGTACAGGCAGAGTCGCTAAAGCCGAAACCGACGCCTAAAAAATCTCAAGCCGCGCCAAAACCCAAACCCAAACCCAAACCTAAAACCGATCCAGAGCCTGTGGTGCAACCCCAGCCAAACCCGGTACCGGAGCAGCTCCCGCCGCCCAAAGCGGAGAACAACCCGTTGGATGCCAAACAGCTTGCGATGCTGACTCGTCAAGAGCTTGACTCGCTGGTGGATGGAGCCCCCGGGGAGGAAGCTGCGCAGTCTGCGAGCATGAGAGATATCGTGGCTGCGGGCATTCAGGCAGCGGTAGTCAACCGCTGGACCCGTCCGCCCAGCGCGCGTAATGGCATGGTGGCGGTCTTGTCGATACAGCTGGTGCCTACTGGAGAGGTTGTGGGTGTGGGTGTGCTTGAGTCGAGCGGGAATAGCGCGTTTGACCGCAGCGCGATGACCGCGGTAGAGCGTGTGGCGCGTTTTCCGGAGGTGGCAAAGCTGGATAATCGCCTTTTTGAGTCGAGCTTCCGACGTTTTCAGTTGGTGTTCAAACCAGAGGACCTGAGGTACTAATGATGCGAGTCAGAGGATTGCTGGCCTGTGTTCTGATACTGCTCTGCACTGAGATTCGGGCAGAGCTGCAGATCGAAATTAATCAAGGTGTCGAGAATCCCACTCCTGTCGCGATCGTGCCATTTGCTTGGCAGGGGGTGGGTGCACCTCCAGAGGATGTTGCCCAGATTATCGACTCCGACTTGGCGCGGAGTGGACAGTTTGCACCCGTCAGCCGGCGAGATATGCTCAGCTACCCCAGCCGCGAATCCGAGATGTATTTTAGGGATTGGCGCGCGATCTCTGCCGAGTATGTGCTGATCGGTCGCGTCAATGTGGGTTCGCAGGTTCGCATCGATTTTCAGCTGTTCGATACTAATCGTCAGGTGGCTGTGGAAGCGGGCACAATCACCGGCCCCGTGAGTGAATTGCGGATGTTGGCCCATCGAGTTTCCGACGCGGTTTATGAGACCCTTACTGGCATCACCGGTGCTTTTGCGACGAGACTTTTATATGTATCAGTGACGCGCAACCCCAATGGCAAAGACTTTTATCGCCTCACGCTGGCAGACTCGGACGGGCGCCGACCGATCGTCCTGCTGGAGGGAAGAGATCCAATCCTCTCGCCAGCGTGGTCGCCAGATGGTCAGGAAGTCGCCTATGTCTCCTTCGAGACGTCGCGACCAGCGATTTACCGGCAGAACCTCCGTACAGGCGAGCGTGAGCAGTTGACTAATTTCAAAGGACTCAACAACTCACCCGCATGGTCGCCGGACGGCAATAGCATGGCGCTTGTGCTCTCCAAGGATGGCAATCCCGACATCTATCTTCTCAATCTCAAAAGCCGCGCCCTGACACGCCTGACGCGACATTTTGCGATCGATACAGAGCCCACGTGGATGCCCGATGGCAAGTCGTTGCTGTTCACGTCTGACCGCGGCGGTCGGCCTCAGATCTATCGCTACGATTTGCGGACTAAAAAGATCAACCGAGTCACTTTTGAGGGGCCTTACAACGCCAGGGCGCGGGTTGCTCAGGATGGACGCAATGTGGCGCTCGTCCATCAACGGGAGGGCCGTTATCACATTGCAGTATTCGATCTCGTCACGGACCGGCTGACGGTGTTGACTGAAACCAGTCTCGACGAGAGTCCGAGCATTGCGCCAAATGGATCTATCGTTCTTTACGCGACAAAACGCGGCGAGGACAGCATTTTAGGCGCCGTAGCCGTCGATGGTGGGGTGAGATTCAGCCTGCCGGCCCGCGAGGGGAGTGTGCAGGAACCCGCGTGGTCTCCTTTTGTGACACCTTAGCGATAGCGGCAATATTTTTGCTCCCGACAGCGGAAAAAACGAGAGTTATGCGATACATTATGCGCATCTAGGGTTCCAGTCACTGGGGAAGGGTAAGCACAATGAAAAACGTAACGTTCTACGCGAAGTGCACCGGTTTGGTGTTGGCTGCAGTATTGCTGGCCGCCTGTTCGGGTAACGACACAAAAGACCAGGAGGCCGCCGCAGAGGCCGCCGCTGCCGAACAAGCCGCGCAGGAAGCAGCGGCGCAGGAGGCTGAAAAGCGGGCGCGGGTTGAAGCGCAGCAGGCACTCGAATCAGCGGCCACAGATATGGGCACGGTGTTCTACTTTGATTTCGACAGCTCCTCGTTGACGGAAGAGGCGCGCACCCAGGTCGATGCGCACATCGCGGCACTGCTCGGTAACAATGCGAGCGTCCGTCTGGAGGGCCATACTGACGAGCGAGGCACCCGGGAGTACAACCTGGCATTGGGCGAGAGACGCGCGAATGCCGTGAGAGATTATATGGTGGCCAATGGCGTCCCCAGCTACCGCATTGAGACCATCAGCTACGGTGAAGAGAATCCAGTTGCTTACGGTTCCGGGGAGTCTAACTGGCAGCAGAATCGCCGCGTCGAGTTGAAATGACCCGGTTTTTCACCCAGACACAGCTTCGCATCAAGCCGGCGCTCCTAGCCGGCTTTTTATTTGTGGTTGTGGTGCCCGGGGCGCCGGCACAGGACTACATCGACGTTGAGGCTGAGCGACGAGCGGCTGCCAATCAGGAAGCATCGCAGGCTGTTTCCGAGCAAAGCCCGTCAAAGGAGGCCTACACGGGTATTCGGCCCTACTCGGGCTCCACAATTGTTGCCCCAAACCCTACGGAGTCCGCTCAAGCACCCATCACCGGTACGGATCAGGGTAGCCTGATGCTGCGCGTGCAGCAGCTGGAAGCCGATGTGAGGCGACTCAATGGCCTGCTAGAGGAGGCCAACCAAGCACTCAGTCGACTCGAATCACAAAGCCTGGAGCGTTACGTCGAGCTCGATAGACGCCTCAGCGCCGGGGCACAGCCTGACGGCACAGAAACCGCGCCGGAGGAACCCGTCGCCACGACGGAAGGTGAGACTGCGCGGGGACCCACTAGACAGGTGAGCGCTCAGGCTGGCGAGGAGGCGGCCTACCAGGCGGCATACGCTCTTGTGCGTGAACGAGAATTTGATGCCGCGGTGGCGGCGTTTATGACATTTCTGAGTGATTTTCCGTTCGGGCGCTACGCACCCAACGCGCATTATTGGCTGGGAGAACTCTATCTGGTTTTGGATCCGCCCGATCCAGAGCTTGCGAGACAAAACTTCAAACTGTTGCTTGATCAATACCCCGAAGACCCCAAAGTGCCCGATGCGCTCTATAAATTGGGGAGGGTACAGTTTATCAAGGGCAATCGGCAGCGGGCTCAGGAGTACCTTGATGAGGTTATTCGGGAATATCCCTCTCATGCAGCAGCGCAACTGGCGCGGCAGTTCCTGTTGGAAAACTTCTGAGAGCTAAAGACTTCATCTGGCATGGAACTGCGTATCACCGAGATCTTTCACTCGCTCCAGGGTGAAGCACGCTCAGTTGGCCTCCCTACCGTATTTGTAAGATTGACCGGGTGCCCACTGCGCTGCCATTACTGCGATACCGCCTATGCGTTTTCTGGCGGAGAGCTTATGTCTCTCGCGCGCATCATTGAACGGGTAAACGAATTTGGTTGCACTCGAGTCTGCGTGACGGGTGGGGAGCCCTTGGCACAACCCGAGTGTCTGGCGTTACTGGATCGTTTGTGTGAGCAAGGGTTTGAGGTGTCTCTTGAGACCAGTGGCGCGATGAGTATTGCTGGCGTGAATGAACGCGTGAGTCGTGTTGTTGACATCAAAACACCGGATTCTGGCGAGGTCCATCGCAATGACTGGTCCAATATCGCCCGTCTAACGCCGCACGACCAAATTAAGTTTGTGGTCTGCAGCCGCGTGGATTACGACTGGGCCAGGATGAAAATGGATGAACTCCAGTTAGCACAGCGCGTATCGGACGTGCTGTTCTCTCCGAGTTATGAGCAGGTAGAGCCGCTTACGCTAGCGAATTGGATCCTCGAAGATCGCTTGCCTGCGCGGCTTCAGATTCAGTTGCACAAGCTCTTGTGGCACGATGCGCCCGGCCACTGATACAAGCGTCGGCGAACGTGGATAGTGAAGATAGAGGTATAGTCAGCGTGGACAAAGCGATTG
>Ga0181574_10003789_pt1 | contig 13268 bp, 10 predicted proteins | sample 101ome_24_FD_145600 | JGI IMG/M metagenome (GOLD analysis project Ga0181574, IMG submission 145600) | Coastal salt marsh microbial communities from the Groves Creek Marsh, Skidaway Island, Georgia - 101410AT metaG (spades assembly) | ecosystem: Environmental > Aquatic > Marine > Intertidal zone... | reverse complement strand
ACACTTCCTCCGAAGCACTCGTGGCTGCCCCCCCCCCCCCCGGCTCGTCTCGTCGACCTGCTCTGCGCCGCATCGTTCGCTCCGGCAACTCCGTGCCACCTCGTCCTCCTGGGTGGTACGATTTGACCGTCTTTCTCCCCATTCCACTCCCCAACCCTGTCGCCGCTGCTGTGGCGCGGGCTGTCGCCGTCGTCAGCGTCGCCCTCCCCTGCGGCGTCGTGCTCGAGTCTCTTTTGGACAACGCGCTCGCGGGAGCGCCCCCCCGCGCCGTGGGGGGGGGGGTGGAGCTTCACGTCTCCTTGTCCAGGCGAGTACGCCGTGAAAACGAGGAGACGGAGAGCGCTGAGCGCGCCGCCACCGACCTTCGCCCAGCCCCACTGACCGGCGGCCTCGGCGCCAGTGCCACGCGACGGCGCGCTCACTGTCCCCCCCCCTCCCACGCCCCCCCAAGGACTGTCCGGGTCACGGCCCCCCAAGGAGACGACGTGGTTCTCGCCCTCGCTGAGGCGCTCTCTGTGCTGCCGCCCGTGCCCCTCGCCCTCGGACCACCACTCGCCCTGCCAGGCGGGGGAGGGGAGCCCGGAGCCGATTGTGTCGCCGCCCCCGGCGGCCAAACGAAAACCTTCCTCGCCCTGGGCCCCGCTCGCGACGCGACGCCCGAGGGGAAGGCGGACCCGATCCCCCCATTTGTCCGGGCCGTACAGGCGGTCGACGCCGTTTTGGCCATGGCCCCCGGAGGCGCCCTGCCCCCCCTCCGCCCTCAGCAGGGAGGCGGCCCCTTGGCAGGCGGCCCCTCTGAGACCCCGCTCGCGCACACGAGCGTGGCCTGGTGCCACGGCGGCGACCCAGATCGGCGGAAGGCGGTGGAGACGGCAGCAGCCGCGGCCTGGGAGGACGAGCCCCTCCTATCGGGCATGGAAGACAGCGTGGCAGGGGGAGGAGCGGCGTGGCGGGGCGTGATCGGTGCGGCCGCCGTCGTGGTGGGCCGACGGCGGACAGAGCTGCCGTTCTCCAAGAAGGGCCACATTCAGGGACGAGCTTGATATTGTGTGATTCATGTGATTAGGAGTTGAAGCAAAGCATTATCCCTCCCTCACTCGGCCTGGGCCTTCGCCTCAGCCTCCGCTTTGGCCGCCGCCAATGCCTTAGCGGCGACAAGGAAGGCAGGCACGGCCGGGACGGCAGGGTGGGCGTCGGCGACAGAACTGATCCGCGCGCGCTTGGCGGCCGGCTCTATGTCCCCGTCGCAATCGCCAGCCACCAGGGCGGGCGCCGGCCGCCGCACGGGTGCCACGGTGACGCCCCCCGTCGCGCGCGGCCCGCCAGCAAAGGGGTTGGGGTTGGCCTGGGCGGGCCCCCCAGGCGCCGGGGCGCCCGATGACGGGCCCGCTCCACCAGACGACGGGCCTGCTCTGCACCCGCCCGACCCTCCCGCTCCGCCCGCCCCACTCCCCACAAGGGCCCGCAGCCGCGCCTCCATGTCGTCTCCACTCCCCATGTGCGCCTTGCGCGCGTTGTCGATCTCGCTCAACTTGTCCTCAAGATCGGAGATGAGGCTGGTCACACGCTCTCGCCGCGCCGCGAGGGCGGCTGCTGCGTCAGCGTCACAGTCGTCCGCAATCGTCTCGGCCATCAGCACCGTCCGGCGGCTAACAAGCCGCGCGAGGCCGCGTTCAGTCCACTGTTTGGCCGTGGCAAAGTCGCGTTCGGCCAGAGCGCACAGGCCCAGCATTGTCAGGACGCCACAAGCCCGGTCGTCGTCTTCGGGCATCCACCGCTCGATCAGGGACAATGCCGCCTCAAGGTCTTCCCGGCACGCCGCGGGGTCCTCGCGCTCGTAGTGACAGTCACCAAGCCGGGACCTGACATCGATCAGCGCAGCGGCGAAGTCAAGCTGAGCGGGCGTGTGGGCAGGGGCAGCGGGTGCACCCTCGGCGCCGTCCGCAGGCGCGGCTGCAGCAGCCGTCGGGTCGTCGCCACCGCCAGCCTCGCGGAGGGCCGCCTCGTACAGGCAGCGGGCTACATCGAGGTTCTCGACGGCCAAATCCAGGTCTGGGGGGTCCTCTCCCTCCTCTCCCTGCTCCTCCCTCTCTTCCTCCTCCTCGCCCGAGCCTAGCGCGTCGCCGCCCTCGCCCTCTTCACCCTCGGCCTTCCCTTCATCTTCCTCCTCCCTGGCCTCGGCGTCGTCCTCAGCGACGTTGTCCTCGGCGGGCTCGTCAGCCGCCGCGGCGGCGTCGTCGCCGTCGATGGCTGGCACCTCGTCCCCCCTCTCCTCATCATCCTCCACCTCGGCGGCCCCTGCCCCGATCCCGGCCTCGCGCACCGCCCGTGCCGCGATCTTCCGCTTCACTGCGGGCCCAAATATGTCTTCGGCTGAACCCTCGGACTGCGCGGTGAGCAGCAAGGCCTCGCCGTAGCGCCAGTAGGCAGACGCGCACCGGACGTCGAGTTCGCCGTGGGCCTCGGTCCGGGCGCGGAGGCACTCGCTCAGGTGCTCGAGAGCGGTGGCCGCGTCACCACTCTTCAGAGCCGCCATGCCCGCCTGGAAGGCCTCTTCGCCCTGGGGTAGGGGGGATTCGTGGAGGCGATGAGAGAGCGGATGGCAGCGCAGCGTGGGCACGATGCGATGCGGCGCACGAATTAAGTCTCGCGAGGTGACTTTCCGCGCGTCTCGTTGTTTTTTGAGCAGTCCTGAGGACAATTTCCCACCTATCTGATGAGCGACGCGTCAGCACGAAGGCAGAGCGCGCGATGCGGACAGCGGCCGCGTTGAAAACGGGGCATCGACCATGGCTCGCACTTCGACCCACGGCGATGCCGCCGACCCCGCCTCTAGGGCGGTGAATGAGTGGAATGATGGAGGGGCAGGGCGAGTGGGTCGTCCCGGACCGCGGGCGGGCTGGGGGGGGAGCGAGAGCAAAAAGGGCCACGCCGACAGGGTCGCACCCTGCCCATGGGGTGACCGCAGCTCGCCGTGGGCGGAGAAGGGTCCGCATCCGTCATCGCCGCGATGGTATCGAGCTGGACGAGTGAGCGCGTCGGCTCAGTTGGGCTGTGGGGCTGGAAGGTTCGCCGCGCGTGCTCACTTCCCGACCAACTCGGCTGCCCGCGCCAAGGCCGCTCTCTCTCTGCCCACGACCAGCACCGCCGCGGCGAGCCGGTCGGCCCTTCCCTCCACCGCCCCCCTCGCCTCCGCCTCTGCCGCCTTGAGCTTGACCAGCCGCACGTGTGCCGCCCGTCCGAGCACCCTTGCACGGACGGTGGCATCGGACGAGGGAAGACCCGCCAGCCGACAAATTGCGCCAATCAACTTCCGGCAGACGCGCCGGGGCTTCCCGTCCATCGATACCGTAACCCACCCGTCCTCAGCGCCCGGCGTCGCACTGACAGCCCCTTTTGCCAGATGGCGTATAGCGCGAAGGTCTGGGACGACATTGGTCGCGCCACCCGAGAGAGCCGTCGCCTCCTGCACGGCCCCCGCGGCAAGATCGATAGCAAGCAAGTCGGCACCCGGTCCGTCCCTGGGCCACGATGGCTCTACGAAGCCATATTCTTGCAGGAGCTTGGCAGGCGTCAGGTCGCCGTAGCTATTGATCACCTCGGCACCCGCCGCAATATTGCGTGTTGCAATCATCCTCAGACGGCCGTCGCCAGCTCCGCTGCCACACGCTGCGTTGTAATCATGGCGGCGCGAGGAACTTCCAACCACCAAAACGTGACGCTTGCGAACATTGCAGGCGCCCGTGACGTGGTTCAGCGCGTCCCAAGACGGAACAAGGGCCTGGATGAGACCACCACCACCGTTTTTGCCTCTGCTGCCGAGGCCAAAGCTGTACCGGCACACGACGCTGAGGGCACGCTCGAAGGCAGCGCGACCACCGTCCCCAGCCGACCGACCGTCGGCCAACGGTCCTCTGGCGCCGATACGCCTCTGCGCTTGACGAGAGAGGCGCCGTGCGCAGAGGTCAAGGGCGAGCGCCGCGTGGTCATTCCAGAGTCGGTCCATCATGGCGGGGGGGCCCGGGCAAGAGGGGTCAAGCGGTCCCGCGATGGACGACGCGGAAGGGGGTCGGCCTGTCACCCCCGACATGCCCCGGCCGCGGTCGGAGGCCGCTGACCCCGCCAACGCCGCCCTCTCCCCAGCTTTCCACTGCAGGTCGGGCAGGCCGAGCCCACCCCGCACCCCTCGATACAGCCAGGTCACATACGGGGCCCACTGAGACCGTCGTCCGAGTGCCCGCTCACACGTGAGGACGACGGCGAGGCCAATAGCGCCGGCGTTGGCGCCGCGGGCGGAGAGGAGACCGCATCGTCCTAAGTGAGGCGCAAGCCAGTGCCTCTGTGGGCGACGATGTGGGGGCGTCGGTGACGAAGAAAGATGGATGGATGGGTGGCAGTGTCGAGAGGCGCGCCCCTCCCACTCCCAACCGAGGCTCACGTCAGGGATGAGGCAGAGGTTCTCGGGCACATCGACAACGACGTCGCCCTCGTGGCACGCCGACGACGCCCGGGAGCCGCGGCCCGTATCGGGAGAGCGGCCGGCGAGGTCCATCCGGGGCAAAAGTGCACCGTTGTCAATGAGCCACTCGGTAAAGGCTGTGGCGGTGCTGTCGGCGGGCTGGGCGGCGGTGGCGGAGGGGGTAGCGGCGGGCTCCTCGACGTGCCCGGTCGGACGTCGACGAGCCCATCCCAATATTCGAGGCATGATTTGCGCACTGGATTACGAATCTGGCTTCAATGAGGTCCAAGTTCTCTGCTGTCCTGCGAAGACCCCACACCCTCTCGCGACGAGCTGTCGGTCGAGAAAAACCCGCGAGCTTTTTACTGAATATTGGCAAGCTCAGACACGCGAGTTCGACTACAACTATATCTTTCACTGCGATGATTGCATCTCGACTTCCAACGATCATATCCCGAGCCCGCTCGGGCCCGGCCGTCGCGGCGCCCCAGCCAAGCACCTCCCACGTGCCCAGGGACATTCGCGTCTTTATGGGACGGAGAGCGGCCAAGATCGCTGCTCGCGAGTGATTCGATGGAAGGGGTGCCACGCGCGTTCCCCTGCCGCTCCCGTGTCTTTATCCTCGTTCCGCAGAGGCCGTCGTTCACCACTGCCATCGCAGCGTCACCCTCACGTCACCCCCTCGTCACCGACGCAGGCAAAGGCAAGAGCGACGCCATCAAAGCAAAATTGTACGGTAGATACGGCAAGCGCATTCAGCAGCTGGCCAAGCAAGGCCGGGACAACAACCCTGCACTGGCTGACCTCCTCGACCAGGCCCGGTCAGCTGGCGTGCCCCGCGACGTGATCGAGCGCAACCTCGCCAAAGCGGAGCAGAGCGACGTCGACTTCAAGGAGGCCGTGTACGAGGCCTATGGTCCTGGCGGCACCGGCTTCCTCATCGAGTGCCTTACTGACAACTTGAACCGGAGCGTCGCCGACGTCAAGATGGCCGTGACAAAGCAGGGCCTCGGCAAGTGGGCTGAGTCTGGTTCCGTTGCCTTCTCCTTCAATCGTGTCGGCCTCGTCGTCGTGGGCCCCGTTGACGAGGGCGGGACGGTAGACGAGGATGCTCTCTTCGAAGCAGCGGCCGACTTTGCCGAGGACGTCGTCCCAAGCCCCGAGGGGACCGACGCCGAAGGGTCCTTCCGCGTCACTTGCACGGTCGAGAACTTTTCGAGCTGCCGCGCGGCTTGCGCGGGCGTTAAGGGAGTCGTGGTGGACGGTGAGTCGAGTGGCATCGTCTACCTCCCGGCGACCGAGGTTGAAGTCAACGACGAGGACTTTGCAGCTTGCGAACTCATCCTCGAGCGGCTCCTCGCTGTTGACGACGTCGACTGCGTGACCACCACGGTCGCGGGGCTCGAGCCGGCGTAAGGACACGGAAAATGGGGTGAAGGGTGAGGGGGCGGAGGATCGATTTCAGATAGAGAGAGCCCGTTATGGACGCTCGCTGTTCGTTCGTTGCCCATCGGTCATCAAAGCCAGGCTATGGAAACCTCCAGCAGCGATGGCGATCAAATTGGTCAGCCCCAATACGGCAACAAGAGTCGAACAATGCACTACCCACGTGTGATAAGCCTCACCGACGCGCTACCCGGAGACGCCCAGCCCCCAGCCCAGCCCCCCGCGCGATCGTCGAGGGCGAGAACCACAGCGCCTGACCCTGCGTCGTCGACGGCCAGCACCTCAGCAACGGCGGGTGTCGTTACGGCGGGCTCGTCATCGCCGTCGTCCTCGTCATCGAGCGCGAGAGCGGCACCTGGCAGAAGGACGGCGCCCGTAGCAAGGTCAACAACGACGCGCTCCTCCTCGGCAGGAGGCTCGAAGGACCGTGAGGGGCCACCACCGTCGACGTCATCGCCGTCATCTTCCAGCGTTTTTCCGCGCGTGGCGACGAGAATCCACCCCGACCCCCCCCCGCCCCGACCAAGGGCGACGAGAGGCCGCGTTCTTGCCTCGCGCCATCTGTGCACGACTCTACCAATGCATCCCGGCCGCACGAAGCCGCTCCACGCCCACGCAACCGGCGGGCTCGGGTCCGCCCATGTGTCCCCGCCTCGCCACACAACAGCTCCTGCCGCAGCGTCGATCAGGCTCCAACGGCCCGCGGTTCCCGCAAGGAGCCGACGCCGCGCGCCGGGGGCGCCCGCGGGCAGGCCCACAAGGTCGATTCGGCATCCCGAGCAGTCCCGGGGAGGATCCACCCAGCTGAGGCGGACAGACCGGTGAGTGCCACTGCCGAGGTCGTGGAGTCCGATCTCAGTCGCGAGGGCGTAAACCACGACGGCTCTGGGGGGGGGCTGATTGCCGCCAGTGTTATCGCCATCGTCATCGTCGTCGTCGTCGTCGTCGTTCAAGCGTCCAACGTCGAGGCCGACGGCCGGACCACGGGAGTCATGCGGGTGGTCCCAAGTGATCGTGCTCAGAGGGCGCCCCGACCGAGGGCAGCCAAAGACCAGTCGGCTTGACCGGTTCGAGTCCGATGGGGCCCCAAGGCCAAGGCTTAGGCAACGCGGAGTGGCATCGGCCGACGACCCAGCGCCGACAGGTCCGAGGGGGACAGAGACGAGGAGACGGCCATCGGCAGGGCACCGGGCATCGAGGCGCCCGGGAGCGTCACCACCGCCCCTGGCTATCAACACAGCGCCCCACGCGGGGAGCGTCTCCACGCTTCGGGCGGGAAGGCCGCCAGGGCGAGGACGCCACACGACAGTAGCATGGCCGGTAGCACAGCCGGCAGCAACGGCCTCGTCTGCTTGACAGGAGGAAAGCGCGAGAAGGGAAATCAGAGCGGCCGTCGATAGAGGCACCGATTAAGTGCCTCGCTCTGGCCTCGCTCCTTCCGTACCACTCGCCGAAGAGCGTCCGCGCTGCCCGTACCGACAGAGACACCACAGCATCCTCGGCCCGCAGCGCTCCTTCGCCCCTGGCGAGTGTGACGATAAGGTGCCTCGCGCCCAGCCCGCTAGAAGCGGTGCACCCGCACCGCTTCACCCCGCAACCCTCCGCCGAGGCGCGGAGGACAGCGGTCGGGCTCGCACCACTGGCAAAACGCAGCACAACCCCGGACCCGCCACCACGACCGCCTCGTGCACGATACAGGGTCAGCGAGCGCCACGCCATGGAGCGGCTGGACCCAGTCGCCCCATCCACCGGAGGAGGCAGGTGCTCCGCGGTGACAGCCACCAGGTCGGCGTCAGCGAAGAAGAGGGCGGCGTGGGTGACCCTGACGGGGCCACCATCGGCTTCACTCATGGCTTCATGCACTGTCCCCTCGACGGGCCACCACTGCACCGCACCATCGTTGTCATCGATGGTGACATTGTTGTCAGCGTCGTCATCAACGTTCTGCGGCGCCCCGGCTCCCGACGGCACGACGAAGCGGAGCGCGCGACGGCGGGATGGAGGAGGTGGCGGCGCAGCACCGCCAGACCCGCCGCCGTCCTCGCGGACGCGCAGCCGTTTGTACGTCGTGAAGGGAGGGGTTTTTGAGTGTTTGGAGTAGAGATGAGGGGCTCGTCGAGGCGTGCCCTCCTCGCGGCTCAGCCGTCACGGGCGTTAAGGCGCCGGGAGCTATTGTAACGACGTCCTCGCCGCGTCGACTATGAAGCAAACCATCGAGTCGAGCTCTCGGTTTCGTGTCTTGCTCAAGTTGCCCCCCTCGTGAGGAGAGCATCATGCACGATCTTCCTCCCAACTAATTTTCGGAATCGCCCCTGACGGAACTCCAAAATCGTCGCAGGACGGAGGCGCCCGGCCGGCCTCTAGGTGTGCGTTTACTGGGCTACGATGGCCCCCAAGTCAATCCACAAGAAGGCAATTTGACTAGGATCCGTTTGTTTTTTGAACGCGAACTTCTCACAGAGTGCGTCATCGTCGTCTCCGCCCTCGCCCTTGCCCCCGCCCTTTCCCCCGCCCACATCGCCGCCCTACGTCGCTCCCCCGCAGATCGGCAACGCCCACAAAGGCAAGGGCCTCCAGAAGCTCCGCTTCTGGTGCGAGCTTTGCCAGAAACAGTGCCGAGATGAGAACGGCTTCAAGTGCCACCAGACGAGCGACGGGCACCGCCGGCAGATGCTCCTATTCGGACAAGACCCCGACGCAATCATCGACCGCATCTCCGCCGAGTTCCAGGCCGGCTACCTCGACGTGCTCAAGCGGAACTACCCCAACCTACGTTGTCACTGCAACGACGCATATCGTGACTATATCACCGACAAGCAGCATGTCCACATGAACGCCACTAAGCGAGTGACATTCAGGTTGGATCGCCGGGGCCTCGCCTTCGCCAGCGCCCGCACTTGCGCCTGCCCGCTGTCCGCACCCGACCTTCCGACCCACCCCACCCCACCTCACCCCACCCCACTGCATATGGCTGACCCTCACCGATTTCGTTACCCACCTCGGCGCTGAGGGCCTGTGTCGCGTCGACTCGGCCCGCGAGGGCGTCGATAGAGAGAGCGGACTGTATGTGGAATTGGTGGTGGAGGACCCCTTCGCGGCCCTGCAGAGGAACGAGGCCCTGCGGAGGAACCGGGAGGATGAGGCTGAGGGGGACCGACGAGAGCGGGAGCGGGAGAGAGCCGTGGCGCGGGCAAGGGCCGACGCCGAGGCGGCGGGCGAGCAGTTGGAAGGACCGAAAGCGACGGCCCTGGGGGACCGGGAAGAGGGGGACGGGGTGCGAGTGGAGCTGGCGGCGGCGCGGGGGAGGGGAGCGGGGGAGGGGGGGGGGGGGTGGGGAGCGGCGGCAGCCTTTGGGGAAGACGACGACGACGACGGCACCGGCCCAGGCCCTTGCCCCGGCCCCGGCCCCGGGTCCAAGCGCTCCGCCGCCGCCGCCCTCATGCAGGAGGAAGAGCGGGCCCGCGCCCGGCGCCGCGGGCCTGACGCCACAGAAGGAATCGCAACCGCCGCCACCGGTGCCTCGGACCCTCCTCCATCCGGGGAGCCTCCCGCCCCCGCGTCGTGGCTGCTCCCTTCCATCCTTGTCCGGATCGTCTCGGAGCCCCTCCGTGCGCACGGTTACTTTGGCGAAAAAGCATCCGTCCTCCGACCTAGCTGCGGCCCGGACGGCAACGCTCCGCCCTCGGCCCGGAGCCGCGTTGGGGAGGTCGAGGTCTTATCGTCGGGAGACGTGCTAAGAGTCGACGACAGAGAGCTCGAGACGGTGGTGCCACCGCCAGGCAAGCCGGTGGTAGTGGTGCTGGGCCGGCACCGGGGACGGCACGGCGACGTCGCTGAAACGGACAAGGCGGGGCGCAGGGTGCGCATTGTACTGAAGGGGGGAGGAGACGAGAAGTCGGTGTGGCTGGCCTACAACGCCGTCTCCAAGTGGGACAAGGGGTCAAGCATTGCGGGGCGGGACTGAATGAGGAGCAAGGGAGACCAGTAGCCGACCGTTTCATGCCCCGAGAGCTGTGCCCTCCTCTCTCCTCACCTCTCCCCCGCGGGTCCACCCTACCCCAGAACATCTCAGAAGTCTTCGGCCCGGTTAGTCTGGTCGTAAAGGTTGTCCGAGTGGAAGTAGAGCGCCTTGTCCACCGTGTCTGGCAGCGGCTTGATCTCGACAGTAAAGCGCTCTTGCACCTTTTGCAGCACGCGCGTGTCCTCCTCGCTCGCCACAAAGGTGATGGCTAGACCCTTGGTGCCGAACCGCCCCGCCCGACCGACGCGGTGGAGGTAGGTGTCGTCGCCCTTGCCGTTGCGGTCGTCGTCGACAGGCATGTCATAATTGATAACGACATTGACGCCCACAACATCAACGCCGCGTCCTGCCAGGTCGGTCGACACCAGGATGCGCTCGGCGCCGCTCCGGAAGGCCTGGAAGGCGCGGGACCGTTCGGCCTGTTTCATCCCGCCGTGGATGCACAGAGCAGGGAAGTTGACGTCACGCATCAACTTGGCCAGCGCTTCGGCACGCTTGGGCGTCTTGACAAAAACAACAACCTGTTTGAAGTCGAGAGTGTCCAGGACGTCAAAGAGCTTCTTGTTCTTCTCCTCCTCGGGCAGACTGACGTAGTGCTGCACCAGGCCGTGCAAGGTGAGCTCCTTCTCGTCGTCCACGAGGACCTCCAAGGGGTCACGGCGCATGAACTTCTTGCACACGGCGCGAATCTCAGTCGGGAGCGTGGCAGTGAACATGAGCACCTGCTTCTGCTGGGGCGTTTTGAGGAAGACCTTCTGAACGTCGCCGCGCATGTCGGCCTTCTCGAGCATCTTGTCGCACTCGTCGAGAACAAAGAAGCGCAAGCCGCTCACGTCGAGGGCACCCGAGAGGACGAGGGCCTTGAGCCGTCCCGGCGTGCCCACTGCAACATGGGGCACAGCCTTCTTGATCCGCTGCCTGTCCTTGGACTCGTCGATGCCGCCGACGAAGACGTCGAGGCGTACGTGAGGCAGGTGGACGCGGAGGCGGTCGAACTCGCCCTGGATCTGCAGTGCCAACTCGCGCGTGTGGCACATGACCACGGCCTTGCACTGGTCGCTGACCTTGTCATCCCCTCCAGGCTCGGTCGACGCCTCGACGACGTCAAGCTGCTGCAGCAGCGAGATGACAAAGACGCCCGTCTTTCCGCGACCGGCCTTGGCTTGGCAGACGATGTCACTCCCGGCCACCGCCTTAGGAATGCACTGCTGCTGAACCTCAGAGGGGTGCTCCCAGCCAGCCTCCTGCGGGGCAGGTGGAAAGAGCGTCCGGGATGTTCGTAGCGGTCGGGGCGGTTTCGGGTGGTTGATGGGTCGGAGCGCGCCGAGAAGCCAAAGAGCGCGGCGAAGGAGCGCAGAGAGTGCAGAGCCACTACCGCCAACGCCCGCTCCACCCGCCCCTCGCCTGGATGGCCTTGAGCAACTCCTCCTTGATGGCGAACTCGCGCCACCCGATCGACGCGGCGCCGGCGTACGTGTCCCCCTTGGCGGCGGCGGCCTCGGCGGCAGCTCCGACCTGAATGGGAAGAAGCGGTGGCAGTTAGTCACGGGCGGAGGGGCAAAGGCAAGGCCGAAGGGGTGGAACGAGAGGCGATGGGGTGTAACCGAGCCGCCGGGACGAAGGGCGGCGCGCGAGGGGAGCAGAAAGACCAGAAATGACGTCGAGCTCGCAGGAAAGGCGATGAGGGGGGGCGGGGAGCGGCGGAGAAGGAGTTGACGGGCCTGGCCGGGGCCCACCAAGCGCACACTCTAGTCGCGTTCCCGGGTCACGAGACGCTCAATCTGGCGGCCCAGGAGACGAAATGACGCGTATACGTCGGTGAAAACGGACGTACCGTCTCGTCGGAGCCTGGGAGCGTTCGGAGAGGGCCCGGCGGCGCAGCGAAAAGGGCCCGCCCTCTCCCGCGCTCGATCTCGTCCTCGACGGGGCCGAGCTGGGAGCTTCAGCGGAAGGAACTCGCCGGCGCCTCGTCCTCGTTGAAGTCCAGCTCCTCCTCGCCGTACTCCTCGCCCTCGGCGGGGGCCGGCGGGAACGGCGGAGGGGCGGGCATTTTCGCTTATGCGGACGCGGGAAGGAAGCGGGGTTGAGGTGTGGCGGAGAACCAACGAGCAACGAGGTCTACCGCACCCTGTCGTGGCCGGCGCGGCGCGGCGAGGCTCGAGCCTGGACTGAACTCAGCCAACGCCGCGACCCCCGCGTCCCCCGTCTTCGCCCTTTGCCCTTGAGCCCCGACTACAACCGCCGCCCACTCCGTGCCCGCACCTTGAACGTGAAGAAATCCGATGCGGCGAACACTCGCGTCCCCCCCTCGCGGCACTCGTCCTCGGCCTGACGCCGCAGCAACCCCACGTCGTGTGCCTCGCCGTGTCCTCGCGCCCCCCCGTCCCCAATGTCGGCTGCGAACCGCGGCGAAAAGTGCGTGAGCACCAGCGACCGGGCGTTCACCGAGGCGGCGAATCGTCCCGCCATGCGCGCCGTGCTGTGCCCGGCCCGGGCCGCTTTTCCCTCCTGCCCGTCGGCGAAGGTCGCCTCGTGGACGAGGACGTCGGCCTCGCGCGCCATCGCGGCCAGGTGCTCGCTGCAGTGCGTGTCTCCTAGCACGACGACGCGACGACCCCTGGGGGAGGCGTCTTCCGTGGCAGCGAAAGAGGCCTCGTCGTCTCCCTCCGCAGCACCAAACTCATAGGGAGGCTCGTCCACCACGTACCCCCAGCAAGGCAGGCGGTGCAGCAGTCGCGCCGCCCGCACGACAAACCCCCCCTCGCACAGCATCGTCCACGTCAGCCGGTCCAGACCGCGGTACCGCCTCCGCTCGTCTTGAAGACGGCGGGGAATGGCTGCGCACGCCTCTTCGAGGCGGTAGGGGGCGCCGCGGGGAGGGCGATAGCCACTGTAGCCCCCGGCTCTGCCGCGGCCCCATCCGCGGCCGCCGCTGCCGCGGCCGCCGCCTCGGCCCTGGGCGGCACCACCACGGCCCCGCCCGTCGCCACTCGTCGCGCGCTCGAATCCGTTGTCGTCGTCGTCGTCGGCGGCGATCTCGTCGGGGCCGTCGGAGAAGGAGTCTGGGTCGGTACCCGAGAGGGGGTCCAACAGCCACGAGGGCTGTTGGATCCCCCTGGAGGACGAAGAGTCGCTCAGACCGTCCCCTCGGGGCCCGAGGGCGGCGGGTGGCGGGGGGGGGCGGGGCGCGGGGGGGGCCCCAGGGCCGGGGGGGGGGGCGCCGACACCGCCGGCCGGGGCGCCCCATGGTGGGGGAGCTCCGCCGGGGGGGGGGGGGGCCCCCCCCCCCCGGGGGGGCCCCCCCCCCGGGAAGGGGGGGGGGGGGCCCCCCCGCCGGGGGGC
>Ga0181574_10003784_pt1 | contig 13278 bp, 9 predicted proteins | sample 101ome_24_FD_145600 | JGI IMG/M metagenome (GOLD analysis project Ga0181574, IMG submission 145600) | Coastal salt marsh microbial communities from the Groves Creek Marsh, Skidaway Island, Georgia - 101410AT metaG (spades assembly) | ecosystem: Environmental > Aquatic > Marine > Intertidal zone... | reverse complement strand
CTACAATCCTTATGCGACGGACGATGACGGCAGTTGCTCGTTCACTCCGTTGTACGGTTGCACCAATCCATACGCCTGCAACTACGATGAATCGGCACAAGAAAATGACGGTTCGTGCGAGTATCCGTTGCTGCCATACTTGGATTGCTCAGGCAATTGCGTATCGGATAGCGACGGCGACGGCGTCTGTGACTCGGTTGAAATTCCGGGTTGCATGGATCCAGCGGCTTGGAACTACAATCCTTATGCGACGGACGATGACGGCAGTTGCTCGTTCACTCCGTTGTACGGTTGCACCAATCCATACGCCTGCAACTACGATGAATCGGCACAAGAAAATGACGGTTCGTGCGAGTATCCGCTGCTGCCATACTTGGATTGCTCAGGCAATTGCGTATCGGATAGCGACGGGGATGGCGTTTGCGATTCGGTGGAAATTCCGGGTTGCATGGATGCAGCGGCTTGGAACTACAATCCGTATGCGACGGACGATGACGGCAGTTGTTCGTTCACGCCGGTGTACGGCTGCACGGACATACTGGCTTGCAACTATGACGAGGATGCTCAGGCCGACGACGGAACGTGTACGTATCCGTCCCAAGCATTCTTTGATTGCTTCGGCGAGTGTGTTTCTGATGGCGACTTTGACGGGGTTTGCGACGAACTCGAAATTCCTGGTTGCATGTTGGAGGACGCCTGGAACTTCAATCCTAACGCGACGGATGAAGACGGAAGTTGCATTTTTGCACCGGAATTCGGCTGCAACGATCCGGCAGCTTGCAACTTTGACGCTAATGCAGAATCCAATGACGGTTCTTGCATTTATCCGACAGCAGCGTACTTGGATTGCAACGGAGACTGCTTGAACGACGGCGACTTTGACGGGGTTTGCGATGAACTCGAGATTCCCGGATGTATGCTTGAAGATGCGTTGAATTACAATCCAATTGCAACGAATGAAGACGGCTCTTGCATCATGCCAGAAGACGGCGGCTGCACTTACGCATCTGCTTGTAATTACGACAGTTCAGCGATCGCAGACGACGGTACATGTGTGTTTGCCGATCCAGGCTACGATTGCGAGGGCAACCTGTTGGAGGAATGCCAAGGCGCGACAACCGACTGCGTAGGTGACATCAACAACTCCGGAAACGTGAGTGTGGACGACCTGCTGTTGTTGTTGAGCAACTTTGGCAATGTGTGTGAATAATGAAAAAGCTCAGATACCGCAGAGTTTTCCGAACTTGAGCGGCATGAACCTTCGAAATATTCTCACATCGCTCCTCTGTGTTGGATTGAGTGTGTTGCATGCTAATGCACAAACGTTCGATCCCATCGGAAGCAGAAACCTTGATCAGGTGGAAGCGTTGGCTATGGATTTTGGCTTGCCTAGCGCATTGTATCAGCCCATTACGGGAGTCGATGCATTCCGCGTGCAATATGAAATGCCCTTTCTTGACTCGACCATTTTGGTTTCAGGCGCCCTTTTCGAGCCCACTGATTTGGATCCGTCATGCCCCAATCCCGTTCACATCTACATGCACGGGACCATTTTCGTACGGTCCGATGCGCCGTCTTTTTTGAGCTACGAAGGCCAGCTTGGTTTTTTGATGGCGGGATTGGGTTTTACCGTGCTGATGCCGGATTATGTGGGGTTGGGAGAGGATGACGCGCACCTTCATCCCTACGTGCACGCCGAGAGCGAGGCTGCATCGGGGGCCTACCTGATCGATGCGCTATTCACATCGGAGAATCCACTCGGCAACGTGCACGATGCCAATCAGATTTTTGTCTCGGGTTATTCCCAAGGTGGACATGCTGCCATGGCCTTGCATCGAGAGCTTCAAGGCAATTGGCCTCAGTACCCTGTAGCGGCTAGCGCACCGGGTTCAGGTCCCTACAGCATCACCGGCATCCAGTTTCCCGAAACTTTCGCAAATCCGAGTTACTCCAATCCGTCTTACCTCGCCTACACAGCCCTCGCATGGCAGAGCGTGTACGGAAACTTATTTGAGGATCCTTCGGAGTATTTCCAAGAGCCTTATGCGTCACAGTTGGCTGACCTATTCGATGGCCAAACTCCGGGGTGGCAGATCAACAATGCGTTGCCTTTCCTCACAGAGGATTTTGTTCAGCCGGGCGTTTTGGATTTGCTTTTGAATGAAGGCGAACCTTTTGCAGTGGCTGCAGCGGATAATGATGTTTATGCATGGATTCCCGAAGCACCTTTGCGGATGTATTACTGCACCGAGGACGAGCAGGTTTTTTATCAAAACGCTCTCGAAGCGGAGGCCTTTATGAACGAAAACGGGGCGGAACAAGTCGAAGCCATCAATTTGGGTGCTTATGATCATTCAGATTGCGCAGGCCAGGCCATTTTCGGCGCCACCCTTTGGTTCAATTCGCAAGCCACGGTTTGTCAGCCCAACGCTGTAGAGGACCCAGGTGCCGCGAAACCCGTATTCAATCCGTTTCCAAACCCAGCAAACGATTGGATCCAAGTCCAAACTGAGCAAACTCAAGCAATTTGGACGCTTCACGATGCTCGCGGTCTGCAAATGCAATCGGGTTCGGCGCATCGCATCGCGACTTCATCTCTGTCGCCGGGGTTGTACTTCGTGAATTTTCCTGAGCACGGCGTGCGCTTGTCGTTTGTGATTGCGCGTTGAACTTGATGGCCGGGCGGTCTGTTCCTAGAACATGCAGCCCTTGAACGTCGTTTGGTTCAAACGCGATTTGCGAATCCGTGATCACAAGCCGCTCACTCAGGCGCTTGAGCAGGATGGCCCTGTTTTGTTGCTGCATGTTTTTGAGCCTTCGGATCTGGGTCATCCCACGACAAGCCAACGTCACGTGCAATTCCGTTGGGAAGCGTGGCAAGCGTTGCGAGCAGAAGTCAAAGGCCTTCAATGGCCTGTGGAGGTCGCTTCGATTCAAGCGGATGTCCTTCATGCATTTGAGTGGTTGAACAAGGAATACGGAGGTTTGAAGGTGTGGAGCCATGAGGAAACCGGGCTGAGGTACACATTTGACCGGGACATCGCGGTGAAAAATTGGTGTCGAGCCTCAGGCGTAACGTGGTCTGAATCCTCTCAGCAAGCCGTTGTTCGCGGGCTTCAATCACGAAAAACGTGGAAGGATGATTGGCATCGGGTCATGTTGTCTCCCATGGCTGTTCCCCAAGTAACGAAGGAGAAGACGACAACGAAGATCGATTGGCCCGAATCATGGGTCCTTAACCAAGCACCGCTGGTGACCCATGGGAAGGATCCCGGAGGAAGCGGCCCCTTTCAGCCGGGTGGAGAAGCAGAGGCTCATCGCTACATGCAGTCTTTTTTCAAAGGAAGGGTGAGGGGCTACCGCCGCAAAATTGGCCAACCCGAGGCAAGCCGCACATCTTGCAGTCGTTTGTCGCCGTATTTGGCTTGGGGATGTCTCAGCATGCGACAGGTGTTTCAAGCCTACCGCGCAGCCGATGTGCCGCGTGCCAAGATGGATTTGAAGGCTTTCGGCAGCCGACTCCGATGGCAGGGACATTTCATCCAAAAATTCGAATCGGAGTCGCGAATTGAATTTGAATCGGTGAATCGGGGATACCTCGACTTTCCATACCAAGGGAATCCGGAGCATTTGCAAGCATGGAAGCGCGGTGAAACGGGGGTGCCGCTGGTCGATGCCTGCATGCGATGTGTCATTGAGACCGGCTACTTGAATTTCCGTATGCGTGCCATGTTGGTGAGTTTTTTGACACATCACCTTGACCATCCTTGGCAATCGGGCGTGGAACATTTGGCCCGCTGCTTTCTCGACTTTGAGCCCGGCATTCACTACAGCCAATTCCAAATGCAAGCGGGAGTGACAGGCATCAATACCATTCGAATCTACAATCCCGTGAAACAAGGGGAGGAACGCGATCCTGAAGGGAAATTCATCCGCAAGTGGGTTCCGGAGCTGGCGGACCTTCCCTCAGAGTACATCCACAAGCCTTGGTTGCAACCGCCCATGGAGCGGCTGTGGAGCGCGTCCAACGCAGCTGATGCCTATCCAGCACCCATCGTTCAGGTCGATGCGGCTGCCCGAAAGGCGCGAGAGAAGTTGTGGGCTTTCAAGAAAGAGGCAAAAGTTCGGGAGGAAGCGTTCCGAATTTTATCGGTGCACGTAGCACCTTCTCCATTGGATTGATGATCTTCGGGGCATGATTGATTTCCGGTTTTTGGTCGGTTGTTTTGTTGCATGCGGGATTGCAGGATGTGGTGCTTCGGAGACGGATTCACCTGAGCCCGAAGAAAAGCGTGTCGAATTTGCTTTGCATGCCCCGGATTTACCCGAGTCGGAGAAAGTTTACGTGGCGGGTAACACCGATGTTCTGGGCAGGTGGTCACCCGATGGTTTCATGCTCAATCGGACGGGGCCCCATGATTGGCAAGGCGTTGTTTCGCTTTATGCAGAATCGGTGGAATTCAAATGGACGTTGGGAACTTGGGATCGCGAGGCCCTGAATCGTCGCGGATTCGGACGAGAAAATTCCGTGTTGACCCTCACAGGTGATACGCTCATCCGCGACACGGTCTCGCAATGGAGTGAAGGGGCTGCACCGCGAGAAATTCAGGGTGGCATCACGGGTGATGTTCAAGAATGGCCATCGCAAGTGCAGATTCCGGAGCTCTTGCCCAGATCGGTCTGGGAGTTGGTCCCGCCCGGTTCGCAGCCCATTGAAACGGTATTGATGCTCCATGACGGTCGCAACTTATTCGATCCGCATCGAGCGAATTTCGGGGTGGATTGGGGCATCGATGAATTATTGGATTCGCTCCAAAGGGATGGAGTGATTGGCAGGTTTTTGGCTGTTGGATTTGACTGCACGGACGAACGTTCGGAGGATTACGGTTACACTCCATCGGGATTGGCATACGTGGAATGGTTGGCCTCAGAAGGTAAAGCGCTCATTCAAGCGCGGCATGAATTGACTGCGGATTGCCGTTTCATCGTGGGGGGCGCGTCCATGGGAGGATTGATTTCGTTGATTGCCGTGCAGGAGCATCCCGATGCATTTGACGGAGCGATTTGCATGTCACCGGCTTTCGGTTACCGAGGGTTCGATTACGCGGAAATCTTGAGCGAGAGTCGCATTCGATTCACGCAGTTACCAGTTTGGATTGACAACGGATCGATCGGATTGGAAGAAGAGCTGCAGCCCGGTGTTGACGCAATGGAAGACTTATTGGCGCTTGAGGGTGCATGTTTCGAGTCGCGCTTATTCCCTGGTGCTCGTCATTTTGAAGCAGATTGGGGAGAGCGGTTTGATGATGCGCTGATTTGGGTGCTTCAGAAAAATTGTGAGCCTCCAAATTGAAACTTGATTTGAGGTTTTCATTCAGCAGTAAAATTCAATTAAATTTGAGCGTTACCTGTCCACAATCTTTGTTTTACCTATGGGCGGTATAATAGTATTTACGGTATGCGTTTATTTGACTTTGCATTTGTTCCAAATTATCCGGAACCCCTCGATCGACTGAAAAATCTTGCGGCCAATGAGTATTGGGGGCGCGGCGGTCGGATGCTTCGAAGCTATTTCAATCACATGTTCGACAAAGTGTTGGACGATGGATTGCTGACCATCCACCCGGACGGGCAATCGGCTGTTTTTCATACCGGGCTGTTGACTCGAAGTGATCAGGATATTTATGCCGTTTTTGTGCCCAACGAACGTGAAGATGCCCAGGATTGGTTTTTTCGCGGGTTCAGTACACGAGACGCACTTGGTCTCGGAGATCTGCTTTCTGCCTACGACGAACTTCCTGTCCGACCTCGTTTCATTCAATCCGCTGAACAAGCCTTTTACGCTCCGCAATCTGGATTGCCAGAGTGCGAGTGGAGTTCCCTGATTTTGGAGAACATCAGCCGCATTCCGCGCCAACTCATCCATGACGCTACCATGGACAGGATCTTGATACCTGATTTGCGGGATGTGGGGAAAGAAGCGTACATCGAATGTTTGGAAGAAGCTGCCCGTCGATTGGCGGAAGATGAAGGACTCGATGCGCTGATTTCGTGGTTTGGGCAAGCGTTGGACAATGCCATGGATCGGTTGCATATGGATTATAAACTGGCCGTGCCCTCATGGCATGCAAAGGACAAATGTGTGGCGCTCATGTTGCCTCTGGCGGTCAAACAGCGCGAACCCAATGTGGCGTTGGCAGTAGCTTGGGATGCAGGGCAAGGGTATTACAATGGGCTCAATTTGTTGACCCTCGAAATGGCCTACAACAACGCTCGGCTCATTGCACGTCCGGATGCGCGCTGGCTCATCGAGGCCAACCAACCCAAGCCCAGCGTTCGCTAAGTGAGATATTCAATGCAGGGAGTCGATGCCTGCAACGTACCGTTCCACAATCCCGAGTGTATCACTGAATTCGGCACCATCGAAGCCATCGAAGTCGTGGTTTTCCTGGTTCTCGAGGTAACAGCGGAGAAAATCTTTGGCAAGTGGCCAATAAGACCAATGCCATTTTTCTTCACGATAACCGGGGCGTCCGTTTTTCTGGTCGCCATAAACTTGGACGAATCCGAAAGCGGCTGCATTATGGGTCAGCCAAGCGTACACCGTGGCGCCTGAACCCTTTTCGAAATAATCGTTTTCGAGTGAATTCAAGTCCACATCCGTGCCCCAATGATGTCGAGAGGATCCCGGCATCGAGCTGTATTCCAAAATGCGCTCTGCACGCTCAAGCGGCTCAAATCCCATGTACTTTGGGCTGTTCCATTTGCGATTCCAAATGCTGCGCTGGTGTGCCCAGGATCGGGTTGCGGAGATGACTTTCAATGAAACGCCCTCCGCTTGCGCGGCTTCAGCCATGTTTTTGAATGCCTCCAATGCTTCCGATCTTAGGTACAAATTGGATTTTGTACTCAAATCAGAAGGGATCCGTGCAAACGTGCTGTCTACGCCTGGATCTACACGACCATGCAACATGGCTTGTGTAATGCCAACGCAAGGATTTGGCTGCACAGTGTCAACTTGCATAGCACGCGAAGGTTCGGGCGATGAATGAAATTCACCGGAGCAAGCGAACAACGATGCCATCAATCCAACAATACCGATTACCAGAACCTGCGCTTTCATGCGCTAAATTTCGGGTAATTCAGAAGAGTTGCTCATGAAAATCATTGCGGATCAACCTCAATCTTATGAAGATCAGGTTCCGGAAGATCGCCGGGGGGCATTTTCAAAATTGCGTGCGTGCATTTTGTCGGCACTCCCAGAAGGCTTTTCTGAGTGCATGTCCTACGGAATGATTGGATACGTGGTTCCCCATTCCCTCTACCCAAAAGGATATCACTGCACCCCGGAACTGCCCCTTCCATTCATGAACATTGCGAGTCAAAAACATTTCATCGGTTTCTACCACATGGGCTTGTACGCCAATCCCGAATTGATGCGCTGGTTTGTGGAATCGTATCAAGCACTTGGTTTGCGCAAACTTGACATGGGCAAAAGTTGCATCCGATTCAAGCACTGGGACGAAATTCCGCTGGATTTGATATCAGATTTGGTGAAAAGGGTGAGCGTTGAAATGTGGATCGCACAGTACGAGGCTGCTTTTCTGAAGGGAAAAAAGCGTTCTTGAACTCATGGCATCACCGGAGCGATACACCCAATGGCGTTATTTGATTCTCGATGATTGCTTCCATCAAGCGGCATTGAATCCGTCGATTCAGTGGTTTAAAGAGGCGCTGTTGCAGGAGGTGAATCGGCGCCTTCTGGACATGAACCCTTCCATCAAACCCATCGCCATGCGCACCCTGGAAAAGGATTTGGTGGATTTTGAAGCGCTTTATGGGACGGAGGTGTTACGCCAGCGCCAAGGCGGCAAAGTATTTTATCGCTATGCATCGCCTGAAGAATCCATTCATAAAGGCAATTTATCGAAGGGGGAACGGTCCGCGCTGATGACGGTTTTGGACAGTTTGGGTCGCTACAGAGACATGGAGCGCTGGGACTGGTGGGCGTGGGCCGAAGTATTGCTTCGGGGACAGATGGGAATCTTTCCTGAGGCCGATTCTAAGGTGTCAGCCATGGACAGAATCAAGCGATCAACGCTGTCGAAGGACGCTCAACGTTGGTTGCTTTCGGTTGCCGAACCACTGTTTTCAGGCAAACCGTTGCGCATTGCGTATGCGCCGGGACTGGGGGAGCAAACGGAACGCATTTCATTTTTGCCAGAGCATCTGGTGTTACAAGAAAACAGGCTGTTTGCGCTTGGGCGATGTTGGGATTTGGAGGCAGAGGATTGGTTTAGACTGTGCTTGGATTTGAACGAAATCGTCGCCTTGGACGATGTCGTCGTGGATTGGCCGGAATCCAGTTCTGCGCGCGATGACATCGAGTTCTCATGGTCACAATACATCGCACATCGCATCAATTTGCAGCCTGGATTGGTTCCATTGAAGCTGCAAAAGCCACAGACTGTCCGGGTATGGGTTGAAGCGGAATTGGCTCGTCAGTTTTTAAAGGAACCGATGCATCCATCTCAAGATTTGCGTGTTGAACAATCCGCAGCAGGCATCATCTTCACCTTGCAGGTGATTCCAGACGAATCGTTCAAGCAATTCGCATGGCAGTGGGGGCTCAAATTTCAGGTGCTTGAGCCTGCCGAGTTACGCCACGCCATGCGCGAGGAATCAAAGGCGCTCGCTGACATGTACGCCCCGATGTTCGGACCTTAATCGAGGGGCATAAATACGGCATTGTCAAACAGCCGCTTTCCGTTTTCCCAAAACCCTCGGAAAAGCGGATTATCGGCTAAAAGGACCAAGTGTCCTGCACCTATAGGCTGCACACCGAACGTCATGCTACCTGCCAATTCTCGATTTGCTTCGCTGCCCACGAAACCACTTGTAGGTTGCGGGTTGAGTCCGTAGCGTCCTACGGTCCATCCTCCATCGAGTGCGGCGTAGCGTTGGCTGTTTGAGCGCAATGTGTAATACGGATCGTCACGGTAGCCCCAGGCCAATGGGTGGCTGATGTCCAGGTCGATTCCATAAACTGAACCGCTTCCTATGCGTTTGGCATAGTGCCGCTCCCTGTCAGAGAAAGGCGCATTGCGGTTTTGCTTCCGATCCATTGACATTTGAGCATTTGCGGATTGGGCTTGTTCTGAGTTGTCGAACCGCTTCAAACCCCAGTCGCCTTCACCAGAAAACAAGCGCAAGGCGCCTTCAATGGCGACAATGCGCCCACCATCGGAAGTCCACGTGCGTAACGCGTCCATCCATCCGTCATCCGCAAATCCGTACCAGCCGGCTGGAACAATCATGACATCATAATTGCTCCAGTTTTCGGGGTTGCTGGACTCGGCGTTGAGCCGAGTGATGGGGTAGTTAAGTTCCTTCTCGAAATGCCACCAAACTTCGCCTGACCCCAAGCTGGAAACCCCCGAGCCTGTCAACATCGCCACGCGCGGTGCGTTGACCAACCATACCTTATCTGAACCGAAGTCGGGACCGGAAAGGGCATGCCCACCGTGCAAAGCCATGAAATTCACGCTCAGCGATGAGTGAATGGATTGCATTGCGCTTGTCCAGGAGTCGGACGTTTGATCGCCCGCCAAGACGAACAGCGTGCCCCTAGTGAAAGTGGCGTTTGCATGCACAATCGACTCTGAATTGGTTCTGACACGAATCCCGTTGCGGTGCAATGCTGCGAGTGTTGGGATGTAGTCGTCTTGCACCGGTGTCACCGCATATCCGTAGCTTGATGCTGTCCATGTTGGGCTTGCTACAGACTTTTCCCATTCATCTGCCATGATGGGTTTTTCCATACCGAAAGTCTGAAGACCGTAGGCGTAGGGGACGCTCCATGTCGTGATATCATAAGTGACTGAATCCGTCAATACGGGGTTCGGATCGAATAAAACGTCCAAAAGCCGCGAATGTGTTTGATAGGCGCTGATGAACAAGTCGCCTTCCTTCGCTAGAACGGATCGGGATTGATTCGGACCGTACTCCCAGCCGGATTGTGGTTTGCTCATGAAGCGAGCGCGTCCACATTCAATCTGGTGGCGCCCCAAAAATTCGACCAAGGCATCAACACGGCTGGCGTTTTCCGGCGTCACGGGAACCAAGTATCCTCCGAATTGGCCGAACGGTTGAGTGCGATTGGCTTCGTGAAACGCTGCAAATTCTTGGACCAATCGCTCCGAAAGTTTAGCGCTGACCGCCACCGCGGATAAACTGGTTTCCACGTGGTTGTCCATGCGTTCCCGGAGGCTCAAGGATCGGCCGTCATTTTTTTCTACCAATACACCGGCTCCACCGCTGCCGCCTTGTTCATAGGTCATGCCAATCGCTCCGTTGTAGATGGGGTAAGTGTCTCCGTAGCTCGGATACAACAAATCAAACGACTCTCGCGTGTAGTATAGCTCGCCGCGCGCATCGAAGCCCGCTGCTGCCGCGTTTCCGATGGCTTCCTGGAATTCCCGTTGCCAATCGGTGATGGCTTCGTGGTATGGTTCAGCGGCCGGTGCGAAATAATAGGGAGAGTTGTAGCCCATTTCGTGGTAATCGCAGTGAACGTGCGGCATCCATTGATGGTAGAGTTCAGATCGAAATTGGCTCTCCTGTTGTTTTTGCCATGCCCAATCCCGGTTCAAATCAAACCAGTAATGATTTGATCGTCCACCGGGCCAAGGTTCGTCGTGCTCAATGGATGAAGGATCGGCGTTGGGCTCTCCGCTCGCGTATTGATTGAACCAAACGGCATACCGGTCATGGCCATCGGGATTGAGGCACGGGTCCAACAAAATCACCAGTTTTTTCATGGCTTCATCGCCTTTGCCACTTCTCACAGCCAATTCATGCATGACCTCCAAAGCAGCTTCGGTGCACACCGCCTCGTTACCGTGCACATTGTAGCTCAACCAAACAATGGCCACATCGTCGTATGCCGCCATGCCGGTTCCCCCGTTCATGCGATCCAAATGCTGTTGGCGGAATTCCTCGAGTGAGGCCTCCATTTCCGGGTGCACGAATGTTAGGCATTCCAGCGGCCTGCCCTCAGCCGTTTCGCCGTACTCTATGTAGCTCACACCTGGGAAACTGCCCAAGTATTCGGCATAATCACTGACTTCGTGATGCAGTGAAAACCGAGTTCCTAGTTCGAACCCCAGAAACTCATTTGGCGCGTCAGGTGCCAATTGAGCCGAACTAGGAAATGAGGAAATGAGGAGAGAAGACAGCGCCATCAAATAGCAACGGCACGTCGGAAATTCAATTTTTCGCATGCGCCAAATTAGCGCATCGCTAACGAATTCAATTACTTCCTTTGGGCAAAGGCGACGATTTCTTCGGAAAGCGGATTGACTCCGCTGCGAAGGGATGCTACGAGACGGCCTTCTTCGTCTACCAGAAATTTGTGGAAGTTCCAAGCGACTTTGTGATCATTGACTCCATTCTTATCCTTTGAACAAAGCCATTGATAAACAGGATGCGCATCGTCACCTTTCACGGAGACTTTCTCCATCATCTGGAAATTGACGCCGTAGTTGCGCTGGCAGAAGCCTGCGATTTCGTCTGCGGTTCCCGGTTCTTGTCTTCCGAAATCATTGCATGGGAAGCCGAGAATGACGAACTGATCCCCCCCATATTGCTCGTGCAATTTTTCGAGGTCGGAATATTGCGGCGTGAATCCACACTTCGATGCGGTGTTCACAATCAGTACGCGCTTTCCGCGCAATTGATCAAACGAAAAGGCAGCTCCTTCAAGGGTTTCAGCGGTCAGTTGATGAAAATTTTCCATAGCTTCTGTGGGTGCGTAAAAAGATGAGCTTCTGTAGATTTTCCAAGCGCTCAGCCCAGAGCCAACGAGGATGAGTAGCGCCGTGATTGCCAACCAGTTCAAATCGAGTCGCATTATTTCTTGTACATTGTGTTTTCTGAGCAACTATTCAATGTCCAGTTTTGTTCATTCATAAACGGCATAATCGCATGAAATTTAGGTTTGGTAGTTCGTTCGCTGTCTTGTTTGCAATGACAGCAATTACATGTATCCATGGGAACAGCTGGGGGCAATGCGCGTCTTTTGGTGCATTTGATATCGGCGAGGATGTTGAAGTGACTTGCGAAGACTCGTGTTTGACCCTGATTTCTCCGAGCATAGCCAACATTGCCGCTGGCGGTTCTGATTATGAAGTGGAAGAAATCACGTACGATCTTCCTTACCCATTCAACCAGGGCGATGTCGCCATCAATACGGGCGATGATGTCTACAGCTCGGTCATTCCACTCGGGTTTGTGTTCAATTTTTTCGGCCAAGATTACACCCAATGCAGAATCTCTAGCAACGGTTGGTTTTCATTCGACCTTGGTGAGACAGCGGGATACAATCCTAATGGAACAAATCCCAATGCCAACCTGCCGAATAACAGTGTCATGGGGATTTACAGCGATTTGAATCCAAGCACGTGTGGTAACGTCCGTTACGACACGTATGGCGTTTCACCTTGCCGTGAATTCGTAGTGAGCTGGAATGCCATTTGCCAGTTCAGTTGCACGAGCAATCAGGTTTCTGCGGAGGTGGTGTTGTACGAGGGAACCAACGTCATTGAGGTATACCTTGGGAATCGTCCGACTTGCGGTTGGGGAAGTGCCGTGGTGGGTATCATGAATGCCAATGCTACGGTAGGCATTTCCCCCACCGGTTACAACACCGGCAATTGGAGCGCCACCAATAAAGCCTGGCGTTTTGCCTCTAGTGAAGTGGTGGAAGGCACTACCATGTGGTACGAGGGAGACACCTATCTGGGAATGGGCGACACCTTGGATTACTGCACAACCCAGACCACCACGCTCACAGGTTGGTTTGCCCAATTGCCACCCGACGAATTTTGTACGCCTTACGACATCAATGTTAGTTCGGCAGGTTCGATCACCGCGAACAACCAAATCGATTGGGCCATTGTGTCCGAAAACGGAGCCATTCTTTTGGCGGATGATGCACCATTCTCCGGGGAGGTGTGCTTGCCTAATGGTTGCTATACCTTGGAGATGTATGATTCGGCGAACAATGGGTGGAATACGGCTGAATTGACCATCACCAACCCTGATGGCGATGTCATTGGCACGTATACGTTGGCCACTGGCGGCGAGGGAACAGAGTCTTTTTGTGTCGAGGATTACGACGGACCCGAACCCACGGAAGATGATTACATTCAAGTCGTTTCGGACGACCTGGTCATTACCGCAGTGAGTGACGTCGATGCAGGGTTCACATGGGATTCA
>Ga0181574_10003781_pt1 | contig 13283 bp, 9 predicted proteins | sample 101ome_24_FD_145600 | JGI IMG/M metagenome (GOLD analysis project Ga0181574, IMG submission 145600) | Coastal salt marsh microbial communities from the Groves Creek Marsh, Skidaway Island, Georgia - 101410AT metaG (spades assembly) | ecosystem: Environmental > Aquatic > Marine > Intertidal zone... | reverse complement strand
GCGGACTATCAAGCGCTAGATGATGACAACCGACGCCTTTTCTTCGAAGCCTTAGCTGACGATTTTTCAGCCGACAGTGACGCGGTTTTAACCGCCGCAGAAAGCTATAAGCTCGATCCGTCAGAGGAGAATCTCGCCGCGCTGTCGCGGGCTGCCGAAGCGCCGCGAATAAAGCTTTTTCGACGAATGAATATGGCGCCCGAAGCAACGCCTGTATTGGTGAAAATGCGTGGGGCAATGATTCAGGCGCTCGGCGACCTCCCCCAGCTTAAGGCGGTGGAGACCGATCTAAAGCACCAGTTTATCTCCTGGTTTAATCGCGGGTTTCTCGAGTTGCGGGTGATTGACTGGAATACACCGGCATCCATTCTCGAGCGAATCATTCAGTACGAATCGGTACATGCCATTCAGGGGTGGAATGATCTGCGAGCCAGATTGAGTGGCAATCGAATGTGTTTCGCGTTCTTTCACCCTGCGATGCCCGATGACCCGCTGGTTTTTGTCGAGGTGGCGCTGACCGAGGGGGTTCCCGACGCGATTGGTCCATTGATTGATCAAACGAAAGAGGCTGATACGGGGAGTGTGCCGGATACAGTGGTGTTCTATTCCATCAGCAACTGTCACCCCGGTTTGGCGGGTGTCTCATTCGGTAACTTTCTGATCAAACAGGTGGTTGAAGAGGTCGGCAAGCGTTATTCGAAGATGAAGCGCTATGTAACGCTCTCGCCCATTCCCGGTTTTTGCCGGTGGCTGGCCACTCAGGAAACAGGTATCGATCTCGAGGAAATGCGGTCCATGGCTAAGACCGATACGGCCAAGACTGCCGATGCGCGACGAGACGATTTACTGACAGCCTGCGCGCAGTACCTCGCAAAGGAACGCCGCAATAACCTCGCGCTCGACCCGGTGGCGCGCTTTCATTTAGGGAACGGTGCAAGCCTTCACGCCATTCATTGGGCTGCCGATCTCAGCGATAAGGGTCTGGAGCAATCGGCGGGCCTTATGGTCAATTATCTCTATGATCTCCGCAGCATCGAAGAGAATCACGATAGCTATTTTGATCAGGGCGAGATTGCGACATCACGCGATGTCGCCCGCTTGCTCAGCTAACGATGTAGATGGCGTTTCATAACGCAGACGAAAGGCGAGGGGCTTATTTCTCAGCTACCAATGCAGCTTTTGCTCAGCGCTAACTTGCTTGAGCGGCTATGGTGGGACTTTGCGCCATCTTTAATTAAAAAGATAAACAAAGAGACAACGAGAAAGACACCAAAAAAGATAACGAAGCGATGTCCCCAACGGTCGACACAAAACCCCCAACTGCCGCTCTGAGCGAGCCGTTCAAGCCGAGAGCTGAATACCCGCGTCCTATCCTCGTTCGTGATCAGTGGCTGAGTCTGAATGGGCATTGGTTATTCAGAGTTGATCCCGATAATCGAGGTCTCACTGAGGCTTGGTTTGATGAGCAGTGGACTGATGGCCAAACCATCATGGTGCCGTTTTCAATGGAATCAGCTGCTAGCGGCATTGCCGAACCTGACGGTGCTGCTGTGGTTTGGTACCAGCGGGAAGTTACCAAACCCGAGGCCTGGGACCATCGTGTTGTGCTTCGAATTGGTGCCAGTGATTTTCTGACCCGCGTCTTCGTTAATGGACAGGAAGTCGGTCAACATCGAGGTGGTTACGCATCGTTTGGCTTTGACATTCAGCACGCGCTGATTCCAGGCAGGAATCGCATCACCGTTCGGGTGGAAGACTCGCTGTCATGGACCCAGCCTCGCGGCAAACAAGCGGGCACGACGCGCTGGCCAATCGATTACGACGGGGTAACAGGCATTTGGCAGTCTGTTTGGCTAGAGCCACTAACGTCTGTGTCGATTGAGTCCACTGCGTATTCCTATCACGTCGCAGAACAGACGCTCAGCTATAAAGCTTTTCTGTCGGCGCAAGTGGATGGCGAGGTCAGTGTCGAGGTTCTCGATGGTGATCGTGTGATCGCGAGCGATACGGTTCAGACGGCAGGGCGAGCAGAAATTCGGACGACGCTTGTCATCGAGGACCCCATACTCTGGTCACCAGAGCAACCCCATCTGTATGGGGTTCGGCTGACGCTTTTGAGTCATGCGACGGGAGAGCGTGATGAGGCCAAGAGCTACGCTGGATTGCGCGAAGTCTCGGTCACCGATGGTCAGCTGATTCTGAACGGTGATCCGCTGTATCTGCGTGGTGTTTTAGATCAGGGCTATTTTCCCGAGGGCTGGTACACGGCGACGACGGATGAGGCGCTTCGTCGTGATGTCGAGCTGACCTTAGCCATGGGTTTTAACTGTGCGAGAAAGCATCAGAAGGCAGAGGACCCAAGATACCTCTACTGGGCGGACAAATTAGGTTTGATGGTGTGGGCGGAGATGCCGTCGGGACGGGTGTTTTCAACTGAGCTCGTCGAGTCACTGACCCGTGAGTGGATGGAACTGATAAAACGCGATCGCGCTCATCCATCGATCATTGCTTGGGTTCCTTTCAATGAGTCGTGGGGTGTGTGGCATCAGAGTGAACGTCCTGAACAGCGCGCCTTTGTCGATGCCGTCACGTCGTTGACGAAGGTCCTGGATGATAGTCGAGTCGTTGTCGGCAATGACGGATGGGAGTATTCCTCGGGTGATCTCTGGACCTTGCATCTGTACAACGAAGACAGCGATGTCTCGAGTCGGCTAGCAGCGCTGATTGAGGATCCTCACAGCTCGGTTACAAGCGAGTTTGGCGGTCGTGATCGCGCGGGTGCCTTGCCTGGTGCGGATGTTGGTGGCTTGCCCATATTACTCACCGAATGCGGTGGTATCGGTATGGGTTCGTTCAGCGAGGAAGACTTCAGTTACGGTAACCTCGCCAAGACCCCCGAGGCGCTGGAAGCGAGAATGCGCAAAATCATGACCGATATTCGATCACTTAAAGCGCTACAGGGTTATGTTTGGACGCAGTTGACCGATGTGCAACAGGAAATTAATGGTCTTCTGTATTTCAATCGGCAACCAAAACTACCGGTCTCGGTTCTCCACGATATTTTCAGTAAGGGCGGGGACGGCTGATGTTAGGCCCTACCTTGCAGCAATTGAAAGCGCTCCGGTTTTGGCAGACGCCGGAAATCACCAGCCTGAACAGACTACCGGCACACTCGCCGCTGCATAGTTATCGCTTACTTGCCGATGCGGTAACCGGTCAGGTATCGGCTAGCCGACGATCGCTGGATGGTGATTGGCAGTTTGAGTGGTTTCCCTCACCCCATGACGTGCCCGATGACTGGCTGACCTCTGAGGCTACACAGGACTGCATACGGGTGCCCGGAAACTGGCAGCTTCAGGGGTACGACAAACCCATCTATACCAACGTGAAGTACCCGTTCCCCGCAACGCCCCCTGTTATTCCTGAGAACAATCCTACCGGTTGTTACCGGCGGCGTTTCTGGCTCGATGAGAGTGATTTGGTTGATCAGACCCGGCTCGTCTTCGATGGTGTCGATAGCGCATTTTTTGTCTGGTGTAACGGTGATCTGGCGGGTTACTCCCAGGACAGTCGCCTTCCGGCCGAGTTTGATATCAGTCGCAGCGTTAGAGCCGGTGACAATGATTTGGCGGTCATGGTTTTGAGGCTATGCGATGGTAGCTATCTCGAAGATCAGGATATGTGGAACCTCTCCGGCATCTACCGGAGCGCGTATCTGCTTTCAAAACCAAAGACACACCTTAGTGACGTCAGAGTCACCGCGACGCTCGATGAGCACTACGCAGGGGGTGTGCTCGAGGTTGAAGTGATTTGCAATCAAGTCTGTCGAGGTGAGGTTGAGTTGGCACTTATCGATGCGTCGGGAGCAACCGTTCTCTCACATCGGCAGCGCATTGGCACCGACCTCATTGACGAGCGGGGTCGTTACAAAGACCGAGCGCGAGTTAAGCTCAAGGTGCCCAGCGTTCAGGCTTGGAGTGCTGAAACCCCGAATCTCTACCGCTTGGTTGTCTCCCTTTTCGATGAGCATGGTGAGTTCGTAGAGTGTGAAGCGAGCAATCTAGGGTTTCGCTCGGTTGAGATTAGAGGAGGGCAGCTGTTGCTTAATGGCAAGGCCCTGTTAATCCGTGGCGTAAATAAACACGAGCATCACCCTGAGACGGGGCACACCGAATCGCTTGCGCAGGTCGAGGCCGACATTCGGTTGATGAAACAGCACAATTTCAATGCCATACGCTGCTCGCATTACCCACATCAACCCGGCTTCTACGACTTATGTGACCGTCTGGGCATGTACGTTGTTGATGAGGCAAACATCGAGACCCACGGGCTTACGCCCATGAGTTTAGTATCCGATGATGATGCGTGGTCTCACGCGTATGTGGAGCGCATGAGTCGGATGGTCCGGCGGGACTTCAATCACCCCAGCGTCATTATCTGGTCGCTCGGTAATGAATCGGGTTATGGCGGTAATCACGAGGCCATGGCCGCCTGGGTAAGGAAGGCAGACCCCTCGCGTCCCACTCAGTATGAGGGCGGTGGTGCAGACACATCTGTCACGGACATCATCTGTCCCATGTACGCGCGGGTGATGGATGACATGCCGTCACCCTATGGCCGCCCGGCTTACAGCATTCAGCACTGGGCAGATTTGCAGGCAGAGCTAGGTGAGCGTGCGCGTCCCGTCATTCTTTGTGAGTACGCGCATGCCATGGGAAACAGTCTCGGCAATTTCTCAGATTACTGGGATGCCTTCAGAGCCAACCCCAGGTTGCAAGGAGGGTTTATTTGGGACTGGGTTGATCAGGGACTGACGCAGGTCAGTGACGAGGGTGTGCCTTACTTCGCCTATGGCGGGGATTTTGGCGATGAGATTAACGATCGTCAGTTCTGTATTAATGGCCTGGTGTTTCCTGATCGAACGCCACACCCCTCACTCCTTGAAGCGAAGCGAGCCCAGCAGCCCTTTACGTTCACTGCAGAAATTCGCGATCGGTCGATCACCCTCACTGTGACCAGCGAGTACCTTTTTCGAGCGACTGATAACGAGCGCCTGAACTGGCGATTGGGCTCCTTACCTGATGCTTACCTAGAAGGCTCGCAAGTCTTGGAAATACCAACTGAGGGCACTCAAACCATCGTCATTGATGCCGATAGTAATCTCCTTAAAGAGGGTGAGCGGGACCTCCTATTAGATCTATGGATCACGACAGAACGCGAGACAAATGCGCTCCCTGAAGGGCATGAAATTGCGCGGAGTCAGCATGTCTTGGCACTCGCGGAGGGGACGGTCGAACGGGAGACCAGACCCGCTGATATCTCGCAGCACGGTGGGCAACTTCAGGTAACGGCGGGCGAGGTTAGCTGGCACTTGGATGCTGCGACGGGGTTCGTTACCGATTGGACGACCAATGGCAGAGCCCTGCTCGATGCGCCCATGGCCGACTGCTTTGTTCGCGCACCGCTCGATAACGATATTTGCAGCAGCGAGGTGGATAACCCGTCACCTGAGGCCTGGTTAGCCAAGTGGCAAGCGTCGGGTCTATTTGACCTGGAGCACCGATGCACTGGCGTAGAAGTCAGTGGCGCCACGGTTGTTAGTCAGCACGAGTATCTCAGTGATGAAGGTTTGGCTATTAGCTCGGTGTGGACACACATCTTCCACGCTGATGGTGATGTCGACATCATTATCGAAGTGAGCGTGGAACCTGAGATGCCGCCCTTACCACGTGTAGGCATGCGGTTGCTGCTGACTGATAAACCTGATGCTGTGTCCTGGCTCGGCCGAGGACCCCACGAGAATTATCCCGATCGCAAATTGTCAGCCGATCTTGGTGACTGGTCCTGTGATCGGCAAGCGATGCAGACCCCTTATATTTTTCCGAGCGATAACGGACTTCGCTGTGACGTGAGACAGGCCGTTATTGGTTCGGTTTGTATTGCGCGAATCGACGGTGATTTCGCCTTTGCCGTGAGCGACTACGGGGTGGAGAGCCTGATGCGAGCAGAGCACACGTTCGAGTGCATCGAGCAGTCGGCCTTGCATGTCCATATCGATGGCTACCACATGGGTGTTGGTGGTGATGACTCCTGGACGCCCAGTGTGAGACCCGAGTATCTGCTCAATGCGGAGACCTATCGATGGGGTTGCCGGCTGAGTGTGGCGCGTGATGGTAAGGCTTGAGATAAGTAAGTGTTCGGGAGTCATGGGCCATGAGTGATGCTCTCGATGGGATTGACTCGATTTCGACGCGCACCAAGTTCAGTTACGGACTGGGCGCGCTGGGAAAGGACTTCGCCTGCTCCATCGTTTATCTCTTTCTCATGTACTACTACACAGACGTGGCTGGTGTGCCGGCGGCGTTTGTGGGGACGTTGTTTCTCGTTGTCCGCATGATTGATGCGGTATCCGATCCGGTCATGGGCATGATCGTTGACAACACTCGTAGTCGGTTTGGAAAGTTTAGGCCCTGGATCGTCCTTGGGACGGTGATCAACTCGCTGGCCTTGTTGGCGCTGTTCTCTGCACATCTATTTCCGGGTTCGCAGCTCCTTTTGTTTGTTACCGTCACTTACATCATCTGGGGTCTCACCTACACCATTATGGATATTCCGTTTTGGTCGATGGTGCCTGCACTGTCTGCTCGTCGTGAGGAGCGTGAGCGATTGGTTGTTTGGCCGCGCCTTTTCGCCAGCATCGCCTGGACGATCGTCGGTACCTACGGCCTGGCGAGCATCGCCTTCCTCGGAGAGGGTGATGAAGGTAAGGGGTTCCTTCTCCTATCGGGCCTCATCATTATTGCCTTTCTCGCATCTGCGCTGATTACCTTCACGCAGGTGAAGGAGCGAGTTGCTACTCAGGTGACGAGCGAGCGCTTCTCCTTTGGCGATGTGATCGCCATCTTGCGAAACAACGATCAGTTAGCTTCGCTGATTGGTTGTGTTCTCACTTTTAACATTGGTACCCAGCTGGTGGGTGGCTTTGCGATTTACTACTTCAGCTACGCCATTGGGAAGCCCGAATTATTTCCCATGTTTGCCTTGGTCTCCGGTATTGCCGAAATGCTTGGCATCTTCATTTTCCCATGGCTCTGCCGACACCTACCACGACGTTTTACCTGGTACATCGCCAGCCTATTCGCTCTTGCCTGCAGTTTAGTCCTGCTGGCAGGAAGCATCGTGGCACCCGAGAGCGGAGTCCTCGTTGCCGTAGCGGGCGCGCTATTGAAGTTCGGTGGTGGCATTGCCAATGGCTTGGGCACGGTCATGCTCGCCGATGTCGTTGATTACGGTCATTACAAGACGGGGAAGCGCAGCGAGAGCATTATTTTCTCAGTCCAGACCATGCTGGTGAAGTTTGCAGGAGCTTTCGCCGGCTTTTTCATCGGGGTTGGGTTATCGCTCATCGGTTACGTGCCCAATGAGGTTCAAGACGATTCGACCGTGATGGGACTTCGGGCACTCATGATCGGTTTGCCCGTCATTTTTTTACTGGCGAGCATCTGGGTTTATAGGCGGACATTCCGGTTGCACGGTGCGCTCCATCAAGAGGTCTCGAGCTTTCTGTCGCGACAGTAATATCGAAGGGTTAAAGTCTTCTGGCGCAGAGGCGTGAGTGCACTTACGTTAAAGCGCCAGTAACAGCGCCTTCCTAACGAGGCTGAAGCATGACGCGAGTGTCTGGATTGAGATCCCTATTAGGGTCAATGAAATGACCACTCGGAAAACTCACCGCTGAGGCCTTGTCATCCGTATCCAGACACAAGAAATGATGGTTGTCATTGTCACCTAGCTCGGCAATGGCGATAGGGTGGGTGATGTAGCTCACCCCTTGCTCTGGTTCCATCGTAACGCTGTAAAGGTGTGTTTCTGCGTCGCCCGGTTCTTCGCGGTTGGCAAGCCGTACACCACCATTCCACGTAACCCGGATAATTTGCCTGACACCTTCACTGGGACAGAGGGACCCTCGTCTGTCGACAGCCCACTCCTCCCGATCTACGGACTCGGCCAACACCATCGACGGCCCTTCACTGAGTGGCGTTACTTCGACCGATTGACCTTTGAAATTAAGCGGCTCGGGCGTATCCGACAATAAGTCCTCAACAATGGTAACCACCTCTGGCGGGTCAGTGTCTGCATTCCCAAACTCGCCTATCAGCAAGACCGTTCGGCGCTCTCCTGGATCCCCGGCGGGCCTCAGGGTGGCGCACTTAGGCGTCTTCAATTGGCCTGAACGTGTGGTGATTTGAAACTGCTCTGGCCGAACCGAGTCGCTGCTGATGCGGTGTGAGAGAACAACTGGCATCCCGTCATCGCCTGCGGCGCCAAAACACAATAGATTAACCGCGAAAGGCATGGCGTTATCAAGCCCGAAGAAGGCGGATAGCAGTGTGGTTGAGCTGCCCTTGACCGATGATGCATCCGCCATGACCCAATTCGTGGATGTCACCGAGATGGCTAGCGTGGCAGCTGCCAGCAGTTTGAGTTGTTTGAGGCTCAGTATCACCTAATGTCTCCCAAATAACTCGATAGTTCCTTTAGGCCTGCTTCCAGTGTTTCCCGGTCATTCGCATAGCCAATACGTGCATAGCCTTCCATCTCAAACGCATCGCCCGGGGTGAGCATGACGCCCGTTTTTTCGAGGAGGTCGATACAGAATTCTCTCGAGCTCATGGGAATGTCGAGCTTCAACATCGCGGTGGTACCCGCGCGCGGTTTGACCCAGTCGACGCGTGGCTCGTTTTTAATCCAGTTGTCCAAAATAGCGAGGTTTTCTCGTGTTATTGCCTGGCTTCGTGTCAGTACTTTATCGGCGTTCTCAAGCGCCATGGCCGCAAAATGGTCGTTAATCATGCCAACGGAAATGGTGTCGTAATCACGATGGATTATGATCTTCTCGGTCAGCTCTTTTGGCGCTACCACCCACCCGACACGAAGGCCGGCGAGGGAGAATACTTTCGACATACCGGCTGTACTGATGCCTTTATCGTAGATGTCGACAATGGAGGGGACCATCCCATCACCGAACTGGGCTGTCCCTCGATAAACCTCATCACAAAGTAGATAGGCCCCGACCGAGTCCGCAATGTCAGCGATAGCCTCAAGCATGGGGCGTTCTATGAGAGCACCAGTTGGGTTGTTTGGATTGGTGAACGCGATGAGCTTCGTTTCGGGCGTTACCATTGATCGCAGACGATCAAGATCTGGCAAAAAGCCGTCGCTAGCCTCAAGACTCAGCGTGGCGACATCGGCCTCAATGCTGCGCGGGATAGAGTAGTGTTGCTGATAGGTCGGGATGATCGATACCACATGATCGCCGCGCTCTACCAACCCTTTGTGCACGAGCATATTGGCCGCTATCGTGCCGTGGGTGATGGTGATGTCCGTAATCGACGTATTGGCGTAGAGCTTGGAAATGGCTGTTCTCAGGCGGTCAGACCCCTCGATATCACCGTAGGTGAGTTTCATCGGCAGGAGCTCGGATAGATCCCCTTCGTTACGCCCTGATAATGCAAGTAGTTCCTCAATCGTAATACTGGCGACGCAGGTCTCAGCAAGATTGTAGGTGCAGCGTGTCTCCCATTCGTTCATCCAAATTTCGACTTTGAATGGTTCGATGAACATAGCTAACTCCCGGGCTTCGCCAGATAAATGAGTGCTTTCAATTAAAGAGCGGGCACACGCTCGGCTTCACTGCGCGGTTAGGTTAACTAATTTGGGGCAGTCAATTATAGGCTGAATGCAAAAATCAGTAGTGCTGGGAGTTATTCCAGGCAATTAGGCTCTGACTATCTGCCCACTGGCTAAGCTGGGCCATGAGCACTTCATAAAACGTGACGTTCGCTAACAGCAGTCCGCTAACGACACCAGCAACGACACACGCGGTTACCGCCTTTCTGAGAGTTTTAATCTCCATCGTCTCGCCTAATTATTTTTATGGCTTAACGACATTGAACCCTAGTCAGGGATGATGCGCAAATGTTTCCAAAAGATTGCCGACGGCACAACGTCGCGTCAGTTTGAAGCGCCACCTGAGGTGGCGCTGTGTGAGGTATTTAGAGCGCTTCAACAATGGTGACGTTAGCGATGCCGCCACCTTCACACATGGTCTGGAGGCCCCATTTTTTGTCGCGGGCATGAAGCGCATGCACAAGCGTAGTCATAAGCTTCGTGCCTGTCGCACCCAGTGGGTGGCCTAATGCGATGGCGCCACCATTCACGTTGAGCTTGTCTGGGTCAGCACCCGTGTGCTCGAGCCATGCCATTGGGATCGGTGCGAAGGCCTCGTTCACTTCGTAGAGGTCAATTTCATTGATGTTCATACCCGCACGCTTCAGTGCTCGATCGGTCGCAAAGAGAGGTTCCTCAAGCATGATCACAGGATCGCCCGCCGTTACCGTGAGGTTATGAATGCGCGCCAGAGGCGTGAGATTATGATCTTTGAGTGCCTGTTCGGACGCTATCATAACCGCGGAGCTGCCATCGCAAATCTGACTCGCATTAGCTGCGGTCAGCGCGCCGTCTTCCATCAAAATTTTCAGCTGCGCCATGGCCTCCATGCTGGCGTCGTCACGGATGCCCTCGTCGTGCTGATGTAATGCTGTACCCCCGTCGGCGGTTCGGCCCATGATGGCTACGATTTCTTTATCAAACGCGCCCGCGTTCCGTGCGTCACGACCACGCTGATGGCTTCGCACTGAATAGGCGTCTAACGCTTCCTTCGTGTGGCCATACTTTTTAGCAATCATCTCGGCGCCAACGAACTGGCTGAAGTGGCGAATACCGTACTCGTCTTTCACCGATTGCGGTGTGGGGTCCGTGGGCACATCGAACACCTTACCTGCGCGGGCATTGATGCCCATGGGGCAACGCGACATGCTCTCGATGCCTGCTGCGATCACCAGATCTTGCGTACCGGATAGGATGGCCTGTGCCGCAAACTGAATACTTTGCTGTGAAGACCCACACTGTCGATCAATGGTTACGGCGGGGACACTTTGGGGCAGATTGGAGGCGAGGACCGCAGTGCGGCCGATCTGATTGGACTGCTCGCCGGCTTGCGAGACACAACCCACAATCACGTCTTCAATCGCGCTCGGATCGACTTTACTGTCCTCTACAATGGCATTGAGTGTTTGAGCACCTAAGTCTCCAGGGTGCCAGTCTGCGAGTGCGCCGCCTTTGCGACCACCAGCGGTTCTCTTTGCTGCAACGATGTATGCATGAGCCATCTACTTTCACCTTATTGTTTTGTTGAGCTTACAAAGTTAATGAGCGAAGTGAGGCTCAGCAACTTTTTCTGGTTCGACGTTAACACAGAGCTTGCTTGTTTAACGTAGGTTGCACTTTACGACCGTGTTAATGTCGATGGCACTCCCGCTGGCGCGAGATCAGGTGATTAGACTGAAAAATGACGGGCAGCTCTAGGACTGAGGCATCGATGAAACCGGATACGAGTCTTCCCACAGCCTCGATTGACGAGGCGCAGCGATTGATCTATGAGACTCCCGAAGATCAGGATCTCGCATGGGACCTTGGTGTCTTTTATTTGCAGGTTCCCCATTGGCTCGACCTGGAGCAAGCGCGTCGTTTCGGTCGAAGCATTCTTGACCCTGAGAGCCCTTACCGGAACATCCCTCAGTACGGCGAGCTAGAGGGCTTTATCGCGCTCGAGAATAACCAGCAGACTAAGCTCGCTTTGCGGCGCCATCGCTGGGATGAACACTATCCTGCAGAGATCGCGCAGTTTGGCCGTCAGCTCGATGACATCGGCGTGGCAGTGATTCGAGAGGTTTTCCGGCAGTCGGGTATTCCTGAGGAGCTCTGGACTGAAGCCTCAGGTGGGTATTCCTCGGGTCAGGGCACCGCCTTCTTGAACTTCGTTCACTACGATACTGCCCACCCCGACTTAGGCTTGCGGTCCCACACTGACTACGGGTTTGTAACGATTCTCGACGCGACGAGCCCTGGACTACAAATTGAGCTTGAAGGTCAATTCCGCGATGTGCCTGTGCTCGACGATCACCTTGTCATCAACTTTGGTGAAGCGCTGCACTTTATTACGCAACACTCGAATCGGTCGGTTGCGGCCATTGGTCACCGAGTCACCAGTCAGGCCGCATCGAATCCGGTGCGCCATGGCATTGTTTATTTTGCCAATCCCGACCTTGACGGTGCATTGAAGCAATTCGACGTGCAGGGGCGAGAGGTAGGTAGCTCCTCAGTCGGCGACCTCTTCACGCTTCTGGAACAAAAGCTGACGAATTACAAGTAACTCGCTTGAGCCGGAGATCCCCGTTTCCATCTCCCCGCACGTTGATGTTAGTTCACAGACGCAATGGCAACCTCGAAGGCATGAATGGAAGCCGAGCGACGATCAAGACAAATGTCTCTATCGGTCGATTCAGAGGAGCTCACAAAAAGCGTTCGGCCTTCATCACCACCCAGCGCACAGGCGATGGCTTTTCGACCGGTTTGGATGCTGTCGGTTACCTCGCCACCCTCACGTACTCGCAGTACTGAGCCTGTGGTGGGTGAAGCTACCCAAATCGCTTCCTCGGCATCGACACAAATACCATCAGGTACATCACCTTCGGGCAGCTGAGCCCATAGCCTGCGATTGACCAAGTCCCCGGTAGCTTCAATATCGAAGGCCGTGAGACACCCGCGATAGGTCTCAGCCACAACAAGTGTGTTGCCACCATTGAGGAGCACCATGCCGTTCGCGAAAAGCAGATCACCGGCAGCGGCATGCACAGACTGGTCGGTATCAACGCGGGCTAAGGTGCCTGGTGCAATAGCTTCGCCATCTTGGTGAACAAAACCGAAATTACCTACCCATGCTCGACCGCTGGGATCAACGAGCATGTCGTTGATGCGCCGCTCCGCGATGGCTGAAACGTTCGCGTACTTATTAAGTCCTTGCGCTTCGGACCATCGATAAATGGTCTTATCCAACATGGATGAAATGAGAAGATCACCGTCGGGCAACCATCCCAGCCCTGAGGGTTGTTGTGGTACGGAGACAACTTTGTCCGGCATCTCTCCCGGGACGACTCGGAACACGGCCTCGTCGTAAAAGTCCGAGAACCATAGTGCTCCCTGGTGCCATCGCGGGCCTTCAATGAAGGTGAAGCCCTGACAAATAAGTGTTCCGTTATCCATTGTATTTACCTCCCGCACAGCTCGGGTATGGGATTTCCAGACCAGCGTAGTACTGATCTCTCTCAGACTTAATTGCGCTCGCTTTGGACTCGCTCAGTTTCCCGCGGCAATTTCCTGAT